>Ga0182027_10016102_pt1 | contig 10231 bp, 5 predicted proteins | sample 712E1DmetaG_FD_121300 | JGI IMG/M metagenome (GOLD analysis project Ga0182027, IMG submission 121300) | Permafrost microbial communities from Stordalen Mire, Sweden - 712E1D metaG (Illumina Assembly) | ecosystem: Environmental > Terrestrial > Soil > Wetlands > Permafrost | place: Sweden... | reverse complement strand
CTCGACGACTCAGGTGAGGAGACCCCACAGACGCGCGAACCGGATCTCGCGGCCGCGCAACTCGCCGGCTTGCGGGCCGAGGGGCCAGCAGCGGTCGATGAGTCGGGCAACGATTCGGCGGACGATCAGGCCCCGGTCGAGCACGAGCTCTCGCCGGTCTCCTCTCGAATTCTCCCGCGGACGCCTACGACTCCGAGCCTGCCGCCGCTCGCGCCTCCGTCGCCTCGGCCTCAGGCGAACCGGCTGGTCCGCCTGTTCGCGAGGCTGCTCGGCCGGCACGGGCCGGAGGCAGACGCGGTGCCATCCGCGGGGCCCATCCGGTGGCCGTCGCGGAGAGACCGGGCCGCGGCCGACTCGTGGCCGCTTGCCACGCCCTGGGGAGAGCGGTCGCGATCCACGCCCGAGCCAGACAAGGCCGGCGTCGCCGTCCCCGAAGAAGCGAACGCGACATGTGCGCCAGAACCGGAGCCAACCTTTGACAGGGTGCCCGAGGCCGCTTCCGAGGCCCCGGTTGCGCTCTCGGCGGAGCCGGCCACGGGCGATCACGTGTTCGACCTCCGGGATGATTCGGTCGAACTCCCGGCCGGGCCGGTCCCGCTCGACCCCCGATACGCGCTGGCGCTGCGCCTTTCGGCGGTGGAATCGGCGGCGACGCCCGTCGCCGAAGGAGAAGGTCGGCCGGCCACGGCAATCGCGGAACCTGCCGAGGCCATTCCGGGAGAGCCGGCCCCCGCATCCGAGCACGCGGCCGAGACCGCGGCCGCGACCGCGGCGACCTTGCCGCCGGCCCCCCCGGCGTCGACTCACCGGCCGCCTCCCGAGCCGGAACCTCCGGCGCCGGTCCGCCGCACGTCACTGGCGTCCAAGCCTCCGCTCTGGCTTCGGGTCCAGCGAGAGGCTGCCGAATCCGCGCCGGCCCGGTCGTTCGACGAGCCGGACCGACGCCTGGCCGACGGCCCCGCCGCCGCGCCTGTGCTTTCTCCCTCCCGGCAGGCAGCCGATGCTCCGGCCGCCCCGCCCGCCAATCCGTGGCCGCCGCTCGGTGCGAGCTGGCCGAGCCACGAGCAGCCCGGCGCTCCCTGGCCCGGACCCGACGCGACGGCCCTGCCCGCGGTCGTGGCAGCCCGGCAGGGCTCAACGCCGACGATGGCCGAGATGTGGGTTCAGTCGTCCCAGGAAGTGCTCAATCGAGGCTCGGTCCGCGTCTGCCGCGAGTGCACCCTGCCGATCTCGACGAAGGCACGGTTCTGCCGCCGTTGCGGTACGCAACAGGCCTGACGCGGCGATCGATCCGGTCCGGGCCGGCCGAAGCCGTGATCGATCGCCGTCAGACGGCCGGGGACAGGGCGATCGCTAGCGCCTGGGCACACGGCTTCCGGGCGTCCCTGAGCCGGGAAGGCGGGAGCCACCGAAGTCATCCACCGGCCGACGGCGACCGGGCTAGTGCTCCAGATCCTCGAAGAGCCCCGGCTGCAGATCGTCGGCGTGGACGAGGCCGTGAGGTCGTAGCAGTGACCGGATCTGAGCCCGGCGAACGAAGCGTCGGTTCCCGAGCTTGATGCTCTGGAGCTGCCCGCCGCGAGCCCAGCGTCCGATCGTCCCGGGGGTGAACCTCACGTTCGCGGACGCGAGCAGCTCGGCCGCCTCAGAGAGCGAGATCCAGTCGGACGGTGGCTTCGGCATCGGTCAGTCCGAGTCCTTGGCGGCCGAATCGGCCGCCGCCGGCGCGGCGGTGGCACTCGCGGACGGTTCGGCCACCTCGCCCGAGGTCCGATCCGACTCACCCGGCGTCGCATGGCTCGGCTTTGCGGAGCCGGACCGTTCCTTGCGCGCCCAGCCGCTGCCCTTGAAGTGGACCGCCGGGGCCACGATCGCCTTCTTCAGGGGTCCGCCGCATGAAGGGCAGGTCGACGGACCGTGGCCGTGCACGGAGTGCATGACCTCGACCTCGTAGCCGCAGTTCGCGCAGACGTAGTCGTAGAGCGGCATCCGATCCCTCAAGTCACTCGCTAGCCGCGCAGCATCCGCATGCCGCACTTCGGGCAGTAGAAGGCCCTCTCGAGCCCCGAGCTGAAACCGCAGTGAGGACAGGCGATGCCGCCCGCGTCGGGGGATGGCGTCGGCCTGTCGAACGAGACCGTGCCGACCGCATGAGTGTCCCCGGCAATGTTGTTGAAAAGCCCGGCCAGAACGCCGGCGGCGTTTCGGTCGGTGTCGCCTCGAACGCCCTTGCCGCCCCAGCCGACGACGGCTCGGACGATCAGATCTCCCGTCACCTCGTCGAAATGGGACACCACCCCGCCGACGATGGCGTTGTATTCGGGGTAGCCGGTGGTGTCGGTTTCGCCGGCGAGGAGGCCGCACACGAACGTCTCGTAGACCGGATCGATCGCGTCGACCGACTCGAGGACGACGAGAGCGTGGCGCGTGACGGGCGACCGTTTGTGGTGGTACTGCAGCCACTGGCCGCTGCCGGGCATCCTGGCGATATAGGGCGAGGCCTGCGCGAATGCCGCCGGCAGCGGCTCGACCAGCTCCGATTCGCCGTGGACGTACCCGGCCAGCATGCTGCGAAGTCGTTCGGCCAGGCCGGATCCGACCTTGAGGCGCACGCCCTCGGAGCACTTCGCCGAGTATGAAAGCTTCAGCGAGAACTCATGCGAGCTCACGTCCGCCGGCGGAGGAGGCGGTGGCGGAGCCTGATCTCGACCCCTGCGGTTGATCTTCCCGAAGAGCGGCACATTCCCTCCCTGAGAGACAGCGCTGACCTGTACGTATCCTAGCAGCGCGTCCGCCTGGGCTGTCCACGGCGCCGGCGTTCGGCGCCGCCGATTCTCCCCCGGCGACGCCACCGCGCGGAACCAGTCCGACGAGCGCCTGGTGGGGTTACGAAAGTCTGACAGCGAGTCGGGCCACGAGTTCCTCCAGTTCGGCCGCCCGCGCCCTGGCGCTCTCCACCACGGCCGGCGGCGCCTTGGATGTGAAGGCCTCATTGGCGAGCCGGGCCTGCGCCGACGCCAACAGCGCCCGAGCCTCGGCCAGCTCCCGCTCCAGGCGGGCACGGTCCCGTTCGTCCTGGGCTTCGTCCTTGGCCTCGGGCCGGACGACCGCTTCGACGTCGCCGGCGATGACCGCCAGACCGCCGTCCATTCGCCCTCGAATAGATTCCGCGTCGGGTTCGCGGCGAAGCGGCCGGGCCCTGGCCAGGCGCTCGATCACCGGCCGAAGCGCATCGAAGGTCGGGCCCAGCCATTCGGGCACGTACACGTCCACGGGCAGCCACGCGCCGGGCTCGACGCGGGCCTCGGCGCGGGCGTTCCTGACCGCCCTGACCAGATCGATCAGGGCCGAAATCTCGACTTCGGCCGCGCCGTCGGCCGCCTCGTCTCCGACGGTCGGCCAGTCGGCCACGATCAGGAGGGTCGGGTCGCCGGCGGTGTGCGGCAGCCGCTCCCAGATGGCCTCGGTTATGAAGGGCATGATCGGGTGCAGCAGGCGCAGGTATGTATCCAGCGCTTCGACCAGCGTCCACCAGGTGGCCTCACGTTCGGCCGGGGTCAGGCTCTCGTCGCCCAGCCTGATCTTCGCCAGCTCAACGCTCCAGTCGCAGTATTCGTTCCAGACGGCTTCGTACAGGATCTGGCTGGCGTCTCCGAACGCGTACCCGGCCAGGGCCCGGTCCACGGCGGCGACGGTGGCCGCAGCTCGTGAAAGGGTCCAGCGATCGGCCGGCCCGGCGTGCCGGCGATCGGGCAGCTCCCGGGGAGCCCCGACCGGGATCGACGCAGGCCGCGCCCCCAGGACGAACCTCGCCACGTTCCAGAGCTTGTTGGCGAAGTTGCGTGAGTTCTCGAGCTTCTCCGGGCCGAGCCTGGAGTCGTTCCCGGGCGCGGTCCCGTTCACCAGGGCGAAGCGCAGCGCGTCGGCGCCCACTACGTCGATCGTCTCGAGCGGGTCGACCACGTTGCCCTTGGTCTTGGACATCTTCTGGCCGTACGGATCGCGAATGAGGCCGGAGAGGTAGACGGTGTGGAACGGCGCCGCCCCGGTCAGGTGGATGCCCAGCATCATCATCCGGGCGACCCAGAAGAAGATGATGTCGTAGGCGGTTTCCATGACCGAGCCCGGATAGAACCGCTCCAGGTCGCGCGTCCCCTCCGGCCAGCCCAGCGTCGAGAAGGGCCACAGGCCGGAGCTGAACCACGTGTCGAAGATGTCCTCGTCCTGGCGCAGCTCCGCCGCCGGACGGCCGCAGACATCGCAGGCAGTGGGACCGGCCGGGTCGGCGGTCACGGTCGTGTGCCCGTCGAGGCAGTACCAGGCCGGGATCCGATGGCCCCACCACAGCTGGCGGCTGACGTTCCAGTCGCGCATCTCGGTAAGCCAGTGTTCCCAGACTTTCACGAATCGTTCCGGAAGGATCTGGGTCGTGCCCGAGCGCGTCGCGGCGAGCGCGGCCTCGGCCAGCGGCGCCACGCGGATGAACCACTGCGTCTTCAGGCGCGGCTCCACGACATCGTCGGAACGCTGGCAGTGGCCGATCAGCATCTCGTGTGACCTCGTCGATTCGAGGTCGCCGCGAGCTTCGAGCGCCTCCACGATCTGGCGTCGAGCCTCATAGCGGTCGAGGCCGGCGAACCGCGCGCCGTTCTCGTTGACCCTGGCGACGTCGTCCAGCACGGTGATCATGGCCAGGCCGTGCCGCTTGCCGGTCTCGTAGTCGTCCTGGTCGTGCGCCGGTGTGATCTTGACCGCGCCCGTGCCGACGGCCCGGTCCACCACCGGATCGGCGATGATCGGGACGACCCGATCAACGAACGGGATCATGGCCTGGCGGCCGATGAGCGAGGTGTATCGCGGGTCGTCGGGGTGGACCGCAACCGCCGTGTCGCCCAGCAGCGTCTCCGGACGAGTGGTCGCGACGGCGATCCAGGCGTCTGGGTCCGGCGCGCCGGTCGCGTCGTCGATGAGGTGGTAGCGAATCGTCCACAGGCTGCCCGTCGTTTCCTTCGGGATGACCTCCAGGTCGGAAACGCTCGTCCGGCAGCCGGGGCACCAGTGGATGAGGGCCTCGGTCCGGTAGGCCAGGCCCTCTCGATAGAGGCGGACGAACGCCTCGCGGACGGCCCTCGCGGAAACATCGTCCATGGTGAACCGGAGCCGCGTCATGTCGAGCGAGGCGCCGACCCGACGCTGCTGGCTCAGGATCGTCTCGCGAGTCTCGCGGACGAACTCCCACATGGCCTCGAGGTACTTCTCGCGGCCGAGCGACTGGCGAGTCTGACCGCGGGCGAGAAGCTGCTTGTCCAGGACGTACTGGGCGGCGATGGACGCGTGGTCGAGGCCAGGCAGGAAGAGAGCGGGCCGGCCATGCATCCGGGCATGGCGGATCATCAGGTCCTCGACCGTGGAGCGCTGGGCATGGCCGAGGTGCAGCGAGCCCGTTACGTTGGGCGGCGGCTGGATGATGACGAAGGGCTGCTTGGTCCAGTCCGAGCGCGATCCCGCGCCGTCCGGGTTGAAGACGTCGGCGGCGACCCAGCTCTCGAACACGGCGTGCTCGATCTCGGTGGGTCGGTAGGCCTTCGGCAGACCGGGCTCTTCCGCCGCGTCCCCCGCTTTCCTCTTGATCTGGTCCGTCATTGCTCGCTCCGTTGACGAAAGAACCCGCTCGTCCAGCGGACGAACGGGTCGTGGTACCACCTGCTGGTTCGGCCTCGCCCGGCTGCCGGTCATCCCGGCGGCCGTGATGGCGACGTCGTGCGGTAGCGTCCACCACACTGTCGCCGGGCGACCTTCCGTCGCCGGGCAATGCCCTTTCGGCGCGCTATCGGGCGCCTCCCGCACGGCTCGCGAGCTACGTTCGCGCCGTTCCGGCTGCGGGGCTTCCAGCCTGCCCGTGCCCCGCACGGGCGGTCCCGCTCTCTCGTCGCCGGCTGGCGGTGCTACTCGTCTCGGTCAACGCCGCGAAGGAGGCGATCGTAGCACAGGGCGAAGGTGGCTCCGCGGCCCATGACGGCCGCCGGGGCCGTCGCCCGAACCGGTATCCTCATACCGTGGAAGTCCAGCCCGTCGCGGCCCGCCCGACTACGCCCCGGCGCACTCCCGCTCCGTTCGCCGCCCGAGACGCGCTGGCGGCCGACCTGAGCGCCCATGTACGCGGTGAGGTCCAGTTCGGCGCCGGCGACCGGGCCCTCTACGCGACGGATTCCTCCAACTACCGGCAGCTTCCGATCGGCGTGGTCCGGCCGCTCGACGGAGACGACCTGGCCGAAACGATCCGTGTCTGCCGCGACCACGACGCGCCCGTGACGATGCGCGGTGCCGGCACGAGCCTGGCCGGCCAGGCCGTCAACACGGCCGTGGTCGTGGACGTCTCGCGCCACATGAACCGCATCCTGGAGCTGGACCCGGACCGCCGCATCGCTCGCGTCCAGCCCGGCGTGATCCTGGACGACCTGCGCGCCGCCGCCGAGCGGTACGGGCTCACCTTCGGTCCCGATCCCGCCACTCACGATCGCTGCACGCTGGGCGGAATGCTCGGCAACGACTCGTGCGGTGCCCACTCCATCATGGCCGGGCGGACGAGTGACAACGTCGAGTCGCTCGAGGTGCTCACCTACGATGGCCTGCGGCTGACGGTCGGCCGGACTTCGGACGCCGCCCTGGCAGGCCTCTGTGCGGAAACGGGCCGGAGGGGCGAGATCTACCGCTCCCTCAACTCCCTCCGGGACCGCTACGGGGCCATGATCCGCGAGCGCTTCCCCAGGCTGCCGCGGCTCGTTTCCGGCTATCCGCTCGGCGCGCTGCTGCCGGAGAACGGCTTCGACGTGGCCCGCTCTCTCATCGGGACAGAGGGCACCTGCGTGACGATCCTCGAGGCGACGGTTCGACTCGTGCCCAGCCCGCCCGGCCGGGCAGTGCTGGTGCTCGGCTTCGGCGACGTGTTCGAGGCGGTCGACCATTCGCCCGAGATTCTGGCGACGGGCCCGATCGGACTCGAAGGCTTCGACGATCGGCTGGTCGAAGCCTGCCGGCGCAAGGGCCTCAACCTGGCGGCGATCGCGAACCTGCCGGAGGGCGGCGGCTGGCTGCTCGTCGAGTTCGGGGCCGACGGCGCCGGCGGAGCCGGGGCGAAGGCGGGCGCCGTGGCGGAACGGTTCGGCTCGGGCCGTGCCCGCGTCTTCACCGACAGGGCCGAACAGGCTGCGTTGTGGTCCCTGCGTGAGTCCGCCGTAGGCGCCACGGCCGTCGTCCCGGGCAAGCCGCCGACGTTTCCCGGCTGGGAGGATTCGGCCGTCCCGCCCGAGCGTCTGGGCCGGTACATGCGCGAGCTCGACGAGCTGATCGGACGGTTCGGCTTCGACCGCACCTTCTACGGCCACTTCGGAGACGGCTGCCTGCACCTGCGCACCGCCTTCGACTTCGGAACTCCGGCCGGTCTGCGCGACTTCCGCGCGTTCGTCGAGCAGGCTGCCGACCTGGTCGTGCGGCACGGCGGCTCGCTCTCGGGCGAGCACGGGGACGGCCAGGCGCGGGCGGAGCTGCTGCCGCGCATGTTCGGGCCGGAGATCGTAACGGCATTCCGGGAGTTCAAGTCGATCTGGGATCCGCGCGGCCGGATGAACCCCGGCAAGGTCGTCGACCCGCTGCCGCTCGACGCCGATCTGCGGCCTGCCCTGCCGCTGGCCGACCCGAAGACGATCTTCGGTTTCGCCGAGGACGGCGGATCGCTGGCCGCGGCCACCGCGAGGTGCGTCGGCGTCGGCAAATGCCGCCGCGAGTCGGGCGGGGCGATGTGCCCGACATTCCAGGCCACGCGCGAGGAGCGCCACTCCACCCGCGGCCGGGCGCGCCTGCTGTGGGAGATGCTGGAGGGCGGCGCGCTGCCGAACCTGTGGCGCAGCGACGAGGTGCGCGAGGCCCTGGACCTGTGCATCGCCTGCAAGAGCTGCAAGAGCGAATGCCCGGTCGGCGTGGACGTCGCAACATACAAGGCCGAATTCATGGCCCACCACTACGCCGGCCGCCTGCGACCGCGGACGGCCTACTCGATGGGGCTGATCCACTGGTGGGCCCACCTGGCCCGCATCGCGCCGGGTATGGCGAATTCGGTCGGGACGGTACCGGGGATAGCCGGGCTGGCGAAGCTCGTCGCGGGCGTGGACTCGCATCGCCGGCTGCCGCGGTTCGCGGAGCGGACGTTCCGGCAGGACATTCCCGAGGACGTGCCCGATCTGGGCGGCGCGCGCGGCGCCGAGCCGCGCGTGGTTCTCTTCGCCGACACCTTCACCGACGGCTTCGCGCCGTCGCAGGGGCTGGCGGCGCTCCGCGTTCTGCGCGCCGCCGGATTCAGCGTCGAGGTGCCGCGGGCGGACCTGTGCTGCGGGCGGCCGCTCTACGACCGTGGCTTCCTGAAGCAGGGACGGCGTCTCCTCGGCCGGGTTCTCGACGCCTTCGAGCCGGAGCTCGACTCGGGCGTGCCGGTCGTAGTCCTCGAGCCGTCCTGCGAGGCGGTCTTCCACGACGAGCTGCCGAACCTGTTCCCGGCGGATCCGCGGGCGAAGCGGCTCGACGGCCTTGTCGTGAGCCTGGGCGAATTCGTCGCCCGAAACCAGGCTGCCTTTGGACCGGAGATCCGGGGTCGCCTCACCGCCCCGGCCATCCTCCACGGCCACTGCCACCAGAAGGCCCTGGTCGGGATGGCGGCGGAGGAGGCGGCGCTGCGGTCGATCGGACTGGATCCGGCCCAGCCGGAGCCCGGCTGCTGCGGCATGGCCGGCGCCTTCGGCTTCGAACGCGGGGATCACTACGAACTCTCGATGAAGATCGGCGAGCGGGCGCTCCTGCCGGCGGTCCGCGCCGCCGAGCCGGATGCTCTCCTGATCGCCGACGGCTTCAGCTGCCGCGAGCAGATCGCCCAGTCGACCGGGCGACGGCCGGTCCACCTGGCCGAGGTGCTGGCAATGGCGCTGACGGACGCGGACGCCGAAACCCCCGAGCCCGCGCGCTGACCCGCCCCGGAGCGCTACGCGCTCTGGCTGCGCTCCGCCTGGAACTCGCCGTAGTTCGTCTCGTCCACGCCCTCGTCGACCTGGGTCTTGGTCAACAGCAGCGGCGGGCGGCCCTGGCGGATCGTCTCCTCGGTGATGATGCACTTTCGGATCTCGCCGTGATCCGGGACGTCGAACATCACGTCGAGCAGCGCTTCCTCGACGATGGACCGCAGGGCGCGGGCGCCGGTCTTGCGCGTGATCGCGACCTCGGCGGCAGCCTGAAGGGCGGCCGGCGTGAAGACCAGGTCCACCTTGTCGAGCGAGAGGAACTTCTGGAACTGGCGCGTGATCGCGTTCTTCGGCTCGGTCAGGATTCGAACCAGGTCTTCCGCGGTCAGCGACGTCAGGGTGACGACCACGGGCAGCCGCCCGACGAACTCGGGGATCAGGCCGTACTTGAGGAGATCTTCCGGCATAAGCCGCTCGAGGATCCTCTCACGGTCGATCTCGGGCATGTGGTTCTCGGCCCCAAAGCCCATCGAGCGCTTCCCCACCCGCTCCTCGATGATCTTGTCGAGGCCGTCGAAAGCACCGCCGCAGATGAAGAGGATGTTGGTTGTGTCGATCTGGATGAAGTCCTGGTGGGGATGTTTGCGGCCGCCCTGCGGTGGCACGTTGGCGAGCGTTCCCTCCAGGATCTTGAGCAGCGCCTGCTGGACGCCCTCGCCGGAGACGTCGCGGGTGATCGACGGGTTGTCCGCCTTGCGGGCGATCTTGTCTATCTCGTCGATGTAGATGATGCCGCGCTGGGCCCTGGCGACGTCGAAGTCGGCGGCCTGGATCAGCCTGAGCAGGATGTTCTCGACGTCCTCGCCCACGTAGCCGGCCTCGGTCAGAGAGGTGGCATCGGCGATGCAGAACGGCACGTCCAGGATCTTCGCGAGCGTCTGGGCCAGCAGCGTCTTGCCCGAGCCCGTGGGTCCGACCAGCAGGATGTTCGACTTCTGGAGCTCGACGTCGTCGATCTGGTGGCCGGCGTTCACTCGCTTGTAATGGTTGTGGACGGCGACCGAGAGGACCTTCTTGGCCTTCTCCTGGCTGATGACGTACTGATCGAGGGAGGTCGTGATCCCGCGCGGGTTCGGGAGCTTGGCGGCCTGCGGCTTGGCGCGCGGCGCCTCGAGCATCTCCTCTTCGATGATCTCCTGGCAGAGGTTGATGCACTCGTCGCAGAT
>Ga0182027_10016101_pt1 | contig 10232 bp, 6 predicted proteins | sample 712E1DmetaG_FD_121300 | JGI IMG/M metagenome (GOLD analysis project Ga0182027, IMG submission 121300) | Permafrost microbial communities from Stordalen Mire, Sweden - 712E1D metaG (Illumina Assembly) | ecosystem: Environmental > Terrestrial > Soil > Wetlands > Permafrost | place: Sweden... | reverse complement strand
GAATAATAACCAATCAGTTGTCCTTTGGCTAATAATGTATCAAGGTTCAGGCTATCCTTTAAGATTGGCATTGTGGTATTCCAGTAAATCAAACCGTTCCGGTTGATCATAATATATTCGGTGGAGCTTTGAATTTCTCCACCACCGATACCGCTAAGTACGTGTATTATACCATTTTTACCCATTTCACAGGCAACAGAACCATCGGAAGAATACCAGGGAGCCATATAAGTGGGAATAGTGGTAAGTTTTTTATTTGCATTTGTCAGAATTTCAGTCTTGGTCCAGTTATCACCGTTATCATTTGATTGCATCAGGTACATATCAGAATATGGGCCGCCCACTACAAAATAGATGGTATCGCCGTGGGGAGATCCCCAGGCGTATTCATCACCTCCAAAGCCAGCATAGTTGGTAGAATCCAGACCCGGAAGCTGGATCCCGTTCCTATCCCAGGTAGACCCGCCATCGGTCGATCTATAATAGATAAGCGCTCCATCGAGGCCTTTGTATTTAACCCCACCATTGGCAACCGGTAGAGTCAGCACAATAATGTGGATATTCATGTTGTTGGTTCCATTTGATATAGCTCGTGGCCAGGCAATAGCTGTTGCACCAGTTGGCGCAGCAGGTTTCAGAGCCTGAGTCCATGTGCCAGTCCCTTTTATAGGACGAGTATTCATAACCAGCGTGGCAGAAAGGTTGTGAGCGATCACAAACTCGCCATTACCATTCCATGGGCTATAGGAAGGCCATCCAGTCCTTATGCTTTCGATACGAGCTAAAGGTTCAGCACTCCAATTTGAACCGTCAAAATAGTTATATCCTGTTCCACGGTCAGCAAAAGCCGTTTCAAGCATACCCATAGTCCATGTGCCCGCCATGGTTCCATCAGGGTAAACATAGAAACGATTTTGGGGAGATTCATTTGTCTGCATATCATACCGTGTGGTACCCAACTGATCTTCCAGGGTGGATTTTGAGGTGACCGTGTTGTTGTGAGGCTGTAACGGATTCATCACGACATCATCAATTGTAAAACGTGGAACCATTTGCACATATTTACTCTGATTCTTTGAGAGTTGTGCCATTGAACCAACTACAAACGTCAATGTCAATATAAAAAGTAAAATTCTTTTCATGTTTTTTGATTTTATGGTACCAAAAAGAACTATTGCTTACAAATATAGTGTTTTAAAATTAATTACACAACTTCCAGATAAAACCGAAACACAACATGCGGTTTTCCCAACGATCGCATCAAATTGTAAAGGACAACCTGTATATTTTATAAACTTATCATCAATTCCACTGTTATTGACATATTTCAGGACAACACTTTCTTTTGATTATACCCAAAGCGAACCTAAGACGAACGAAGAGCGAAGGAAGAGCGAACAAAGTCTATAGAAAGTCTATAGGAAGTCTATAGAAAAGGTATATTTTTTTAGAGTTACTTGCTAATTTTCAGCCTGTTAGAAAAATGCATTTTTCTTGAATACGTTTTAATTCGTTCAAAATCAATATATTAAAATTGCATTTTTAGACCTTAAGGAAGAGAAAATAGTCAGTTTAATAAACTTATAAAGAAGAAGCCGCCCATTTTGGGCGGCTTCTTTCTAATTATTTGAAATCACTTCCTTGCTGGAAGTCAATTGTACTCTTTACTCAACGATCATTTTATGAGTAGTTGTCTGACCATTGATTGTGACAGAATAGAAATAGATACCTGTGCTTAACTGGCTGGCATCGATAGTAAACTGATGTGCGCCATTGGTAACAGTTCCTTGATCCATAGTCATCAGGTTCTGACCAGTAATATTGGTTACATTAATGATCACCTTTGCATCATTTTGAAGGTAAACATTAATGGTTGTCAGTCCATTGACCGGATTCGGGTAGTTTTGTCCGACAAAATCTCTCTTCGGGGCCTGATGGTTAGTAACACCAGTAAGCAGAGGCAGTGGCAGACCACGATGTTCTATGGTACAAGTCTTGGTAGCCAGTGTCGTGGTTACTATAGCTGAGCCAGGAACCGGAGCAGTCTGATAGATATAATCAAAATTGCCTCCATAAAATGATTTTCCCATTGACGGATAAACGTACTCATTGAAGATATAGGTGATGTCGCTGTTAAAGTCAATCTGATCAGTTGTCCACCTCTGATAAGCATAATTGAAGCCACGTCCCCAGATATGACGATAGTTGCCAAGTCCTGAAGGATCAGGATTCTGGTAAGTTATCCCAGACCAGATGGTGTACATATCACCATTATCGGCAATTGAGATGCATGGGAAACTGGTTAAGCCAACACGGTAAGCCTGTGGAGTTCCAATAAGAGTATCACCAGGATTCGGTCCATCAGAATAATAACCAATCAGTTGTCCTTTGGCTAATAATGTATCAAGGTTTAAACTATCCTTTAATATGGGCATTGTAGTATTCCAGTAAATCAATCCATTGCGGTCCTGTATGATGTATTCGGTAGAGCTTTGAATTTCACCACCACCGATACCGCTAAGTACATGTACTACACCATTTTTACCCATTTCGCATGCCAAAGAACCGTCTGAAGAATACCAGGGAGCTTTATAAGTAGGAACAACCTTGAGATTTTTATTTGCATTTGTCAGAATTACAGTTTTGGTCCAGTTATCTCCGTTATCATTGGATTGCATGAGGTACATATCAGAATAAGGACCACCAACTACGAAATAGATGGTATCGCCATGAGGAGTTCCCCATGCATATTCGTCGCCTCCAAAATGGGCATAGTTTGTTGAATCCAAACCCGGAAGCTGAATTCCATTTTTGTCCCACGTTGAACCTCCATCAGTCGATCTGAAATAAACAAGTGCTCCATCGAGACCTTTGTATACGGTTCCGCCATTGCCTGTCGGAAGTGTCATCACAATAATATGGACATTCATGTTATTGGTTCCACTGGTAATGGTTCTTGGCCATGCCACTGTAGCTGCTCCTGTAGGTGGAGCAGGAGACACCTTTTGTGTCCAGGTGCCTGTTCCTTTTACAGGACGTGTACTCATAACAAGGCCACCTGTAGCTGCATGTGCAACAATTAGCTCTCCGCCACCATTCCATGGACATAATGATGGCCATCCTGTTCTTACGCTCTCAACACGTGCTGTTGGAGCAGCACCCCAGCTAGAACCATCAAAATAGTTGTACCCTGTACCACGGTCTGGATAAGATGTTTCAAGCATGCCCATAATCCAGGTACCTGCCATAGTTCCATCAGGATAAACATAGAACCGATTTTGCGGAGCTTCATTTGTCTGCATATCATACCGTGTCGTACCCAGCTGATCTTCCAAGGTCGATTTTGAAGAGACCGTGTTGTTGTGAGGTTGTAACGGATTCATCACAGGATTATCGATTGTGAAACGGGGAATCTTTTGCACATACTTACTTTGATTCTTTGAAAGTTGTGCCATTGAACCGACTGCGAAGGTCAGTAGCAATGTAAAAAGTAAAATTCTTTTCATGTTCTTTGATTTTGGAATTAACAATAAACGCAATTTTTTACAAATATAGTACTAAAATAATCAGTTTAAAAAAATAATGTAATAAGTTTTAAACTCTTTGCTTCTGTCGATATTAACTTTGCAAAATTAGAAAAACCAAAAAGCAAAGAATATGAAAAAAATAGATCCTGTTGTACATTTTGAAATGCCTGCGGAAGACAGAATCCGGATGGCTAATTTCTATACTGAAGTGTTTGGCTGGCAAGCACAATTGCTGGGCGAGGACATGGGTAATTATGTGACAGTAGCGACAAGTGAGACCGATGAAAAAGGAAGGCCAAAGAATCCGGGAGCCATAAATGGCGGGTTTTATCCTAAAGCTGCAAATTCCCCTGCATATCCATCGATTGTTATTGCGGTTGAGAACATCCATGAGGCCATGAAGAATATTTCTAATGCAGGTGGAAAAATACTTGGTGAGCCTGTTGAGATACCCGGAGTGGGATCATTTATATCATTTATTGACACGGAAAGTAACAGGGTGAGCATTCTTCAGCCTATTATGAATGGACGATAAAGAATGTGGGGAAAGCAACGAAAATAATCGTCTTTCCCCATAACTTTCTGAAATTATCAGATTCCTACCGGATCACTACTATCTTACCTGAAGAAGTGAAATCGCCGGCATTGAATGTAAAATAATAACTTCCGGCTGCCAATCCGGATACGTCAACCTTCTCATAATAATTCCCTGCATTGTATGTTTTATCGGTGATGACCTGTTCCATTTTTCCGTATATATCATACAATGTAATTGTAACATTTCCAGGTTGATTAAGCTCAAACCCTATTGAAGTATTTTCACTGCAAGGATTCGGACGGACACCTACCAGGGTTACAGCATTATTCTGAGCATTTTCTTTTACTCCGTCATAATTGCTGTATTGTGCATCAAACAGAGCTTCACCGTTTCCATTTGTACGCTCCTGGACCCAAACATGAGCAGTCATACTAAGAACAGGATTTATCTCTACCTTTGGACTAGGGGCTTTTAATCCAGGATTGTCATTATATCCATTGGAACCAACATTCCAATTGTTGGGACCAGACATATTGAAATTTTCCCACACATAAGGAAGTTTCTGAAGAGTCGAGTCAAAGTAAGTAACCAGAAAATTATTATAGTTGGGATCAAAATTTATATCGGACTGAACTGTAATGTCACTACTACCATCAATTGTAAACCCGAGCCAATTTGTAGAGTTCACAGGTTGTTTATTATACAAACCGGTCAGATCAAAATCAGAGCCATCACCAAAATAATCCAGGTCGTAAAGAACAATCTCAGTCATGCCATCGACATCATTATTGATATTGTTAAATTGGGTAGCAATGGAGGGATTTCGAGCCAGTCCCGGGTTACCACTTCCCAGGGAGTCAAGATTTTCCTGAGGAGTAAAATCCGAATAGGTGAATGGATCTGTAAATGCAGTATAAATATTACCATCCCAGTCGGAATTATTTTGCTTCAGCTCCCAGGCTGCGAAATATCTGCCATTGGATTGGGCTTGTCCTTTACCATAGGAGAGTGCAACTTTATTAAAAAATGACGATGTAGTGCTTACCGTCTTACGGTATGCAAAGTTCGCGCCTCCATCGATAGAGCAATAAAAAATAATACTATCGATAGGGCTTCCATACTTGGAGTACAATATCCCGATGCTGAAGGGATTACAGTTCAGGCCCGGGTTATGGTAATCGGAGGCGATGGCAATATCATAAAACCCGTAGGAAGAAGTAAAATTTTCCAGATCAGCATATCCGAGAAAATTGAGATCTCCGTCTAAGTTCTCATATCCAGCGAACCAATTGGAGTTGTCATTCAGATCATAACAAGTATAGGCGACCCAGACTTTTAAATCAGCTACCGTTGTTCCTGTGACAACAATATCTAATTTAGGAAAGAAATAGCCGCTAAAGATAACGCTCTCCCATCCATCCCAGGTTATACCGTTATCAGTAGATTTAACAACTACGAAACCTCCATCACTCAAGGTATAGCAAGCATAGAGCCATCCGTTGAACGCTACGGACAGCCCTGCCTGTCTCTGATCCTGGTTAAGATCGTCATAAAGATTGACGTCTAACCCATATAACGGGCCACTGAGAGATTTAAGAGGTGTTGAGCCTGAATGACGTTTAGCAGTTTGTGCATAATTCCCATTCAATCCAATGAAGAGGAATAATAAAATACCAATCGTAAATGTTTTTTTCATGGGTAAAGTGTTTAAAATAACAAATCAAATATAATATAATTTTGGTCTATCAGCAAATCATTATTATATTTTTTAATTAAAAAATAATAAATTAATTCATTACAGAAAAAATCGTACATTTGAATTGGAATAATAGATGCTGATATTTTGATGCTTTTTCACCGGCAACGAGTTAACCAGGGTTTCGGTTTAGGCATTCATTTTCCTTATATATCAAGCAAGAAGAGAACTTTTATCAAATTTATCCCAGTACGATCAGAAATCACTAATTATTGAAACCTTTTTCCACAATAGAAGTAAAATAATTAGATATTTTTAATTTCTCGTATTATTGAACAGTCATGAGTTTTTTATGATCACAACAAAGTATTTCCGCATTACATTTCTGCTCATTACCCTCTGCTTATTCTGGGTATCAGTTAAGGCTACAAACTTTAATTCACTCGGCACGGGGACAATTGTATTTGCAGGAACCGTGCAGCAAAGCGTGACCGGTGCAAATGCTTTTGGAGGTCTTACGCTAAATAATTCCACAGGGCTGGTGCTTAATTACGACAGCAAAGTAAACGGAACACTTACACTTACCACTGGACAAATTATTCTTGGAACAAGTAATCTGTTCCTAAGCGCGACCACGACCATTTCAGGAACACCCTCCGCCACATCGATGATAGTCGCAACGGGAACAGGACAATTGATGAAAATGTTCACTGCTGCAGGAAGTTTTACCTACCCTGTTGGAGACAACACAGGAACTGCGGAATATTCTCCGGTCACACTCACATTTACTTCCGGGACATTTGGAGCAAATGCAATGGCTGGTGTCAACCTGGCAAATGCAAAATATTCCTATGACAGTGTAACAGGAAGTTATATTAACCGGTATTGGACTATCACGCAACAAAATATTACCGCATTTTCCTGTAATGCGACTTTCAACTATGTAGTTGCAGATATTATTGGAACCGAAAGCCAGATGTTTTGTGAAGAAGTCAATCCATTGCCAATTATGGAATACAATCCTGCCAATACCGTTTCACATCAATTGACAGCAACCGGTCTTACCTCCTTTGGGACCTTTACGGGGAATAGGGCCCAGTATAAATATTTAACACTCAAACTTTTCCTGGAAGGACTCTATATCGGATCAGGTACGATGCGGGCAGCAATGGATAATTCAGGTCCCCATTGGGGGTCAACTATTGCAGACCAAATAACTATTGAGTTACATGACCCTTTGACATATGCAACGTTAAAATACACAGCAAGTGGTATTTCTCTCAGTACCAGTGGGAATGCAACAGTTACAATCCCAAGAACATATAGCGGAAATTATTATTTAACCATTAAAAACCAGAATAGTCTTCAAACTGTCACAGCCGCGCCATTGTTGCTAAATACGACCGCCGAGAATTACGATTTCTCTACTGCTGTTGCAAAAGCTTATGGAAGTAATGAAAAATCGCTGGGAAGTGGGGTATATGGAATTTATACAGGGGATATTACATCGTCATCCACCAGTTACCCTACAGCCCCTGTACAAGACGGATTGGTCAATCTTCTCGACGTTAATTACATCCATTCATCATACCTACATGGAGACACTGGTTACATTGTAGGAGACCTGAATGGAGATGGTGCTGTTGACCTACTTGATGAATATCTGGCTTACAGTAACTACCTGCTTGGAATACATTCGATTACACCACCCTAATATCTTAAAGAGATCGTAATATTAACGTTTAAAAACCACTCCCTCCACATTTCTGACTTCCATTTTGTAAGTGTCTGGAAATCCTTTCATAACATCGGACCTCCACTCAAACCATTTAACATCTAAATATACCTCCTGAGGAATGCTATTATCTGGAGTAATAAGAGTCAACCTGGCTTTCTGAAGTATTTCGCTACCACAGATACTGCGTAACTCAGCAGACTCATTGGCTGTCAAAGGTAAAATCTCTATTTTAAGCAGCAGGCTGAATGGCATCAGTGTCCTCCCCTCTTTTTTCAGATATTCATCCCGGCCTGGTTTATTTGCATAATATGCTATATTTGTCCCGTCAACCGGGTTATTAAGGGAAGTAAAATCAATGTCCTTATTTTCATCAACTGTCATGACCCCATGAAAATCCGAAGGTTTATTGTTCAGCTGTGCAAGAACTGAAAACGGAAGACTTATTAATGCTATCCAAAGAAATCTATTCTTCATAATTATATTTGTTGACTGTTTTACGTCATTCTATATCAATTATATCTATCCCAATCAGGGGGTATTCTGGTTGATCAGATTCCCCCGAAGGGTTATTGTGCCATTGTTTGTTAATGTTCCTCCGTTCTGGATGGTCAGGTTTCCTTTAACCTCAAAAGTCATAGAAGCAGGAACGGTCACGGAAGCACTTCCATTGATGGTCAGGTTGTTACATGACAACCCTGCAATGTTCACATTGGGATAATAACGAGCAGCTGCAACCTGTGGAATAACAACATTTTGATTTCCCGTTGGCACAGACCAGGGAGTCCAGTTCCAGGGATTGTTCCAATCTGTTGAGGTACCTCCGGACCAGGTTATCGGATTGGCATAGAGGGAATCAATCAGTGCAGTATAAATCGTTTTCGCACCACTGCTTCCATTTTCATCTTCCCATATGGGCCGAACAATGTTATTGTATGCAGAAATGTTAGTATAGTCTCCGAAAAATATAGATGAACTTGGGGTATAAGGATTCTGATTAAGTTTAATATTCACGAAGGTCTGACCACCATCATTAGAAGCAGCCAGGTAAACGTCTGTTTCATTATCGCTGTAATTTCTTCTGTCATAAAAAACTATGTAAATATAACCTGTAACATTATCTACCGTCATCCATGTAAAAAACTGTTCTTTGCCAGGAGGATCATCATTTACTCTTTTGCGTGCACTCCATGTTGTTCCCTGGTCCGTTGATTTTCTGAACCAGATATCAGCATCATTGGAGCCATTTCTGATATCGGCCCAATTGATATAAACATTTCCCCGGTAGGGACCATTACTCAGATCGCAGCAGCAAACCGGCATTCCATTGCTTCTGTCTATTCCGGGAATAGATATATTCCATCCCCCAGGCATTGAATCGACAAAAATGTTGGCATTGACCCATGTATTACCTTCATCCAGCGACCGGTTGAACATCAGTCCTACGGGCCCTGCCCAGGAGACATATATCTGACCATTAGGACCCACGCAAGGAACCGCACCTTCGTCGGTATTACTTCCATCAACACAATCGCCTGCACGACGGCTTAATCTCAGCGGGGTACTCCATGTTGCACCCTGGTCTAAAGATTTTGTAAAAAGAATGATTGAGCTATCACTCGAATTATTCGTGCCATATGCATCAAATTGTGTCCAGGTGGCATAAATATGATTATTTGCCCTGTTAACTATAGGCCAACACTTATCCTGCTGTTTCGGATTGTTCATTCCAAAATAGCTGCCATTACTCCAGGTGTGACCACCATCAGTCGATTTCTGGCAAACAATACGGTCAAGCCACCATCCGCTTCCACTTCCTGAATTCAAATGAATATAGTAAAAGTTATTGTTGGTGTCGACTGTGAGTGCAGGGTCGCCCCAAACGCCGCCATAAGTACTTGACATTGTCCCTCCGTTCCATGTGACCCCCCTGTTACTTGAATAATAAAAATTGTTAAGCACTGACCCTCCGGCAATCTGACTTGTGTTTTTGGGATTTACGCAAATCGATGGCTCGTTTATGTATGATCCGCTACCACTGTTTACGAGAACCACCGGGAACCTTGTTTGCGTTAAGCCAGGCAAACAGGAGATTGTGATCAAGAATAAAAAGTATATCCTTTTTATCATAAAGACAAGTATTTTATTATCACAAATATATTAAAAATAGTGGATTATTGGGATTCTGAATTTGAAAGTTCCACATTAAGAAAAAGATTAACAATTAATTGACCGAATAGTCAGGATTTCTGCAGCTTTCCGGATAAGTAAGAGCAACCAAAACGTGTGAGGCGTAGATTAGGGTTATGCAATTATTTGAATTTACAAATTTTTAAGCTGCAAATCCCTTATGCACAAATGTACGTTCTTTTACCATATTATTTGATTTATGGTAAAAAAAGTTATTTACTTTTTATTAACCTTATTTCTTGATAATCCAAATGATATGCATTTCATTAAGAAATGACATGAGTTAATCAAAATTTGCAGAGGTCAAGATAGTTGTAAGAATATTAAATAACCTTATTGTCCTGCAAGGAGTTATTTAACTTCAACCAGTTCCACATCAAAAACCAGCGTTGAATATGGAGGTATAACGCCCATATCCCTGTCGCTATATGCAATATTTGAAGGTATAATAAGGGTTGCCTTGCCCCCTTGTCTCATCTTACTAATCCCTTCGTCCCATCCTTTGATTACCTGTCCTCTTCCGAGCATAAATTCGATAGGGCTCTT
>Ga0182027_10016100_pt1 | contig 10232 bp, 9 predicted proteins | sample 712E1DmetaG_FD_121300 | JGI IMG/M metagenome (GOLD analysis project Ga0182027, IMG submission 121300) | Permafrost microbial communities from Stordalen Mire, Sweden - 712E1D metaG (Illumina Assembly) | ecosystem: Environmental > Terrestrial > Soil > Wetlands > Permafrost | place: Sweden... | reverse complement strand
CCACAATATTGGATGGATACTGTTAAAGATGCTCAAGCTTATATTGGTGTTTCAAGTGACATGAACACGCGTGAATTAACTGGAACTGATCCTAAAAGAATAACTAGTCGAGGAAAAATAATGCATCCTATATCTGATTATATAGTAAACACTCATGATAAAATAAGAAGGGTATCTATTGCTTATCCTTGTGTTGCTCTTGCGCAAGATGCTGAGATGAGCCTGTCTGAATATGAAAATTTTGTTTATAATGCATGCCTTCAAGACTGGAAAAAACTTGGAGATAGAATGGATAAAATAAATTCTGCTTTTGAAAAAGGTAAAAAGGTTCATTTGATTGGTGAAAATGTTGACTTGAAACTTTCTATTGCTGGAAAAAATTCTGTTGCTGATAAGGGCGAGGAAAACATGCCTGGAGGAGAAATATTCATGGCTCCTGTTCGCGAGAGCTTGAATGGTTGGATTAAATTTGATTATCCTGCTATTAGAAATGGTAAAGAAGTTACTGATGTATATTTGAAGTTTGTTAATGGAAAAGTTGTCGAAGGAACTGCAACAAAGAATCAGGATTTTCTTCTTGAGATGCTTGCGACAGATGAAAATTCTTCTTATGTAGGTGAACTTGGAATTGGATGCAATCCACGTGTTAACAGGTTTACAAAAGATTTATTGTTTGATGAAAAAATCAGCGGAACAATTCATCTGGCACTTGGAATGGCATATAAACAAAATGGCGGTGGAAATGATTCTGCAATTCACTGGGATATTGTAAAAGACATGCATAAAGCAAAAATAATTCTTGATGGAAAAGTTGTGCAGGATAAAGGGAAATGGCTGATTTAAAATTAATTTTATGTCAAGAATTGAAAACCCAATAATTTATTATTGGGTCGTAGCTAATCACTTTTCAATTCTTGAGCATCCAAAAAACAAGTGCCTGCGACAAACCACATTCTTTAGAATGTGGTGGCACCTTGTTTTTTTGATTTTCTAATAAAATTAAGTTGCTTTATTAACTACTAATAAGGGTTCTAATAAATTCGAAGTTAAAGAAGAGTTTATAAATAATTGATTGTTGAGATATTTATGAAAAAGGATATGATATTAGGGATGCTATTTTTAATGACTATTATATTAATTGGAATTGTGAGTGCGAATTGTGATTTGTCTGATATTTCTAGTTGTGATGATAGTTGTCAAAATAATTATGATTGTAAATTTGTTGCAACATGTCATTGTTTAAATGTAAAAGAAAATTATACAAATATCAATAATGTTCATTTTGGAGGTGCTGATTGCGGAGGTGAAAGTTGTGTTTGTATATATAATAAATGTCAAACTGGTTATGCCCCTAAAGGATATGTTTGTGGTAATGGTGTTTGTGAAAACATTACATGTGCCGGGAATGGATGTTATTTAGAGACTAAGGCCAATTGCCCAAAAGATTGCAATAATTCAACGAATAGTTGTTTAAAAGAAGGTGAAAGCGGAGTATGTGGGAGAGATAAATGCTGTTCTGGATTAAAAGAAGAATGTTCTACTACTAATTCTGTTGGTGCTGTTGCGAGTGTGATATGCACAAGAAATAATCTAGTTGGTAATGACAGTGATTCTCATGGATGCAAGGGAAGTGCAGGATATAGTTGGTGTGAAGAGAAAAAGAAATGTTTGAGAAGTTGGGAGGAGAATTGCAGTGATAAAAAAATTTGCCCTTCAATTGGAATTCCTAATTGCCCAGATAGAACTGAATCAGAACCTATTTTAGATGAAAAAAATTGTATTAATGGATACAAATGTATTTTATACTCAGGCCCCGATAATAAAATTAAAATGGAAATTAAGGTAATGCCTGAAACAGCATCTCAAAAAGCAATCGAGAGACTTGGTGAATTGGGATTCAATGTGACATTAAAATCTGTCGGGAATAAATTAGAATGGAAATCTTTTTACGAGGTTTCAGGTGTAAAAGAAGGGAAAATGTTTGGATTATTCAAGGTTCATGGAAAAGTTTCTGCTGAAGTTGATGCTCAAACCGGCGAAGTATTAAAAGTTCATAAACCCTGGTGGGGATTTATAGCTGGACTTTAATTATATTCTATTTTTATATTTTTAATATTTTATTGCTATTGATGATAATTAATTTCTATAATTTCTAACCTGATTGAAGTTAAAGAAGAGTTTATAAATAATTGATTGTTTATTTTGAGATATAAAAAGGTGAAACATGGATTTTTCAGGTATAACGGGTTTTGTTACAAATGCGGCAACAAATACGGCCACTAATATAACTTCGATTGCATCTTCAGGAACTTCTACAAACCCCTCTGATTTGCTTGGATTAATAGCAATATTTGTCATGATGTTTTTTGTAGTATTTATCATAATTTTCATCATTATTTTGCTTTTAATAATTGCAATATATGTTTATAGTTCATGGACTTTAATGGATATTGCAAAAAGAGCTAATGTTAACAATCCTTGGCTTGCTTGGATTCCAATTGCAAATGTATATCTTTTAACAAAAATAGCTGAAATGCCTTGGTGGCCAATGTTATTTATGGTCCCTTATTTATTTGCATTCATTCTTTTTATTATTTCTCCAATAATTGGATTTATCTTTTTATTAATCGGAATGTTATTCATGATTGCATTCGTAGTCTTTTGTTATATATGGTGGTGGAAAGCTTTTGAAAGAGTAGGAAGACCGGGGTGGTGGATATTATTTAGCTTAATTCCCTTTGCAGGAGTTATAATTTTCTTTGTATTCGTGGGGATAGCTGCATGGGGCAAGCTGCCTCAAGATGTAAAAAAGAAAAAATAATTAATTTAATATTCCTATTTTCATATGATTTAATTAATGTATATTCATTTTAAATCTTCATATATTCGCATTTTTAAGAGTTGGATAGTTTTAGAAGAGAAGCAATAGCTATGAAATTTTAATTATTTTATTGAAGGAATATTAATCTAATAATTCTATTTTATCTGCCTGAATCTGCAGATTATTTTTATATTCTGTTACTTTTCCTATGACTGTTACTGACTTATTCTTAGTTATATTGATTGGATTATCCAAGGTGATATCTATTTTTCCTGTTGAATCATTAATTGTAATTATCTGGAAATTGGATTCTTTATAAGTTTTTATGCCTTGGATGATTCCTTTTAGCTCTACTTTTTGATTCAGGTAATTATCATCCAGGTTTTTTATTTTTATTTGTGTTGGTTTTATTATATTTAATAAAAATAATAAGATGATTATTCCTAGAATAGATATTATTAACGAGATTTTTAACAGGGTTTGGTTTTTCATGGATGTTCAATATTCTAAATACGAAACCTTTAATAAAGATTATTGGAATCCAGTGAAATCTGTTTTTTAATATGATCAGGAAGATTTAAATAAATCAATCAAATTTTATATCTATGAAAAAGAGAGGCCAGATAGATCCGGTTAGTGCTGTTAGTTTAGGAACAAATGAAGCCATAGATTCAACAAATAAAAAGAAAGGTTTATGGATTTTTGTTATTATTGCTGCAGTGATAATATTAATTATTATAGTCGCCTTATTTTTTATTCTTCCAAAAAAGACAATTCAAGATGACAATAGTTCTAATATTAGTCAAAATAGTAATAATCTGAGCAATCAAGAACTTAATGGTGAAGAAAGAACCTGTTCTGAAAAAGGAGGCAGTCTTTGTGTTATCCCTGATTGTGAAGGAACTATAGTTAATTCTTCATCCGGTTCTAACTGCTGTATTGGAAATTGTATAGAAAAAGATACTTGTTCTAATAAGGGGGGGCAGATATGTCCCGATAATAATAAAATGTGTATTGGAAGTGTTGAAATAACAACCGATACAAATGACTGTTGCATCGGTACATGCAAGTCTTGTTCTAGTGCTGTTGATTGTCCATCAATTATGAAGTGTGGCAATGATGAATTGGGAAGAGTGATTTGTGTTTTTAAAACATGTACAGATATTGGTGGAAAAGTCTGTAATACTGGAGAGACTTGTAGTGTAGAAACAAAATACACTGATATTTATGGAAACAACTCTTATGTGGATGGTTGTTGTACTGGGCAATGTAAAGTAAATCAAACAATTTCTGAACAAAAAACTCTAAAACCTTGTATAGATAGTGATGGTGGTAAAAATATCTATGTTAAAGGCACTATTTCTGGAAGTTTTATTAATGCTGATGGGGATCTTATTGATCTAAACCAAAATGAAAGTTGTGATATATGGGGTGGATATGCTCATAGCTGTGAAGCTAATGGCACTACTTATGATGGAACTCCATATGTTTGTAAGGTGTGGGAATATTATTGCGGTAATAATGGTCAAACTGAATACGAAGAAATAGAATGCCCAAATGGTTGCAATGATGGCGCATGTATTCAATAATTTTATTTTATAAAAAACTACTTTAAATTTTTTTCACTTTAGATTTCATGGGTTTACCCAAAGATTTAATAAGCATTTTTATATCTTTTTATAGATATAAAATGGCAGGATTAAGTGTTGAAGAAAGGTTTGAACTTGTGAAAAGAAATACACAGGAGATTGTTACAGAAGAGGAACTAAAGAATTTACTAAAAAAGAAAAAGAATCCGGTTGTTTATTGGGGAACTGCTGTTACTGGAAGGCCTTCACTTGCTTATTTTTTCCCGCTCTTAAAGCTTTCTGATTTTTCCCGGGCGGGTTTTAAAGTCAAGATTTTACTCGCTGATTTGCATGGAGCACTTGATGGGACTCCTTGGATTGACCTTGAACACAGATATGATTTTTACAAAGAGGCAATATCACAAATCCTTATGGCTCTTGGAAGTGATTTAAAAAAATTTGAATTTGTAAAAGGAAGTGAGTTTCAATTAAAGCCAGAATATAGCTATGATATCTTGAAAATGGCTAGTATGAATTCTGTTGGAGAATGTAAAAAAGCAGCATCAGAAGTTGTTAAGATGGGTGAAAATCCTGCGCTTGGGGGATTGATATATCCTATAATGCAAGCTCTTGATGAACAATATCTTGAGGTTGATTTACAATTCGGTGGAGTTGACCAGAGAAAAATATTCATGTTTGCAAGAGAAAACCTGCCGGGTGCGGGTTATGATTCAAGAGTTGAAGTTATGAACCCCATGATACAAGGACTTGTTGGAAAGAAAATGAGTTCATCTGACCCTAAAAGCAAGATTGATTTGACTGATGATGAAAAAACAATAATTGAAAAAGTAAATAAAGCTTATTTTCTTGAGGGTGACCCTGACTGCGGGATAATGGAATTTTTAAAATATGTTATAATGACAATAAAACAAGACAATAAAGAGAAATTATTAGTTGAGAGGCCAACTAAGTTTGGAGGAAATGTAGAATATTCTCATTATTCTGAGATTGAAAAAGATGTGATAGAAAAGAAAATGCATCCAATGGATTTAAAAAATGCAATTGCTAAAGAAATCATCTTGTTACTAAACAAAGTTGACAAGAAAAAATTATTGGAACTTGCTAAAAAGGCGTATAAATAAACAATAAAGCTAATGATTTTGGAGTAAATCCCAAATCATTAGAAAAATGTGGATAATATTTACTTCTGATAACTATTATCAGATAAGTTATTAATTATATCTTTAGAGGGTAAAAATTATCTTCGGTTTCTTCTTCTTATCATTCTTATTGCTTCTGATGTTGCAACTCCGACTACTGCTCCGATTGCTGCAGCAACCATGACTGAAGCGAAAGGATGCTCTTCTATTGTTTCTTTAGTTCTATCTTTTGCATCAACTAATCTTTCACCAGTATTTGTATAAACATCTCTTGCTCTATCAATAAATCTTCTATCTTTTGCCATTTTTACCTCCTTTGTTTAATTTTTTATAATTATTTTATAAGTTTAATTAGGATTCCTATTATTAAGACTATTATTCCGATTATTAAAAAAGAAAGGGTCTTATTTAAATGGATATATTCTATTAAAAAGAAAATTGCAGAAACTGAAAGTAATGCTATTGAAATCAAGATGATAAAAATGGCTATTAATTCTTTCATTATCTGCCTTTTTAATTGATAAATTCTTTTTACTATGGTTCTTGAGAATTCTCTTTCAATTTCTTTAAAAAATTCACTTATTCCTGCTGCAAGACTTTCTTTTAGATAATCAAATATTCCCATCTATTAATGCAGTGGTGTAAATTTTTAAAGATGAATGTTAATTAAAGGATAGGATAGAATATAGATTTTGGGGAAGATAGGTTCAAAGTTAACCTTGCCACAAAAGGCTCGGTTAGATAAGTATGCTTATTATCTGAAAGTGAATTTCATATAATGAAGTTAAAGAGTTATTAAATTGAAAACCCGGGTTATACAATTTTATTCAGTATAAAACTCTATTGTGTCTCTATCTTTAACGACATGCTTTAATCCTATCTGCTGGCCAAGGAACTTGGCACTTGGGCCCCAGACTTTTGCATATTTGACTTTCTTGGAGTATCCATGGAGTATTTTTTCTGCAACCTGCCCCAGAGTTGAATTGGGGGGCATAATTACGGGCACACTATCTTCTTTTTTTCCAGGCTGCCTTGTGTATACTCTGATTATATTGAATGATTTGAATATTTTTTCTTTTAATTCATCTAAGCCGGTTTTTGTATATGTTGATACTAATATAAAGTTGTATTTTTTAGTCTTTAGTGTCTCTGATATTTTTCTTTTTGTATTTTCATCATACAAATCTATTTTATTAAATATTATTATCTTTTTTGAATTTTTATTTTTTAGTGAGCCTAAAATAAGCTCTATTTCATGAATCTTTTCTACAACCAGGAGAAGAGTGTCTGCATTATTTACAATTCCTTGGTCAAAATCAACACTGGCAATTGGGGGTGTGTCGATTATCTGAATATTGCAACCATTGTATGTGAGAGTTCCTACTTCAGGCTCTTTTGTTGTGAAGCCATAGGATGCTATTTTCGGGTCTGCATTTGTAATTGATTTTAATACTGAAGATTTTCCAGAATTAGTAAGGCCAATTAAAACTGCCTGCATATCTGATTTTTTTATTCCTTTTTTATTTGATTTTCCGGATTTTTTTGATTTTATGATTGATTCTTTTAATTTTTTAATTTTCAGGCGTATGTCTCCTCTAAATCTCTCACTACCTTTATGAGAAGGAGCTGTTCTTAACATTTCCTGCAGTGCAACTAGCCTTTCTTCATCTGTTCCTGCATTGAAATATTTTTCCTCTGCATTTGCGTATTCATATCCTGCATTTATTGGCATGTTATTATTAAGAAAACGAATTTTAAAAAAGTATGGATATAATACAATTGCCTAGAATTATGAAATAAATCTTCGCAAGTTTAAGGATGCATAATTTCTCGAAATGAATTCTAGAAATTATTTTTATTTTATCTTTTTTTTATGTAATTAATATATTGTTTAGAATCCAGCAATCTTTAAAAGAAGCTCATTCTTAGATTGTATATGAATATTATAGTAGACTCTATTCGGAATCTAGAGGTTGGTGAAGTTCAAGTTTATAAAAATCTTGCAATTGCACCCATTTTAGGAAATGATAGTTCTCTAGACTATCTTGTTTTAGCAGAAGCTGTAACAAGAGGTTTTCAGATTGATGAAGATTTAAAAAATCCACGCGTTCCTTATCTTCTTGCATCAAATAGTACTGGAAGAAATGTTCTTGCTATTGCAGGAGATTATGTTGTTGGAGGCAGGCAAAATAGAGCTTTAGCACAAAATATTTATTTTGAAATAAATTTTAATGGTCAGATTCCTGTTAGATGCATTGAAAGAGGGAGATGGCATTTATCTCCTCCCTCGGGAAAGCCTGAAGGAAGTTTTGAATATCTCGGAACTGTATCAAGACATTCAGCAAGAGCAAGAAGCCAGGCTGAAACCTGGAGAGAAGCAGAAATGCATTTAGCCGATTCACAGGTTCGTTCTGGGAGCAGTGATTTGAGCGAGGTTTATAGAGCAAGAAGGGAAGATTTTGAAAAATTAAAAGAAAGATTCTCAACAGCCGATAATCAGGTGGGGATGGTTGCTGTTTTTTGCAGGAATGGAGAGAAATTATTTGTGGCAGATGTATTTGATAAGAATGCTGTTTTAAGAAAATATTTTGGAGGTATTTTGGAAAGTCATTTTTTAGATAGCGGATTAGATAGCAAAAATACAGTGGAATTATCAAGAGAAGAAGCAAAAGGATTTTTGGATTCAGCAGATACATGTAATTTTACTCCTATAAATCCGGTTAGTCTTGGTCAGGAGTATGAAATGAAAAAGGATAATCTACTCGGTTCTGCACTTGTTTTTGAAAACGGCTTATTGTATGCAAATCTTTATACTCCAAAAAAGAGCTCAATGGAAACACTAGGACAAGAAGAAGCTACTCCCAGAATTCAAAGAAGCATTTTTGCAAACAGATAGACGAATTAATATCCTATCTATAAATTATTTTTCTTAAAATTTTCTAAAAGAAACTTTTAAATAAACTGTTATTTTATATGTAAGATGATCAAAAAAAGAAGGTTAATTATAGAGTTAAAAAGAAATTCTAAGAGAATGTATGTTTTGTTATTCTTAAGTTTTGTTTTTAGTCTTTTATTTTTTTACTCTTATAGCCAGATCAATAAGCAGGAAGGAGATATTTTCGGTTTATCTAACCAAAAAGCAGTTAATATCTTTGTTAATGTTCGTCAGAATCATGCTCCAATTATCTTCTTAAATAATAGTGAGATTTACGCATGCGAAGGAGGAAATTTAAATTACCCATTCAATGTTACAGATATTGATGGAGATTCTTTAATAGGAAGCATTGCTCCAATTAACCCTTTTTATGTTATTTTTAATTCAAAACCAGATTTATTTACCAACCTATTCAGTATTGTCTCAGGAGTTTTAAATAAAAATAATGCTGGGGGAGTAAATAATGGGTTTAAAAAATATCTTGAAATTATTTCTGTGACCGATCCCTATAATGCTATTGCATCTAAATCTATAAATATAACTGTCATAGAAATTAACAACCTGCCAATAATTCAAAATATTGGTGTAAAATTGGTCTGGACTCATGGAGATAATTCGAGATTTTATTATCAGGTCAATGCAACAGATATTGAGGACGGGGGCTCAAACTCTGGAAAACTTGGATTTAATATAAGCTTTGACTCTATAAAACTTTTTAATATAAGTGAAAATGGAACCATGGATTTTACCCCTAACATAAGCCAGATTGGAGTTTATAATATAAAAGTGTGTGTTAATGACACTGGAATTTTACATCCTCATCCAAATATAAGCTTGTGCAATTCAGATGGTAAAAGCCTTTACTCATGCAAGGATTTTAGTCTTACTGTAAATGACTCAAATCGGGCTCCAGAAATTATTGATTATTCTCCAGAAAACCTAAGCATTGATTATACAGATGTTGAAAATGTTTATTTTAATATTACTGCCCATGATCCTGATGGAAATAATATGGATATATATTGGTATGTTGGCGATGTTTTAGAAAAATACGATCCTATGGAAAACATCAGCAATTTTTCTTTTAGCTATATCTGTGGTTTTAATGGAAAATCAATAGTTAAAGCTGTAGTTACAGATGGACTTTTGAATAATAGTTTAGAATGGAATCTTAGTGTTAACAGTGCTGCTTGCCCAAATCCTGGCGGGAGTGGGGGGGGTGGAGGTGGGGGCGGAGGTGTTTCATGCACTTCAAAATGGGTTTGTAATGAATGGTCAGAATGTCAGAATCTTAAAGAGAATTATGATTCTGGAAAAGTTAATTATAAGGTAAATACTTTAATTAAAGATCGTTGTTCTTTATTTAAATGGGATGAATCTGCATGTGGTTATCAGATTAGAGCCTGTAATGACCTTAAAAAATGCAAAAGCAATATTAGTATGCCTGGAATAATGCAAGAATGTTATTATACAGTAAATCCTAATTGCAAGGATGGAATAAAAAATTGCCATAATGGTTCTTGTGAACTTTTAACTGATTGTGGGGGGCCATGTTCTGCATGCCCAACTTGCACTGATGGGATTAAAAATCAAAATGAAGAAGGTATTGATTGTGGAGGGGTTTGTCCTGTTTGTAAAAAGGAAACTCCAAATATGATTGATTATTTTAAGATAATAATGTATTTATCAATCATTTTTTTGATTTTAGCATTAATTGGAATAGCAATCCTGGGTATAAGATATATTCT
>Ga0182027_10016099_pt1 | contig 10232 bp, 5 predicted proteins | sample 712E1DmetaG_FD_121300 | JGI IMG/M metagenome (GOLD analysis project Ga0182027, IMG submission 121300) | Permafrost microbial communities from Stordalen Mire, Sweden - 712E1D metaG (Illumina Assembly) | ecosystem: Environmental > Terrestrial > Soil > Wetlands > Permafrost | place: Sweden... | reverse complement strand
TCTTGAGGACGTTGCAACATTTATGAAAGAATCAGGAATTGCGGTCTATAAGATCCCCGAGAGGATAGAAATCATTAATGCAATTCAACGGAATCCTGTGGGGAAAGCCCTTAAGAATGTCTTGCGAGAAGATATCAGAAAAAAAATCGCTGCATCTTAGAAGCGTTTAATAATCAGAAGCAGTGTCAAAAGTGTTTACCAAAAGGGAGGCCTGATAAGAAAGTATAATTCTTCCTAAAATCTGAGCAGGGCTATGCTGACTTTCATACGGTAATCCACACTTCATTTCCAAATCGCAAGTTGAGGACTTGTAAGCGATGATCGAGATAGAACTTAATTAGAAGCAGTTTTTTCTTCTTGAATCATCAACCTCCCACTTGCTCCCATTTGGCTGAGGTGACTTTCCAAGTACCCGATTCTTTCTTCAGTGAAACATTGAAGTCATAAATGCCAAGTGACCGCGGAATCACGTCGGACGCGGAGCCGGTTTTATTTCCACTGGTCAGGACAGTCTGAAATACAGCTTTGGCCGATGTCTCCTCGATGGATATCTCCAGATTGGTTATATAGGCCGATATCTTAGGGTATTGAAAAAAATATCCGAGCAACAGCCCTTTGATAGTTTCGTAGTTGTATTCTTGAGGATCATTGTATGTTTTCGAGAAGTTGTTGATGATCTTCTTAACATCCTTCTCTTGGGCCGCCGTCTGAATGTCAGTAATGACCTTCTTGATCTTGTCCTGTTCAGTCTCTTTGTGACAACCGAAAGCCGTAATGGTAATAACGAATATGAGGATAATCGTCACAACACGTTTCATGGCAGATCCTTTCATTTACGATAGGCAGTTCTGATCTTTATCATTTCTGCAGCTTCACCACTTGATAACCGCGTTTGCGCAGTAAATTAACCAGCCCGTCCGGGCCGACAAGGTGCGCCGCACCCACGATTATCATGGTGTTTGCCGAACCATTGAGAAAATTTGTGATATCCGTCATCCATTTATTGTTTCTGTCAACAATCAGGGCTTGATATAATTTTTTGTAACTTCTAAAATCTTTTATAAAAAGTTCTTCCATCCTGACTTCATCGCCTTTTCTCCAAACGGCCAGATATTCCCCCAGTTCTGCTTCAATTTGCTTGAATTCGTCGATTGATTCGATGATTTGATCGCTTCCCAAGCTTTCATCCATTGAAAGAAGAAGTTTGAGTTGCTGATCAACCGTTTCCAGACTTCCCGTGGCTTTTCCATCCTGCAGAGCTTTCTCTTTGAAAAAATTATCAACTCCTTTCTGAGGATCGGCGCCGATTCTGTTCATTTCCAGAACCGTAAGCATTGTCAAAAACAAAGCCGGCTTAAAAATTTGGTATTGCTCCAGCGGATAATTATGTTCCTTGCAGAATTTTTCTGTTTTGGCATAAGCCGCTGATGAGATATGATCTTTAAGAGTTGTGCCGTCAGTGTAAATTGCCCCGCTTAAGAAACCACCCATATGTTCCGGATTATCCGTTTCACCGGGTGGGACTTCAAATATGATTTTACGGGAATTCTTATAAGCTGTAAAAAATTCGGCAGGCAGAGGATAATCAGATGACCTCAACATATGGAAAGAACCGGCAAGATAAATATTTGCTTTGGACGAACTTACCATCCACACGGAGCTTTCCGCATAAACGCCGGAAGCTGTAAATAAAATAAACAATACCAGCGCTGCTCTCAACAAATTCGGTCTCATAGAATTCTCCTTTTCTTGCATTTTATAAATTTTACCCCAGATTCTTCATATGAGCAAGAAATTATAACTCGCAGTAAATTTTTTTCACTAAAAAACAATTTAATTACAATAACATAAAGACTGGAGAGCAATTAATTTTCTATTTCGGTTATTGACTTTTACCGGTCTTTCCTGTAAGTAGGTCGTGACCTTTTAAGGGAGATATTTTATGGTCCCGGTCACCACAAAACCATATTTAAATAACACTACCTTATCAAAAATGCAGTGGGCTTCCTTGCATTTTTTCTTATTAATCTCCCAAAAAATCAATCAACATATTACTTCCTGCGAACACAGGATCACGGGCGTAACGCCCTCCGCTTTGCGGGACATCCCTATGTGCTTTGCACAAGGGACAATTCCTCTTGCGCTTCAAACTTCACTTTGTTCGTTTTCAGCGAGAGTCATTGATTCGACTAATGCTTCAAACTTCACTTCGTTCGTTTTACCATTGCGCTACGCGCTTGGTATAATTTGTCCAGCAAGCTTCAGTTCACTTTGTTACCGAAGCTTGGATCTCATTATCAGCGAGTCTCATTAATAAAGGAGGATTTTTATAATGGCAAAGGTTCAGGTATTTGAAAATAAACCGTCGGTACTCGGTATTAACAGTCTGGGTAGAATAGGAAAATTAACTCTGTGGCACCATATAAACAGAAAGTATTTTAAGGAAATTGTCGTCAATCTCGGGCGGGAAGCGGGCACTGGTATGGACGCCATCGCGCAAGCGATTGAAAAAGATACGACCTATGGATTGCTTCACAGATTTTTATATGGAATAAAATCAGAACGCCTTATTCAGATTACAGACGAAAAACAGGGAAAGATGCTGATTGACGGAGTGCCCGTCACGATTCTGCGGGAAGCAAGAAATCCCGCCGAGATTCTCTGGCGACAATACGGCGCGGATATCGTTCTGGATTGCACAGGAAAATTCAAGGATCCGACTGTTGCCTCAGATAACAAGAGCGGTTCAATTCGCGGCCATTTACACGGCGGCGCGAAAGCTATCATCAACTCTTCGCCTTTCAAAATAAAGAACAAAGCGTTATCCGTGCCGGACGACGCCGTTACGCTGATTTACGGAATAAATCATACCGCTTTCGATCCTAAGAAACACCAAATTATTTCCGCCGCATCCTGCACAACCACAGGACTGGCCCACATGATCAAACCTCTTCTGGAAAATGAAGAAACAAACAACATTCTTACGGCATCTATGTCAACCATCCATGCCGTTACAAATTCTCAGAGCGTGCTGGACAGCGTTCCTAAAGCCGGCGAAAAAGATTTAAGAAAAAACAGGAGTATTCTGAATAATATAATCCTGACATCCACGAATGCCGCCAAGGCGCTGGTAGAAGTAATTCCGGAAGTGAAGCACATCGGGTTTATGGCGGATTCAATCAGGGTACCCACCAGCACCATGTCTCTGATTGTTCTGAATGCGACTTTTCAGGCCCGCGCGAATAAACAAATGGTCATCAATACAAAAATGATCAACGAAATATACCGCAAAGCGTCCGAAAATAATCCCGAGAACTTGATAAAATTCACGATGGAACAAAATGTACCCACCGACCTTATCGGCGTTGACGCGGCGGTAATCATCGAAGGTCAGTTTAATCACACAAGGACAGCTTTTATTAATCTGGATCTTTCTCATATTCCCAACTGTCCTGCGGATATTATGAAAGCATGCCCCGAAAAGGTTCTGCAAGTGCCTGTCGTTCATGCCAAAATATTCGGCTGGTATGACAATGAATACGGAAGCTATGTAAACAGGATGGGAGACCTGACGGTCTATATTCATAAGAATATTTTATAAGAAAACAATAGCCGGTTGCCGGTAAAGATTATTTTTTTAACGGCAACCGGTTGCTTATAACTTCTGTCGAAGTTCTATGCCATTTCTAAATCAAAGATAGCGCTTTGATCGGATGCGCATTTCCATAAGGAGAGCGCGTAATAAATAGAACCCTACATTGCCGAGAATTTTTCGACAGAATGGCGAAAAATTCCTTCAGAAATGGATGCTATTATTCCGCTTGGCTTTCGTGCTGTCCGGCATAGACCGTGCCGCTCCAACCATCTATGCTGATGAAATCTCCGGCTTTGATGGTATGGTCATCTATTGTCGCGTATTCATCAACCTCGTAAACTTTGAGTTTGCTGAAACCGACAACACCGACCTTGTTGAGCTGCGGAATTGTTACCGCGGCATGAGAAGTGCTTCCACCCTTGGCCGTAAGCAGTCCCTCAACCTGCAGAAGAACTCCGACGTCATCCGGCACAGTATCCGGACGCACGAGAATTAGAGGCGTTCCCGGTTCTTCGCTGCGGAAACGTTTAATATCCGCCTCCGAATAAACCGCTCTGCCGGCCAGAGCGCCGCCATGAACTCCTATGCCTGTTCCAAGAACGGATGATTGCAATACTTGCGTGTCTTTAAAACGTTTCCATTTTTGTGTCGTTATCTGATTCATGTCTCGAGTTTGCAGGATGTATAGTTTATCCCGCGTCGGTCCTTCAAAAGTAAACTCGATTTCTTGATGATTGAAGCCTTTCTCATAAATCAGAATTTCCGAAATTCTTAAGAGCTCTGCGTAAATTTCAGGGAATTTATCTTCCAGAGATATTTTGGAATCTCGAAATTCTGCTACGCGTTGTTTTTCAGAAATAGGATATGTTTCCACCAGACCGGAGACGATATCGTCTCCCTGAACGCCGAAAATAAAATCTCCATATAGAGTCACATCGGAAGACGAACTTTTCGGCTCGCGGGTGAAAATAACGCCTGAACCGGAATATTCATTGAGATTACCAAAGACCATTTTTTGAACAATAACCGCCGTTCCCCATTTATCGGAAATATGCATTTGCCGGCGATAAATTTCCGCCTGTTCCGAATACCATGAATTGAATACCTGCAAGATAGCGTGACTCAATTGATCCAGAGGCTTTTCTTTAAACTCAATACCGCTGTTCATTAATCCTTTTTTGTAGGAGAGAGCGATTTGTTTCATTTGCTCGGGCAAAAACTGTATTTTTCTGTCCACACCGTATTTTTGCTTGAATTCATCTATTATCGCATCGAAAAAATTGCGATTCAATCCCTGGAACATGCCCCACATCTGTAAAAACCGGCGATAGGAATCCCATGCCGCCCATTGAAAATTTTCCTTCTCACTGAGATTTTCCGCGATGGTTTCGTTAATGCCCACATTTAAAAAAGATTTCATCATCCCGGGAAGGGAAACCGTCGCGCCGCTCCTCACTGAAAGTAATAAAGGATTGCGGCGATCACCTAGCTTACGGCCGGTTATTTTCTCCAGTCTTTTTATTTCCCTGTTTACCCGGACAGCGAGATCATTAAAGATATATTTATAGCCATAAACAGCTTCATATCCTCTGAAGACTTCCGTGGTTATTATAAATCCCGGCGGCACATTAAAGCCAAAAGACACCAACTCTTTGAGAAAATATCCCTTGTTCCCAAGAAGTATCTGGTTATCAATATTTTTATTCTTTTTATAAAAGGAAGAAACCGTCAACTCAGGATTATAAGCCATGACAACCTTGAGCATTTGTTGGTTTTCTTTAAATTTTTCAGATTCAGCGTTCAGGGTTTTAATAACAGCGTTGACGAAATTATCCAGCACCTGAATACCAAAAGTTGAAGATATTATTCCGCGGATAAAATTTTCCGAGTGTTGATAAATTAATTTTTCATTTTTTCTATGCCCGGATTTTGTTTCCGTTTCAGTGTCCTGCCGGTAAATCTGACCGATTATAATGGGCAGGTTGGAACTATGAACGTCAATATAATAATTACGAATAATGTTCTGAATATCTTTGGAAATAAAACGAAAAATATCCACGTACTGTTCCAGGGAAAACTGTCTGATGGAAAGGGCGTTGGTCACATACTTGACTTTCGCCGCCAGACCTTCCGTGGAAATGCCTTCAATTTCCAGAGCGTTAATGTATAGCCAAAGATATGTGTGTATTTTTCTGATGGTATGTTTTGTAATAAATTTCAGATTAAATGACTGAGTCAATTCCTCAAAAAGCATTGTGGCCAGACTCTCCAGCCTCAGAGACAGGCCGACAGCCTCAAATTTCTTTTCGGAATACGTTCCATACATTGAGGGAATGCCCGCCGCGATGTGCCTCTTGTAATATATATTTTCGTAGAACTGCGTTTTCTTGGAAGAGACGATTCTTTCTTTCAGGATAGACAAAAATTTCAGAATAATCGTTATACTGCGATAATAATTTTTCACATTCAAAGCGCGCCTCAGTGAAGCGATATCAGCCTGAGGGAAAGCGTTTACCGCTTCCAAATCTTTTAGCAAGTCAATGAACTGCGGATAATATTTTTTATATATCAACTGATAAATGCGGATCATCGTTTTAACCCGCTCCTGATCCCTTTCATTAACGCCCTTTACGTGATGCAGCTCCTTACAGACTTTTTCGTTGTCCCAATCGAGAAATTTCAGGGCATTATTGTTGATCTTCGTGAAAAAATATTTAAATGCTTTGTGCATTCCGTTGAAATATTCTCCGGAATTCGTAACCTGTTCATAAACTTCAACGGGAAGATGCACGCGGAGAAAATTTTTATCTTCGGAGTTCCAGTACCGAAAAATATCCTCGATAAATTTAAAAAGCAGACTGTTGCTTTCCACGTGTGATTGCTTCCGTAAAAAATAAATCAGTTTGTCGTTACGCAAGGAAAGCTCGTCAACTTTGGTGGTAATATCTCTAAGTTCGCCTTCAGCGCCGATTTCGCTGAAATATATCGGGAAAATCCTGAGAAGCTGTTTTATTAAACTATAAGCTGGTGCGATATCACTATTGAGCAGAGTGGAAATATTTTTTTGAATGAGGTCTGTATCGCGGACAAAAATTCCTCCCATTTTTAAATTAATTATCAGCGCGGAAATCAATCTTTTCGTCCATCGGGGCTTCATCCCGATAATTTCCAGCCACGAACGAATATTAATGATATGAGCCGGATTGACCTTTACCTGCCATTCTTCGGTTGAGCCTTTAATTTCAGGATACTGGAAACCGTAAGCAATCAGCTCATCAATAAACGTATCCGCGAGGGGATGGCTGTTCTGCGCAAAAACTTCCTTCGCCGTCGTTGTGATGCAATCAAAAATCGCGACACTGAATTCATAGTGGGATTTATTCTTTTTCAGGAAGCCGAATATCTTGCGCACAAAGTCATTGAGATTTTCTTTTTTTTCTTCCTGGAAAACCATCTTCAGGGAATGGTTGATTTCCCTGAGCGCGCTCGCGTGAATATCGGCGAGACTGGAAATATCCATCATGTTAAACAGGAAACGCAGCTTTACCACATGCTGGCGTCCCTGATGCGCGCTGGATTTCTCCAACTGATCGGCGGCCAGCAAATAGCCATTCACTATCTGGAAATAATCAGGCATATCAAGATAGCTCTTTATTTTATTTCCGCTTTCTTTCCCGGTTTTCGGGCAAAGGAATTCCAGTTTTTCGATAAGCGTGTGGAGATATTCGTGGCTCAGCGGCTGGATTAATTGTTTGTATGCGTTGACCGATTCCTCTGTTTCTCCATCTGCCGCTGCAAACCATCCGGCTGGATCCGGCTGGGTAAGCCAGAACTCATACGTAATTTTAAAAACCTTATAGACCAAACTATCAAACAGGGGAGCCTGAATATCCAGATTGTTTTCCGTAATACTCCTGATGATTCTTTTGAGGTAAGATGAGCATTTCTTGAAGTTAATCGCATCGTCATCAACTAAAGTCGTAAGTGATTTTACGAGTTCGGGAATCAGAGATAAATTTCTCGGAAGAAATTCGTTGCTCTTGGTAAATATCGTATCAACGTAATCGAATAAATAATGTATCGCGTTGTCTTTAACATCCATGCTTGATGAAGACCTGATAACGTCGAAATAAATACGCAATATGATGGAAAGAGCGGAAAGTCCGTCCTGATGATTATTATAAATATAAAAATCTCCAATGGAAACCGACTTAAGCTCTTTCAGAACATATGCCCAGATAACGAAAGGGTGGTTTAACTCCACCAGAAGTTCGCATGTCTTTTTCCGGAGTCCGTAATGCTTCTCCACGACCTTGAGCAGCGGAGCATACAGCTCTGGAATTTCTATGGTCGCGGCCGTCCTTTCTAAATTTACTTTAAGAGCGGATGAGCCCAGTTCCTCGCTTTTTTTATCCGGATTGTTTTTATCTGTCATATGGAAAAACCTTTTAGAAAGATTAATCAGAATTCGCGTAATTTTTCAAGTCAAGAACGGCAGAAAGTCACGGGTATCAAACCCCAAAGCAAGCTGCGGGATATTATACCCCGTTTATATGGGATAATTCGACTAACAAACTTCTTCGAAGTTTGGGTCTCATTACCCTCCGCTTTGCGGGATTGTTCAACTTACCAATTCCGCTGCGCTGCGCTTTCGGAATTGGAGTTTCACTAACAAAAAAGCTTCTCTAAGCATATTTTTGTTCGCGGTTAAACAATATCGGCAGTGGAACCCCCTCCGGCTGGAGCCGGGTGATTCCAAGTCGCGGCATTGGAAGAAAAAATAAGCCCGATAGAGCCTCGCGCGAAACGGGGTTCTACCGGGTCGGAGATTTATACTTCAAAAAGCTACTTATTTCTTTTTCGCGGTTTTTTTCGCGGCCTTTTTTACTGGTTTTTTCGCTGTCTTTTTTACAACTTTCTTTTTCGCCGCCGGTTTCTTTTTCGGAGCCGCCTTTGCTTTCTTTACTGCAACCTTTTTTTTCGGCGCAGGCGCGGCGTGTACTTTCTTTGGTTTTGCCGGACCAATATTAACCATCGGCTCTTCACAGCAGATAAGGTCAATTGTAGCGCAACCGCATTCTTCATCTACAATTACGGCCAGTCCGCATACTTCACAACTCAGAACATCTCCAGCCTTTGCTCTCGACATTTTTTCCTCCTCGTTGTGAGGGGCTCAACATCTTCCCTCTTATTTTTTTTCATTCTAATCAAAAAAAATATTTTTTCAAGCATAAATTGTTAATTTTTTTAAAAACATAGACGGCTTGACATTCATTAATGATTTGATATTATCCCAAACATGTCATTAAAGAAGGATCAGAAATATCGCAGCTGGGTCGAAGTTGATCTTGATAACTTCATCGGTAATCTCAAAGAAATCAAAAGACTCATCGGGCCGAAAGTTGATTTCATGCCGGCTGTTAAAGCGGACGCTTACGGACACGGCGCCATAGAAATATCGCGTGCCGCGCTGAAAAACGGCGCGCGGATGCTGGGAGTGGCCAATGCTGATGAAGGCGTTCAGCTGAGAATCAGCGGCATCGAAGCTCCTATTGTTATTCTAGGGCCGTCAACCGCCGCGGAAATCGAACAAATAATCAAGTACAACCTTACGCCATCCGTTTCAGATTCTGCTTTCGCCAAAAAACTTAATAATGCCCTTGCCAAAGCCGGCCATAAACTGCCCGTGCATATCGAAGTGGACACCGGCATGGGACGAGGTGGAACCATGCACAGCGAAGCGATAAAGCTCGTCCTCGAAATATCCAAATTCCCCAATATCACAATGGAAGGAATTTTCAGCCACTTTGCTTCCAGCGAAGTAATCATTCCTTACAATGAGAAGCAATGGAACCATTTCTCGGATTTACTTGCCAATATCAAACGCTCAAGGATAGACATTCCCATCCGGCATATAGATAACAGCGGCGCAATTTTAAACTATCCTGATTCCAAATTAAACATGGTGCGTCCGGGAATTATGATTTACGGTATTTATCCATCGCCTGATAATAAATCAAAAGCGAAACTTGCTCCGGTGATGTCTTTTAAAACCAGCGTTGTTTTGCTCAAAGACTTTCCACCCGGTTACGGAATCGGTTACAACAGCACTTTCGTTACTTCCAGGCAGACGCGCATAGCGACAATTCCGGTCGGCTACGGAGACGGATACTCCTTTATTCTTTCCAATCAAGGAGAAGCGCTGATCCACGGGAAAAGAGCGCCTATCGTCGGGCGGATTTCGATGGATATGTGCACCATTGACGTAACTGGTATTCCTGATTGCAAGGTAGGCGATGAAGTTGTTCTTCTGGGCAAACAGGGCAAAGAATATATCAGCGCCAATGAAATTGCCGCCAAAGCCCAAACCATCAGCTATGAAGTTCTCTGCGCTCTGGGAAAAAGAGCGCCGCGCGTTTTTCTGCAAAAGGGAAAAAAGGAAGCTATCGAACCACGCCTGCGGCGGATATTTATTCCGGATGAAGAAAAATCCATCTCCCGCATTGATAACATCATCCGCCAGTGCCTGCAAACGCGCGCACGCGACGAGGAACTGGGCAACGCCATTTATTACGAAATGTTTGAAACTCTATTCGGCAAGGAAGACCGCCGCCTCGAACTGCGCTCCGGCTTCCGC
>Ga0182027_10016098_pt1 | contig 10233 bp, 9 predicted proteins | sample 712E1DmetaG_FD_121300 | JGI IMG/M metagenome (GOLD analysis project Ga0182027, IMG submission 121300) | Permafrost microbial communities from Stordalen Mire, Sweden - 712E1D metaG (Illumina Assembly) | ecosystem: Environmental > Terrestrial > Soil > Wetlands > Permafrost | place: Sweden... | reverse complement strand
TGGATCATCCTTATATTCGGGTGCGATGGCATGTGCGCCGAGGAAGGTGATGGCAATATCGATGCGGGATTCGTCTTCGAGAGCCAGCAAGGCTTTCAGCAAACGCAGTTCGGTTGACATTTGCAGGCCGTAACCGCTCTTGGCTTCGACAGTGGTTGTGCCGTGCGCAAACATGCGGAACAAACGCGGCCTGGTCTGAGCGATTAATGATTCAATGGAGGCCGTGCGCGTCTGCCGGACGGTTGAAAGGATGCCTCCGCCTGCGGCCAGGATATCGAGATATGGTTTGCCTGCCATCTTCATTTCGAACTCATTGGCACGGTCACCCGCCCAGATGAGATGCGTGTGCGGATCAACAAAGCCGGGCATGAGGACGCATCCGCTGGCATCCAGCGTCGGTTCATCCTTATAGGCGGCGCGCAATTCATCGGTTGGCCCCACGGCGAGAATCTTCTCATCGCGGATCAGGACCGCGCCGTTTGGAATGATGCCGAGAGCGCCGAGGTCGTGTCCGCGCTGCGGACCGCCTTTGAGGGTAAGGAGTTGGGCGGAGGAATGAATGAGCATAGGCTATTTACTGAGAAGAACAATTGCAAGGGTGATCACTCCGGGTAGAGCCTGTATCCAAAGAATTCTTCGGCTGACCGTGAATGCGCCAAAGATACCGGCAACGATTACGCAAATGAGAAAGAATATTTTGACTTCATAACCGTTTGCGCCGAGGAATAAACTCCAGATCAAGCCCGCAGCCAGGAAACCATTGTAAAGTCCCTGATTGGCGGCAAGAGCCTTGGATGCTTGGGCAAATTCAGGTGTAAGGTTAAATGCCCGGCGGCCAAAGGGCTTTGTCCAGAGGAACATTTCCAAGGTCAAAAAAACCAGATGAAGAACAGCCACGAGCAGGACGAAGATATTGGAAGCGATTATCATTTTATGATCTTTCTTTCAACAGACTTTGGTCACTATCAACTTTTCGGCAAATAAACCACATAATCATCCTTATGTTTTTTCTCGAGCAATGCTAATTGGTTTTCCAACTCGATTTCCATTTGCGGCATGGGGTTGTAGTTAAGGATAATTGCTTCAAGCATAGGGTTGCGATTCTTTTCGCTTGCCCCAACGTGATAAAAATGTTCACGCGTCAAAATCGTGAACTGATAAGCATATTTTTCGACCGCGGAATTTGTACGATATTGATTACTATGCCACGTTGATAAAATAAATTTTGTCGGCAGGGTGCTCAACAAATCATAGAGATCCTTTTCATCCTGTTCCGACCATGAATTAAAATAATCCACATGTCTTCCAATATAAGGTGGATCACAATAAATAAAATCTCTTTGTGTTGCGGCAGACATGGTTTTCCTAAAGTCGGCGCACACAAACTGCCAATCGTATTGACTGGTCGCTTGAGTTACATACTTAATCTGATTAGTAATCTTGGTGATATAGGCTTTGGAAAAACGTTCAGGTTTATGTCCAAACGGAACATTGAAACCGCCTTTCTTGTTAAAACGCATTACGCCATTGAAGCAAGAGCGATTCAAAAAAAGCAGGTCTAATGAGTCGCCGCCTTTATTGAAGCGTTCTCGAACTTCGTAGTAGTGTTCCTCGCCTTTTGCTCGAAGTAATGCGCCTTCCTTTTCTAAAAATTCCTTGGCGATCCCTGCGGTAATCCTGCCTTGCTTGATGGCATTGTAGAAATTGATAATATGAGGGCTACTATCTGAGAAAACCGCACGATTGGGACGAACGTTGAATCCAACCACGCCCGATCCCATGAACGGCTCAATCCATGTACCGTTATTTTGGAGAATGGTGTGATCTTTAATCCATTCAACCAGTTTAGTCTTAATGCCCTGACATTTCAGGGGAGGAACATTCACAGTCATTTCTGCACCCGCTTATTAATTTTATGAGCAGGCTTTCTAGTCATGGAATTGGCCAGTCTTGGATTCTGACCGCGATAAACCAAATAATCCTTTAACAACGTGATTTTCTTTACTTTGCCGTCGGGTTTGGTCATTTGGATTTTGCCATAATTCATCCAGTAATCGTCAAACCATTTTTCACCAAGTTTCTTAAAAACTCCATTGCAATCCAAGATGTCACTAATCTTTGTGATGCTTCCAATATTTGCCGTGTTCGAACTACCTTGATAATCGCTGGCGATTTCCCACTTTTCACAAACAAAGAACTGAAAATTGCTGATAACAGAGGTAATTGATTTTAGCTCTTCCAACCTATATGTTTTGGTTTCGTCGCTTCTTTCAGAACCTGAACGGGAATAAATGATGCCAAGACAAAAGTGACCAAGATATTCACTGTAAGGGAATTGGATATTCTTATTACTCTTGCGGTTAATAAAATACTCGCCATGTGAGCCAAGAGTAAATCCGTTGCAGAATTCGGGATTATCCGGCAAGCGATAAGTGGTTTTTAAATCTACGGCGAACTTCACATTCTCATCGTCCGCTTTTACAAAAGATAAATCAGGGTAGTAATTCTGCTGCTCGGCTAAAACAATGCGATAGTTATTTTGATTGGCAAATTCAAGCAATTTGGGAAATAGATGAATTTCAAGAATCTTAGAGACAATTTTCGTATCAGCAGAAATCGTGTAAATATTGCGAAAAACATCAATAAAACCCTTGACTGTCCATTGATCGTCCGATGTGGAAACATGAACTTTGAGGGTTTCAACGAATTCGGTCAGTGCCTGCTTAAATTCCGTTTTAATTTCTTCTCGCCTTTGCTTTGGCATGTTTGTCTCCGTGAAGAAATTATACATCACACAATGAAATAAAAACAAAGCCGCCCCTTGCGGAGCGGCTAATTTTTTACTTTGTCGCCGTTGCCCACATGTTGAGCATGAACTCGAAATAACCGAACTTCACTTTCTTCATTTCAAAGCCTGCCTGCCCGAAGTGCCAGCCGATGAGCGGAAGGGTGTACGCAAAGGCATGTTCGTGGATCTCCTCGGCGCTGACGAGGTTGACGCGCGCCATGAACTTGAGCAATCCATCCGACCAGGCGGCAGGCGTGGTCATGATCACCAACCCTCCGGGCTTCAATACACGATGGCTTTCCCTGAAAAGGATCGCCATGCTATCGGGATTCAAATGTTCCACAACCGCCAAAAGGCTCACCACGCTGAAAAAATCATCCTGAAAGGGGAGTTTAGGCTCCCGATTTAAATCGAGCGTGAAGAACTCGATGCGATTTTGCGCCGCGGTCTCCTTCGGCATCGGCAATTGATCCACCGCGAATTTTTCTTGAAACGAGGTATGGGAAAGAAAGTAAGGGAACGAGCCGCAGCCAATGTCAAGGACGCGGCCCGCTCGAAGGTCTGAAGGAATGAGGCGGTTGGCGCGCTGTGTCCGCAGGTTGGCGAGCACAGGTTCGAGCATGCCTTTCCCGCGTGTGAATTTTATATCGGTCATCCATGAGTCTTTCTAGGCAGGGTTTCCCCCATTATAAGGGATTTCCGTCTGCTTTATGGCTTATGGCGTGAAAACGATGGATGAGCCTGTGCAGTTGCCGCTCAAACCCTTTTTGGTGCAAAGCCTGATCGTGGCACGCAGTTTATGGCCGGTGGGATCGTAGCTGAACGGCTGCGCGCTTACTACAATTGAACTGCCAGGGCCAAAAGTGGTCTGCGACACAAAAACAAGGCATCCATTTTGGTTCTGAAAACCATCAGTTGTTTTAACCACGCTGGTACTTGTGACCGTATCCAATACAGTGATACTTACAGACCTATAGGTGTTGGAGGTGTTATTGACCAGGTTGAATTCCGTCCACCAATTCTGGCAGGAGTCCAACCCGGCATAATTAATCGAAACATTTGGGAGGGCAGTCGGAGTGGGCTCCGGTGTATAAATTGGAATGCTGGATAAATTACCAGAGAGGACGGCGTACTTTCCCGATATCCAGCAAAAGCCGGATGGATCATCGGGGTTGCGGATATACCAGTACGAGCCTGATGTTCCGCGTCCATAGATTTGTGCCGTTTCCCCAACCATAAAGTAACCCTCTACATCGTACACCATGCCCGGCCCGCTGCGGCAATTGGTCGCAACGGAAACACTAACGAAAGGAAAAGAAGGTGTAAAGGTTGGGAAGATGATAGGGGATGGGGTTCCCGTGGCTGTGAGAGTCGGCCAAGACGTCAGCGTTGGGAAAGGAGTAAATGTCCCAAAGGTGATCGGCGATGTGGAATACCCGGTCAATTGGGCAACCACGGTTTGTGCGGCGGATGTGCTGATGACATTTGGATTGGCAATGGAGAAGCCCGGCATGATACAAGCCAGGCCGCTCAAAATCAATATGATTACGAGCGGATAAACCAAATTGGATTTTTGCATTCTTCCTCCAATTTCATGACGTTAACCCACCCTGCCAGGTTCCGGCTTTTAATCTTTACCAGAAAAGGTCTTTCTCGTCCATTCAAGAATATGCGGCAGGATGACGATCTTCTTTTGCATCTCGGCCAGGGCCAGCATCGCAAAAATATTGAACATCATCGCGATCAATGTAACGATCAGAAAGCCGAAGCGCTGATAGACAAAAGCGGACAATAATGCACCCAGACCGCGCCCAATGGAAAAGCCGATCAGGTTCAACGCCAGGGCCGTTGCGCGCGCCTGAGGGACAACTTCGGTCATCATCGGGATCTGGCTGACGGTCATATACTCGAATGAGAGGTAAAAAAGAAACAATCCCGTCAATGCACCAACTTCCGTGCGCCCGATGAAAGGCAAAAGGATGGAGGCGATCATGTTGCCGACCAGACCGGCCAGGATGGCGCGCGGCTTCCCGATCCGATCCGTGACCAACGCCACGAGCCCTTCTCCGCTCAACTCGGCGAAACCGATTACGGCGGAGGCGCCTGCCAGGGCTGCGATCTGCAAACCGAATGAATCCGAGAGCCACACACCGAAGATCAAGTTGACCATTTCATTGGCGGCACTCGACCATAAGGCGATGGAGGCGCAGGCTAAAGCGGGAATGGAGGTGAGGATCACACGCCAATCAACACGCGAATTGATATCGGGTTGATAATGAACATCTGTCTGGGGAATCACCCACCAGATGACGATGAACATTCCAACACCCAGGACCGCCAGCACAGGGAACGGCGCCGACCATCCGGAATGTGCGATCAACAGGCCTGCCAACGGCACACCTGCAATAAAGGCCAGCGACCACGACATTTCGGTGATGGCGATGGTCGTGCCGCGCTGTTCGTAAGGCACGCGGTCACCAAAGAAAGCTTGAACGGCCGGATCGAATAAATCCTTGCTGAGAACACCAAAGATCAAGGCAATCGTTAAAGTCAACAGGCTCGGATGAAGGGCCACCGCACTGACGCCGATGGTAAAGGTCACACTTCCAGCAAGCATTGCAACTTTGCGCCCGCGTTGATCGGCGACAGGCGCAAGGAACGGGCTCAGCCCACCGGCCAGATTCCTTCCGGTCAATGCAAAAGAAATGGCGGTCAAATCCACGCCGAGGCCGCGCGCGAAGACGGACAAAAAGGGATAGGCCATCCTGTGCAGCGTATTCAGAATGAAGCGCAGGAGGGTGAGAACGATTAATTGGATTCGCAATCGCATGGGTGGGCCGTTAAAGTCTAAGAAGTCTTATGGGTCTAACAAGTCTTATAGGTCGGAGGGAGTGGTTTTATTAGACTTCCTGGACGTCCATAGTCTAAAAGCCTCGAACATGAAATACGCCGCCAGCCATATGCACAAATTCAGTATGATGAAGAAGCCAATGATCTGCCAATTTCCGGTATTGAATATCGGTGAGGGCGGCGGATGCATGACATATTGTGCACGCGAAAACGAAAAAAGCAAAACGACAATATATACGAGGTTGGCAACGGATGTCAACCAACCGGTATTGATTATCCACAAGCCAAGCTGTAACAACAATCCGACGATGGCAAAAGTCAACGCCAGGCTGAAACGCGGCTCGGCGAGGAAGAGACCGTTCCAATTAGCCTGCATGGCCCACATCGAAAGCGGCAGATAGATGATCCAGAAAAAGATGCCGGTGCGCCCCAAAGCCGAGGACCAATCATGGAAAAGAGGGCGGCGCAGGATCAACCCGATGAGCCCGGATAATCCCGCCAGGATCATGACCAGTTCTGCAGTCAACACCCAGGCGCCATGCAGATAAACGATCCGCACGTTGGAGCCGAGCGTCTGGTCGGCAGGGCCAAAGAGAGCCAGGATGGCGATCAGCAGGATCGTAATCAGGAAGAGCCGTATGGAAGGAATGGATTTCAGCATAGGTAAATTGTATCAGAGAGAAAAAGAAAGCCGAAGGAAGCAAATCTGCTGCCATCCGACAGCCCGAAACGGGTTTATTGGCAGACTACACCTTCAATAATTCAACATAAAACCTTCATCAAAAATTCATGCCAGGCAACTATAATGAATGCAATAAGAAAGCGAAGGAGTTATCGAATGAAAAAAGTTTGGAAATGGATTCTTGGAATCGTGATTGTACTGGTAGTGGTGGGACTCGCGGTCGGCGCCGTTTTTGCATGGCAGCACGGCGCCTTTACAGTACGGCGCGCGCCGTTTGCCTATAGACAATACCCACGGCAAACCGCCCCGGTCAAGCCGGGCAATTCGGCGCCGCAAAATAATCAGACCAACCCCTCTACGCCCACTACACCAACGGCACCCCAGTCAAATGGACGCGGGTTCATGCCGGGCAGAGGCAATGGCTTTGGATATGGGCCGATGATGATGGGCAGCCGCGGCTTTAACCGCTTCGGAATGATGATGCCGTTCGGTCCGTTCGGAATGGGATTGATGTTCTTCGGAGCATTCCTGAGGCTGATCATTCCTCTTGGGATACTGGCATTGGTGGCCTGGCTTTTCTATTCGCTGGGCAAGCGCGCAGGGAAGTCCGCCAGTACCGTGCAACCAGCCAGCCCCGCACCGGCTCCATCTGCAGATAAGAACCCGCAGAATTAATCCACCCCCAATCGCAATTTCTCCACCCAAATCGGGAGCAGGCCTGGCTTGCTCCCGAATTTTTTTAGTTCCAATCCTGCATGGCGTAAATCGGATAATTTATGGTAGAATTTATAGAACATTTATTCTTACAACCGGAAGGAGACCGCTATGAAAAATAAGGTGAAGGTGCTGGTCGGAACCAGCAAGGGCGGCTTTATTTTTGAAAGCAATGCCATGCGCGCCAAGTGGCAAGTCAGCGACATTCAATTCAAAAGTTGGAATGTGATGCACATGCAAATGGATAAGCGCGATGGACGCATCCACGCGGCGGTGGATCATTTTGTATATGGGCCAACCACCCATTACTCCGATGACTTTGGCAAAACATGGAAGCAGGCAAAGCAGGTGCCCATCATCACGCGTCCCTCGAAATCGGGACGCCCGGCAAGCACGGTGGATGAAGCCTTTCGTTCCGAAGCCGGTGAAAGCATAAAAGACAAGCCTGAGAAGATGGTCAAAGTATGGAACATTACACCGGGACGCGCCGATGAGCCAAATGTGTTATATGCCGGCGCGCAACCAGCTTCATTATTCGTTTCCAGAGATCGAGGCGAAACCTGGACGCTCAACGAGGATTTATTCGACCACCCACACCGGGGTAATTGGAATCCGGGCGCCGGCGGCTTATGCCTGCATACGATCTTGTTAGACCCCACGAACCTCAAACGCATGTATATCGCCGTCTCCTCGGCCGGCTGTTATCGCACGGACGATGGCGGTGTCACCTGGCTGCCTCACAATAAAAATGTTCGCGCCGATTTCATGCCAAACAAATTCCCTGAATACGGCCAATGCGTGCACAAGATGACCATGCATCCTGACAATCCGAATGTCCTGTTCCAGCAAAATCATTGCGGCGTCTATCGCAGCGACAACGCCGGCGAAGATTGGACCGATATCGGCGAGGGGAAACTGCCTGCCCGATTCGGGTTCCCGATCGCAGTGCACCCGACCGATCCCAAAACCATCTATGTGGCGCTGGAAGAAAGCGATGAATACCGCATGAGCGTGGATGGGAAATTCTCTGTATGGCGTAGTAAAGACGCAGGCGAGACCTGGCAAAGGAAGACCAAGGGGCTGCCGAAGCAAGCCCATCTGGTTGTCCTGCGCGAGGCGATGGCCACGGATGATTTCGAGGATGCCGGAATTTACATTGGAACGAATACCGGACAGTTGTTTTACAGCCGGGACTCAGGTGAGAATTGGGAACTGCTGGCTGATTTCCTGCCGCCCATCAATTCCGTTGAGGCCGCGGTGGTAAGAGCCTAACCGTGAAGAAAACAATCAGGCGGCCATGTATGGCCGCCTGATTTCTTATGGTAAACCCAAACCTTCGGGACAGTGCCAAGTTGGGGATTCAGCGCTTCAGTGTGCGATAAATCAAGCGATGCGGGGTTTCCGCATCCTTACCCAGGCGCTTGCGGCGGTCTTCATCGTACTCCGACCAGTTACCGTAGAAGAAGTGAACACTGCCATCATCTTCAAAGGCGAGGATGTGGGTGGCAATGCGGTCGAGGAACCAGCGGTCATGGCTCACCACCACGGCACAACCCGCAAAGTTTTCCAGTGCCTCCTCCAAAGCCCGCAGCGTGTTGACATCCAGGTCGTTGGTCGGCTCATCCAGCAGGATGACGTTCGCGCCGCTGGTCAGGGTTTTGGCCAAATGCACGCGGTTGCGCTCGCCGCCCGATAAAACCTTGATCTGCTTTTGTTGGTCAGTGCCGAGAAAGTTGAACGAGGCAACATAGGCGCGTGAGTTCAGCTTGCGCGCACCGAGCGTGATCGTATCCTCGCCGCCTGATATTTCCTCCCAGACGGTTTTCTCGCCATCGAGCGCACGCAGTTGATCGGCATAGGCCATCCTGACGGTCTCGCCGATCTTGATCGAACCGCCATCCGGCTTTTCTTTTTCCGTGATCATCCTGAGCAGGGTGGTCTTGCCGGCGCCGTTCGGGCCGATGATGCCAAGGATGGAACCGGGCGGGATGTTCACGCTCAAATCCTCGATCAATAAATGATCGCCATAGGCTTTGTTGACATGCTCCAAATTGATGACGATATCGCCCAGGCGCGGACCCGGCGGGATGTAGATTTCCTGCTCGCCTCGATACTGTTCATATTCCTGGCTCAATAACTTTTCATAAGCCGTGATACGCGCCTTACCCTTGGCCTGACGGGCCTTGGGCGACATGCTGATCCATTCCAATTCGCGTTCGAGGGTCTTCTGCCGCTTCGACTCGGATTTCTCTTCCTGCGCAAGCACTTCCTTCTTTTGGGCCAGCCACAACGAGTAATTGCCCTTCCACGGAATCCCGTAGCCGCGATCCAGCTCAAGGATCCAGCCTGCCACATTATCCAGGAAATAACGGTCATGTGTCACGGCAATGACCGTGCCTTTGTACTCGCGCAGGTGATGTTCGAGCCAGGCAACCGATTCGGCATCCAGATGGTTGGTCGGCTCGTCGAGCAGGAGAATATCGGGTTCGGTGAGCAGTAAACGGGTGAGGGCCACACGGCGGCGCTCGCCGCCGGAACAAACCTTGATGGGCGTATCCGCAGGCGGACAACGCAAGGCATCCATGGCGAGCTCGAGATGGCTGTCGAGATTCCAGGCATCCACCTTATCAAGTTCTTCCTGCAATTTCGATTGTTCGGCAACCAGTTCATCGAAGTCGGCATCGGGTTCTGCAAATTTGGCATTGACTTCATCGAAGCGCTTCAGCATTTCAACGATGGGAGCAACGGCTTCCTTGACCACCTCCATGACGGTCTTGGTTTCATCGAGCTTCGGCTCCTGTTCCAGCATGCCGACGGTATAGCCCTTGCTCATGGCAATCTCGCCAACGTAGTCCTTATCCACGCCGGCCATGATGCGCAGAAGCGTTGACTTGCCCGCGCCGTTAAGCCCCAGCACACCGATCTTGGCGCCGTAGTAGAAACCGAGCGAAATATCGCGCAGGATTTGTTTGTTGGGAGGCACAACCTTCCCAACACGATTCATGGAGTAGATAACGAGGGTATCGGAGGGCATAGTGAAATGATTTTATCAGAGAGTGGAGAATAGAGATTGGATGTGTGCACGCAAAAGGTGTCAGGTAGCGAGTGGTAAAAGTGAACGAGCGGAAACGAGTTTAGACCAATTGCCACTCATCCAAGCGGTGCGTGCTTTGGCGGTCAAGATGGCGCCATCCAGCTT
>Ga0182027_10016097_pt1 | contig 10233 bp, 8 predicted proteins | sample 712E1DmetaG_FD_121300 | JGI IMG/M metagenome (GOLD analysis project Ga0182027, IMG submission 121300) | Permafrost microbial communities from Stordalen Mire, Sweden - 712E1D metaG (Illumina Assembly) | ecosystem: Environmental > Terrestrial > Soil > Wetlands > Permafrost | place: Sweden... | reverse complement strand
GAGTGCAGCCGGCAGGGCAAAGATTGCCGCAGCGGCAAGAGCGCGTTGGGCGAAAGTTAAGGGGCAGAAGCCAGCCGCAAAGCCGGTCAAGCAGGCCAGACGCAAAATGAGTGCGGCGAGCCGAGCGAAAATTGCGGCGGCAGCCAGAGTGCGATGGGCGAAAGCCAAGGCTCAAGGGAAGAAATCGCTGTAAACCAAGTCCGGCTGGGACAATCCATTGATTGCGATTGTTGGTTGGAGTCAAACGCCGGTTGGTGTTTACATCCCCTTAAAACAAGACGTGATTGCCTTTGTTCGCGCCATTCGGGTGGCGTAAATAGGTGAAGCTGGTCAGGCTGGAGATGCTGGAGGCATGGGAAAACTTTGCTAGCTTGTCTTTTAATAAAGAGAGGTTCAGGGTTGGCACGTTATGACCAAATTTCACAAGCAAGACTCCGATTTCCAAAAGTGGTGTGAACAGTTTCCAACCGGGTTTTACCTCACACAAAAGTCGCCAACCAAATTTGTTCTCCACAAAACGCCTTGTCACCACCCAGGGTCACTTTCCGCCGGCAGTTCTCCCACCAAATCCGTCAAATACTGCTCGCCGGATCGTGAAGAACTTGTGCGGTGGGGTTCTACCGAGGGGCGTGAAGTTGTTAAAATTTGTGGCAGTTGTAAACCGTAGTCGAAGGGCGAAAACATAGTTCTTCCATAGGCATCACAACAGGCAGAATATGGACAAATTCAGCGACCCAGCTCCCATAGCCATAGCAGAGCAGTTTAAGAAAGCGTTGTTTACGGTGCGAGACAGAGTTGCCATTGGTCAGAAGGAAGGATGCGCTGCTTGAGTTGCAGGCGAGCATCCACTCACATACGGGTTGGTGGCTCCCATTTATTGCGCGATAAAAGCCCTAAGAGACCTGGAATGAACACCTATGGCCCGCCGATTCCCCTTCGGGATGAATTTTTGGAGCAGGCCTCGCCTGCAAAGTTGGTCAACGTAGCGCAGTGATCTGTTGCCCAAAATTTTCGCCGTTTCTTCGCGACTGTAGATTCTTGGCTCATGGCTGTTGCTATTTTGCGCGGATGTGGATTGAGGTTCTTCGCCGCAAGCCAGTTTAAGAATTTTGCTCCGCTGGCCGGCTGTGACGGTTGCAGTCAGTATCTGTTCCCGCACTTTGGCTGCGGTTGTTTCGACGAGGGTGTTGGCCAGGTTCGCGATGGCTTCGGTCAGGCGTTGGATTTCAATGGTTTCATTCATGCCGTACTGATTTAAACGGCGGCTGATGAAACGAAAGCAGAATTTTTAACCAGGACTATCAATGTCCAACTCGTCTGTTAAATTCCAGTCATGTGCGGGCGATATACGGCAGCGAAAGATTTTGGCGAGCTGATCAAATTGGTCGGTATTGTCATGCGTCTCCCATTTTTTGCCCCGCGTTACAACATCGCACCAACTCAAATGGCACCGGTGATATTCCATGATCACAATCAGCCAGCAATGAAGCTGATGCGCTGGGGTTTGATTCCCTCTTGGGCGAAGGATGAAAGCACGGGCAATGCGCTGATCAATGCGCGGGCGGAAACGATAGAAAGCCGGACGGCCTTTCGCGAGGCGTTCAAGCATCGGCGGTGCCTGATACCGGCTGACAGTTTTTACGAGTGGAAGGAAATGCACGGGGAGCGGCAGCCGTTCCGGGTGATGCTGAAAAGCGGCGAGCCGTTTTGCTTTGCCGGTTTGTGGGACCGGTGGATCAGGCCTCCTGCCGCTGGCAAGTTTGACACCGACCTGGACGAAGCGCCGGCGAGCGAGACGATTGATTCGTTCACCATCATCACGCGGGCGGCGAACGCGGCCATTGCGCCGTTGCATGACCGGATGCCGGTCATCATGGCGCCGAATCATTTTAGCTGGTGGCTGAAGGACGACGACGGGCGAAGTGAATCACACAAGATGGCGCTGGGGCATCCGCTGGAAGAACCATTGAAGATTTATCCCGTCAGCGACTTGGTGAATAGCCCCAAGACGGATGATGCGCGCTGCATAGAACCGGTGGCGATTGACCGGGACTTTTTTGAGCGGCAATCGTGGGGGGATGGTGAAACTTTACACTGACTCCGAGTGGCAAGCGTTTAGATCAAGCCAGTAGCCAACTTCACGCGAACGAGCGTCTTCTGGTATATTGATGTAGCGTGTTATCCGTGCCTTCCCCGTTTCTCCGGCAATGTTTTCTACGTTCCACAGCTCCCACCGGTCATCCGCCGCAAGCCGGTTCCGTTGTCTGGATTCATCCCACTCATTTTTTGTAACGAAAACTGACTTGGCCTCACGCGCGTGAGCCTTGATTTCAATTCTGAGAACGCGCCCCGGCTTGGCCGCGTGGATGTCATAGCCACAACATTCCTTGCGTCGGTCTAACAGGTTGAAATCTCGTAGGTCTGGATGGTTTTGAAACTGGTGTTTAATTATTTCCACCGCCCTATCTTCAAGTTCTGTTTTAGACTTGGGTGAGACGCGTGTCAGTGGATTTTTCTCCTGTGTTCGGGTGGGTGTTTGATTCTTTCGATTACGTTCGGGCTTTGGCGCGCTGCGGGTATGGGCGGCGACATTAACGAATTCGACTTCAGCGTCGGCCGGCTTTAGTGGTTGGATTAATTCCGCATCTTGATTCACAGAGCTTGGCAAAGAACTGACACCGCCACTAATCTCGGCTGGAGTCTTAGAATCAGGCACTGTATTTGGTTGCAAATTTGTTTGTCCTGAAGTGCCAGCCGGTTTTCCAGCATGTTGCGCTTCAGCCTCCTCTGTATTGGTGGAGGGCGTCGGCTGAATTTTAGCAGGTTGGGAAGAGCCGGCGATAGTAGGTTGGGGAGCCTTATGGTCAACAATTCCAGTTGCAGGACGAGCCTCGCGTGGCATTTGTTTGCCATCGTTTTGCGCGACTTCCAACACGACCAAATTGATACCAAGGTCTCGTAGCCATTCCTGTTGTGTGGATGATAACGTCCACTTACGTTCCACCCTTTCTCTTTTGGCATCGGCAGGCTCAAGGCCAAGTAGCCGATAAACCGTGTCCGCAGCCTGCTTGTTGGTTCTTTGAAATTGCTCGGCAATGGTGGCTGCAACGGCGGATTGTTGTGCCTTTGCTGTTGCGCTATGCCGAAGGAAAAGTTGGCGATCGGTGCAAGCCCAATACGCATCGGTCTCTGAATTGGACTTTCGTTTATCAGTGCCTTCTAGCCAGTATTCTACCACCAATTCAGTCACCTCTTTTTCGTCAGTTTTCAACAATAGTGCCATTTCGTTCTTTTTTTTGGTCCAGTCTCCTGAATCGCAGATCCAGCAAATGAGGAGTTCTTTCGATGCTGGCGTGAGAAACTTCGGCTTTGTCTCGGACGACATCACAGTTGCGATCTCCGACCGACTTTTCAGGTGCGTGGCGAGGGACCGACAGCCCAGCCTGCCTAGCAACCGGTTCACGCGAGTTGTCAGGTGGGTTTCGGGTGCCCAAGCAATTATTGAGGTCTGCGCAAATAGCTTCTCTGCGAACACGTCGTCTGGGATGAATATGGTGCGCGGGTCTACAAATTGACACGCTGTGGTCCAGACTTTGATGAACCGACGCAACCTGGGCCACCAATCCGGCGGGGTTTCCACATCCACCGCTTCCGCAACCTTCGGCAGGATGTCTTTCAATCGCCCCTCAACAATTTTTTGTTCTTCGTGAATATCCTTGCTCATCTGAACCCAAACGTCGGCGTATTCCTTGGCTGAGGGTTGCTCCGCGATACCAAGTTTCTTGGTAAAAAAACCATGAAGTTCTTCTTTTTCATACGTCAGTGATGCATAGCCGAAATGCTGGTCAAAGACCGCTCCAACATCCCGCCAGAAAACTTGCTTCGCGCTCATCCATCGGACTATTGGCTTGCAAAGTAAAATCAACGATTCTTCACGGAACACTTCCGCATTGAACTCCATCGTCTGTAGGCGACGGTATATACGCACAGCAAGCATTTCATCCACTTGACCGGCTTCCCGCATCTGTCGGAGCAATTCGATCAGAGTCATTGACGACAGATGAAGACGAACGCCCAGTTTTTCCAGAAGGTCTTTTTGCAGCGTGGACGCAACATAGGGAACGGAATCTTGAAGAAAGTCTCGAAATTCGGGGTCTTCGACAAATGCTGATGAGGGACAAACCAGGCCTTTCGTCGAGTTCACCCACGGGCGATTGCGTAGAGCTGAGCCTAGTTCAGACTTTTTCGGTTCACCATTTCCAAACAATAGTCCGTGTTCGTTGGTGCATACCAAAAACTTGGCGAAGTATTCGGGCTTAAAGCGTCCGATCCAGCGTTCCAGCGCAACAACTTTTTGCTTCAAATTTGACGGCGGATGTTCCAAATCAAAATCCTTGAGCCACCGAGGGCAATCCCGATCGTATAATCCGTCGGAGAGAGGCCGTCTCGCCGGATCGGGAAAATCGGTTGCGCCACAGCTTGCCATCAATTTTCGTATCTGATCCTTTTCGGCTTCCGGAGCGCCCTCAAAGTAGGCATTCCTCAAAAGCCAGAAATGCTGCCGATCCAGTTCGCTAATGAACACCCAGTTCCAACCAGAGTTGTCCTCGATGCACTCAGGGGTCACTAATTCTTTGCCGAGTCGGTCCGCTGGTAGAAGCACTCGTTTGCCGGTCAGCAGCCACGGCATTTTCTCGCGGAGCGTTTGGTTGGTCTGTTCGTCACGATTTTGAAGGTTCTTCGCGATAAAGCGTGTGGCCGCGACGAGTCGTTCGGAAGCATGCTCATCAGTTTGTCCACACATCCAATCGAGCAGTTTGCCAGTGATGTAAGATTGAACTGAGAACGAGTGAATGTCGGCAACTTTGGTCAACCACGCTAAGACGGCGGGCTTTTGTTCAAGGTGTTTTTGAAGTTCCGCATCGAGGAAATGCACAGGAGGCCAATCAGAAAGAATTTCTGTCGGAGTCGGCTGGTTTTCGGCATGAAAGAAAATACCGCTCGAAATGGGCCGATGGTTACTGTCCTGACAGAGAAGGATTGGGAACAAACCAATGGTTTCTGCCTTCAGATCGCATTTTGCGGAAAGCTCCAAGAGCGTTTCCCACCATTCTACGCCTCGACTCTTTAGCCACTTATCGTCGTTACACGTCTCGAATAGTTGTGCAAACGTGAGTGATTCAACTCCTAGTGGCTTTAGACGTTCTTGCCACTGGGTTTCCCAAGCCGGATTCAGCAGTGTAAATTTGAACCGCTCTCTCGGTGCATCAAGAAGGATGCGGCGAGACAACGGCCCCGGACATAAAACCTTTTGTGGCAGGTCAAATTTGCCATCGTCCGTCATTATACATTCCTGCGTTTTCAGCTGTTTTTGTATGGACTCGATGATTGGCGCAAAGAAGTCTGCGCCTGGCGTCAAGTCAGACGCTATCGGCAGAAACCGATAAGCGACAGCCTTCCATTTCGTCTCATTCAATACCGACAGAAATGCATTCACAAAAGTCGGTGCGATTTCATCTCTCAGCCATTGATTCCAACGGCGATCTTCAACCACACGTTCGCGATTAAAGCTCAGAATAAAATCTGCGTTGACCAAGAATGGAAGACCGCTGTCGAACTCTGTGGGCAAGAATGCAAAGATTCTGCCCGTGCATGCAGTGGCTGGCTTGAGAGGGAAGGCGATCGTTACCTCGCGGCTGCTAACGCTCTGCCGCTTTTCTTCGATGAAGTCTGCGGGTTTTTCGCATGCCTTGCTATGGACGAAGTAGAGCGATTCGTCGTTGTTGCTACAAAGGCGGACCAATGGAGGTTCCCCATCACGCGAAATCGATCGAGCCGTCCCGAGATCCAGGCGCTTCAGTTTTTTCAGGAACAGAACGGTTTCGGGCGCGATTTTCGAAAGCTGGTGCGCAATCACCTTCCCCTTGCCTGGCTGAAGTGGCAACAAGATTGCAGTGAATCCCGTTTTGACTGCTGGCGGCACGGTTTCGACCCAGTGCGGCAGGATGTAACCGAAGCCTTCTTTTTCGGTCGGTGTTTGAAATCGAAATTGGAAACCATTAGAAAAGATGTGCGGGCTATCCGTAACGCGAAAGACGGATTTGAAACCAATACCTTTCTCCCCGATATAGCCGTGGTTTCTTTCTTTCTTTGTACTTTGCCCGACCGAACAGAGGCTGCGGACGTTTTCTAGTTGAAATCCGACTTCGTTGTTGAGCACGACGAGGCAACCGTCTGCCGATGGAGTACTCGTCGGGTTGTCTGCGACGATGCTCAATCCCAACTCCGGGTGTTTACCGGAGTATTCGTTGTCCTCGGCATTTTGGAGAAGTTCCAGGATGAAGTGTGTCTCTTTGCTGTTAAGTTCCTCAGCCAAGAGTTTCAGCGCCGCTCGCAGATCGGACGAATCCCCTTTACGCTTCTCACCGCGTATTTGATCAATATGTTGCTTTGCTTCTTCGCAGGTCATTTCTAAAAGGGTAGTCAGATTGGGATTTCGTTATTTACGGCGCAAGGATGCAGCCGAGCGAATCTGGCGGCAAGGGGGAATAAGCTCGACGTTTTCGGTCCTCAGGCGGATTCCGGTTCGTGGCAGGATGCGGGCATGGCAATGAAATCAAAAAAGAATCCGGCGGAGGTGGCGCTGGAGCGGCTGGGCGGATTGATGGAAGCGGACAAGGATACGGCGGAACGGGTGATGGGGTTGCCGGTTTCCGGCGTCATTTGGGCGGGAGGGTTTCGGTTTGGCGGCAGCGAGTGCAGATGAGGATTGCCACCGTTAAACCGGTCTCTTCCTGAAACTGCGACACGAGGCGCAGGCGGTAGGAGCCGCAATTCAGACAGCGCACTGTAAATTTGCGGAAGGGACTATCGGCCGGTGTTTGCGGCGGCTGGTAATCTTCCCGACATTGAAAATAGCGCGCGGCATTCACCCCGGCAGTTTACATCAGGGCTGGGACAATGGTGGTCCAAGGATGGCCTTTTTGCGGGCGGCAATAGTTTGGCTGTAACGACGGCGGTGTTCCGGGCTTCGCCACATTGCTCGGGCACGTTCGGCTAATTGCTTACGTGCTTCTGGATTGGATTGGTAGTAATCGCGTCCGGCAAATGACAATTTAAACATGAATTCAGGCTGACGGTCACGCCATAAGCGGTTCATGACATCACGCAAGCGCTGCCGGTCGTTGGTTTGCCAATAACGACGCATGGCAGCGGCCATTTTTTGTCTCACTTCGGGTGACTTGCCTCTCAAGCGCAGATTTTCCATTCTGCGCTGTCGAACCAATGGGTTGCTCCAATGGGCGCGCATAGAACGAGACCGCGCGGATCGTTGGCGTCGTGCTTTGGCTGCAGCAACCTTGCGGGCATCCAGGTTACGTTTGCGATAGGCTGGGTCGCGCCAACAAGCACGAGTGTTTTCGGAAGACTTCTTTCTGGCTTCTGGGTGCTCTTGAAAATAACGAATTAAACTCATGGAATTTCGCCGGCGGGCTTCGGGGGTGCGGAGACGGGAAATGACTTTATGCCGAAAGGCCGGGTTAGCCCATTGCGCCCTGCTAAGTTTTGAATGGCGCCAGCGATATTCAGGGCGACTGGTAAATACACGAATGGCAGCAATCAATTCCGGGCGACGTTCGCGCCAGAGTTTTATTAACCTATCGCGCGGTATCCCGTGGTCGCGCGTTTGCCAAGCACGGCGCAACGATGCCGACTTCTTACGTTGAACATCCACGTTTTTCGCGGTTCGCAGAACTCCAGCCAGCCTTCGGGCGCGTGATGCGGGGTCGCGCCAGGAGGCGCGCGCGGCTCGAGATTTTGGCGAAGAACGCTTGAGAATTGTCTTAGCTACACCAAATGCCCGTTGCAATTCGCCCGGCGAGAGGATCTCCAAAAGCGCCGGTGGGTCTGGTATCGGTGGCAGAGATACTGGCGCTTCGCCATCCAGTTGCCGGAAGACTGATTCATAATCGAAGTTCACGATTGGAACCCGGGTGGCGTGATCGGAATCGTCGTTGACCCATCCGAAAGGCAATTCTTTATGCGATGGTTTGTGCTGGCTCATTCTTCCTTCCAACAGGCGCGAGATTGGGATGCCAGTGAGCGGGTGAAATTGTGGACGCCGCCCGGCGTTCACTTTCTTGGCAAGAACCGCGCGCCGCAGTTGGTGCGGAAGTAGCAGCCTATGTCGCGAAAGTAATCGTCACAGGAGAATTGTAACTCTGGGTTGGTTGGATGTTTCGTAACAAAGAACTTGATGTTATCATACGCGTGTGAGATCAGCCTGTTGGGAATGGGGCGCGGATAATTGCCATTGCCCATGATCCGCCGCCAATGTTTCAACTGGCCGTCACCGTAAAAAATCACCACTCGCGGCTGGTAGTGGTCAATGCGCTGGTGGAGCAGCGTGATGCGTTGGCTCAAGACTTTCTGCTCGTATGCGTTGCGGCTCTGAAGCCACGGAAGTTCTGACCAATCCGCGTAGTTCCAAGTGGCGAGATTTGGGGACGGCAATGAGAACAATTCGAGCAGACACGTTTCGCCATCCGCTGTGCCTAGCCGATTCCGTTGGTAGTCGAGGATGGCGCTCGGTGAATCGGGTTTGCCCTGAGCGATCAACAGCATTCGGATTAGCTGCGTCCAGGTGGGCTGGAGCGTTGCGTTACCACCGTGCCAAGCCGCATTGCCGGACTTGGGATAAAATGTGGGGGCGTCTTCCAATTCTTTTTTTCCACGCACCGCCCATACAGCGAGCCGTTGTTCAATCTCGCGCTCGGTTCTCCCGCCGGCCTCCTCGATCCCGACAAACCAGATCGGTGCGCTCCACCGACCGTAGCCGAAGAAGGACCCAATATAATTGTTGAGAGCGGATGGATTGAGCATTCGAAAATACGCGCGCTTTCGGTCGCACTGATGGCATTACGCCGTTAATCCTTTGATTTTATCCACAATCTGGACCATCCCCAGCGTGTCGAGCCCGCAGTATTCTTGCAAATCTTGGCGGACGCGGCGGCGCTCGGCGGCGGGCACTTTGCCGAAGGTCACGCGGAGGAATTCGCGGCTGGCCGCTCCGCCTTCCTGGATCGCCAGACTTTCGTAGCCTTTGCCGGTGAGTGCCGGGAGCACGGCTTTCATTGAGTTGCTGCCGTTCTGGTCAGGATGGTGGTAGTGGAAGCCGCGAAAGGGCAAAAGCAGGTCCACGACGCGCGGCGTCACTTTGCGCAACCACGGTTTGAATTCCGGCAGCAGTTCGCAGCATTCCTTCAGGCGTCCGGTTTCAAAGCCGGCGTTGTAGGCCACCACCGATCCGGTTTCGGGCAGGTCGGCGCGCAGTTGGCGCATGAATTCCGGGCGCGGGTCCGCCGTGCCCTCGGCGAGAAACTGGCGATGGTCGAACCTCGACTTGGCACCGGGTTGGCGGACGATGTGCAGGGAATACTGAAATGGCACTTGCTGGTAGGGTTTGACGCCGTCAAACAGCGGGATGGCCGTGCCGATGGTCTCAAAATCCAAGTAGTTGACGGGATATTCGATCTGCCCGAGAAACGCCGCGAGCGCGGGGCGGTCTATATGCGGCTGGCCCGCGAGCAAGGCGGCGCGCTGGATGGCCTGATTATCGGTGAGCGTGACGTCGGCGGGAATATCTGCCAATTTTTGGATGCCATGCTGGAGCAGGGTAAAGCTTTTCGCACCGCCGCGGTAAAGGGTGAAGACGCTGGCTTCGGGCAGGAACGACCAGCAACGGTTGTGTAACGCACAGGTGTATGGATTATCGCAATGCGGACCGATCTGGATTTCTGGATACGACTTGGCACCGATGACGCGTTGCATGGCGTCAATCTGGTCCTCGATGTCGCGACTCAAGGAGGAAACCGGCTTGGTGACGTCTTCGAGCTTGAAAAACTTCTGCGGGTCAATCGCGCGTTGCCGGACAAACTCGCTGTTGATGTGGGCGAGGAAACATTTACGAAGTTTGATGCCCGCGCCGGTGAGGACGAACGCTTGGAACGCGATGTCGGGCAGATGAACTTCCTCCTTTAGCTGCGTGGTGGATTTGACTTCGATCAAATCCCACGCACAGCCGGCAACCGGCACGAGAATGTCCGTGCGGGCGTAGCCGCCATGGAAAACGAATGCGGCTTCATACAATGATTGGCGTTTGCGGATGGCGTCTTGGGTCTGGGCAATCACCTCCTGCGGATTGATGATTCCGGGCGCGACCACGATGCCGCCGGG
>Ga0182027_10016095_pt1 | contig 10234 bp, 9 predicted proteins | sample 712E1DmetaG_FD_121300 | JGI IMG/M metagenome (GOLD analysis project Ga0182027, IMG submission 121300) | Permafrost microbial communities from Stordalen Mire, Sweden - 712E1D metaG (Illumina Assembly) | ecosystem: Environmental > Terrestrial > Soil > Wetlands > Permafrost | place: Sweden... | reverse complement strand
TTATCTTTGTACATCTTTCAGACCTTTGATTGTGAGTTGGCCTGATTATATTAAACTTTCCGCTCATTGAGGAGGGTCCAATTTGGACTACTTTTATCCTCTCGTTTTTGCAGTGGAGTCATCAATTGAAAGGAAAACATTATGATTCATTTTGGGATCGACAACGCCGGATTCGATAATAAGTTGATTTGTGCTACAGTAAATTTTTTTGACGGGTGGGTTTTTAATCCAGATATAACCAATCCCATTATAAAGGTCTGTTTTTTCGTTGACGATTCCCAAATAGGATTTATTCCAGTTAAGACAGAACGTCCTGATTTGGTAAAAGCTTTCCATGAAACATTATTAGGTTTTCACGGGATCTGTGATATACCCGAAACTTGCCTGAATAAGACTCTGATGGTGTATGCAGTAGCGCAGGATGGATCAGCTTTTTTTATGCAACAATATGAACTGGCGGATAAATTATCGCAGGAAGAAAAGGATTTTCGAATAAACAATGCCCTGCCGGATGATATATTAATGCACTTGGTTGTTCACAGTGTTGATCCAAAATCATTTCTGGAAGAAGGCAACGCGGCAGCAGAACTGATAAAATCCATTTTGGGTCAAAATGGTATCGACCTTTTATCTATAAAGAATATCTTGGATTTTGGTGTTGGGTGTGGCAGGGTTATTAGATGGTGGCAGGAGTATTCAAAAATTATTTCGTTCTGGGGATGCGATATAAATCCCGATTTAATTGCTTGGTGCGCTAATAATTTGGAGTTCGGAAATTATTCAGTTAATAATTTACAGCCTCCAACAATCTATAATGATGCACAATTTGATCTTGTTTATCTCTTCTCGGTTTTTACGCATTTGACTATTGAAACGCAAAAAAAATGGCTTGATGAATTTTCCCGAATATTAATCCCAGGGGGAATGGCATTAATCTCAGTTCACGGCGACTTTCATGCAAAATACTTACCTGAAGAAAGTTATCAAGTTTACAAGGAAAAAGGCTACTATGTATTAACTAAGAATGCTGAAGGAGAAAATTTATGTGCTTCCTACGAAAATAGAGAGTTTTGCGAAAATTTATTTTCTAAAAATTTTAGGATCCTAAATTATTCTCCCGGGGCTCTTAAATCTTGTGGTAATCAAGATTTGTATGTCTTGAGAAATAAACAATGACCACTCTCTGAAATGCGTGTGCTTCAGCATACTTGGCTTTATCCTGAATAATGTTTAAGAAAAGGCTAATTTGAAAAAGAAAATCTATTTTTTTATTGCAATTGGAATTGCAGCTGCTCTTTTATCTTTCTTGCTTGCGCACTGGTTGGGACCCTGGTTCTACGCCATTAATACCAGTGTCAGCTTGAAAATGGATGCGCCGGCGGAAACGGAAATTGATATTTGTTGGGATGAGAATCGAAACGAATGCCTGCCTCTTGTCCCCTACTCAGATGCGAATAACGCGCTTGCTAAACCTGGTGAGATTGCCAGTATATGGCTCGGCGAGTTACCTCCACGACCGGCATATTATGTTTCTCTTGTTTTTATGAATGGTGTTCACGAGGCAGCTTTTCACGAGTTAGAGTTGGATTCTTCTACGCAACTCCGTGGATGGGTTCATGGAGCAGGTGTTGGCGATATTCATGCTGGAGGCGAACAATTTAATTTCCAGGGCGCCTCATATAAATTAATCAATGGTGTCTATTATATTGAAAGCGAGCCGGGCGATAAATTAACGCTTACCGCAGAAATTACCCCCGTTCTTTCACGTGCTGGCAATATTGGAATGACAACTGTAAGGGTGTGGATGCTCTTATTTTCAGTCTTTTTACTATTTATCATTCCGTTTTCCTTGTTACCAAGAGCTGTAAAGAATCTCGGAATTATGATCAAAAATGTTCGCCCCGCAAATTATCCCTGGTGGGTATATGTGCTGTGTTGTGTGGCAATAGGATTCATGCTGCTGCTGGTTTCTAATTCAGCAGTTCAAATTAATTGGGCTGATCCAATGAGTTATCTTCAGCTGGCTACCGGTGGAGGCTGGTTTAATGAATCACGTCAGCCAGGATATCCTCTCTTTCTGGGATTGGCTTTGTGGATATCTAATCACAGCCTTAACGGAGTTATTTTATTGCAGGCTGGATTATTGGCGTTATCAACACTCCTTTGCATTTGGATACTACGAAGATGGCTGCATCCTCTTGCCGCCGCTCTGTTTATTTTGTTGTGCCTAATCAGCCCTGCACAAATTACCTATGCACGTTGGATAATGAGGGAAAGCCTTTTCGCCAGTGTTATTTTGTTGGGTATTACTGCGCTTATTGCCCATTTTACAACTCGCAAACCATTCTCCGAAATCTGGCTTGTTATTTATTCGATTACCTGTGGAGTGGCATTCCTTATACGTGAGAATGGTATCCTGTTGCCAGCGGCTATACTACCGTTTTTGGTTGCGGAGATCATTAAACGTTTTATTTCACCAGTTAAAATCCGAGAGCGGCTCTGGTCCATTTGTTTATTGTTAGCCCATTATTCGATTCCCGTGTTAGTTGTAGGGACTGTGTATTTTGGATTTGCATTCTACAACTACCTGCATTACCGATACTTTCAATTAGAAGAACAACAAAAGAGTTCCGATTATTTGGCAACGACAATCTTTGCATCAAATTTCGATGCACGCAGTTTGTTGCAACCAACATCTTCAATGAGCGAAGAAGCAAAGGCTAATCTTGGTTGGCTATTATACAGCTCATATATTATTGGAAGAGATAAGACAGACTTGGATCTTGTTTATTCCATTTTCTACCCTGCAGTAATTCAGAAAAGTACGGAACTCGGCCAGAAATATAATCTCTTCTATTTCGCAAGCATCCTGGACGAGATAGGTAAGAGTGCAAATAATCTTGTGCCTTGGCAAGCAGAGTTTGCCGGGGGCTTACGGAATTATTATTCTTTAATTTCCATGCAAGAAATTGGTGGATTTTCCTTATTTCCAGACGTGCCTGCTACGATTGCAAGCAATCGGGAGTTGTTGAGTCAGCTTCCGGAAAAAGTAACAATCGAAGCAAGGTCTTCTGATCCAGGAAGTATTATTTCTGGATATTATAATTTCTCACAAGCATACCATTGGTTTGGTATATTGTTTTTTCTTGCACTGCTCTCCAGCTTGTATATATTATGGTGTGAAAACCCGCTCTTTCTTGCCCCCATCGCTTTTTTTATAGCAAATTGTTTTCTTCTTATTTATCAGCGTTTTGTTGATGAGCGTTTTATTACGATCCTCGATTTTTTGTTAATTCTGCAAATCGCATTGGGGTTGAGTTTCTGGAAATATAAGCACTCTGTAAATATTCCGTCCATAAGATTAAAAATTCTCAAATTCTTCAAAGGGGCCTCAAGCAATATATGAAGAAAATATTTACATGGATTACGTTAGGAATTGGCGCGTTAGTGACCCTGGATGGGATGATCAGGATACCATCCATATTTATTTTCCATAGCTTCTGGAATTATCCCAAGTTGATGTTATTAATAATCTTTTTGGCAGGCATGACCATAGCAGCCTGGATGTTCAAAAGACTAATCCAAATATTCGTGAAACAGTTAAAGACCAATGCTGGCGTCAGGTTATATATCTGGTTGCTGGTCCTGTATATCCTTTTTCTGGTCACACTATTTTTGCTGCGGTTACCGAATCCGTTTACACCCTTAGCATCGTTCTGGTTACAAGGGAAAAAGGGGATGTTGTTAAAAATCTCTGACATTTTTATCCATTTCATTGTTATTCCTGTTATCCTTTTTGATCTTATAATCAGTATCCATGCAAAAATAAAGAGCACCCTCTCCCGATGGTCTGTATCAGAGAACATCCTGCTCAATTACAACCGATTGTTCATATCCATTCTGGTTATAGCTGGTTTGGCATCTTTTTTTATTGCACCGAGTATTGATTTTGGCGATCAAGGAAAAAATAGGGGAGGAAGTGGCTGGTTGAAGGAAACCTATGCAAGCATTCGTTATTCCCTTGGCGATCAACTTTTTGATGTAACCCTGGCCGCCAGGGATCATTGGTTCGTTTACATTGGCGAGGATAGTCTGGATGATTATCAAAACACACAACCAAACTCGACAGAGGATATAGCTTTTATACAGGATAAATTGGATCAGCTATCCGATTTATTAACATCGAAGGGGATCAAGCTGATTGTTGTTATCCCACCCAATAAGAATACCATTTACCCGCAATACATGCCGCCCCAAATACCAGTTATCGGCAGCCAATCACGCCTGGACCAGTTAGTCGCTTATGAAAAGGATCATGGTAAGGTTAAAGTGATGGATTTGCGTGCTGACCTTCTCCAGGCCAGTAAAAAATACCAGACTTATTATTCGTGTGGAACACACTGGAATTTCTACGGGGCATTTATCGCCTACCAGGACATAATGATTTCGTTGGAGAAATATTATCCCAATTTAAAGCCACATGGATTGAGCGAATACCGTATCGTTAATGACTTTGGAGATACCGATTTGGCGGATTTAGCGCATCTTGATCATTCGACTTGCAGCGGAAGCGGTGTCAATTTGGAACCACAATTTAACCACCAGGTGGTAACCGAACAATATTGGATACCTACGGATGTTACCGCATTGAACTTCACCTCCCCCATGAAGATTACCACCGTAAATGCGGATTCATCCCTACCTAGGTTATTGATGTACAGAGATTCATTCACGTCTTATCTGATTCCTTTCCTGTCTGATCATTTCAGCCAGGCAGTCTATCTTAATTCATATCCCACGGATGAATTGTATTATGACATTACTATTGAAAAACCGGATGTGGTCATCATAGAATGTACGGAACGCTATTTAAATAATTTGAGCATGATTTTGTCTACAAAGAATTGAGATAACGTTTATCTGCTCCAATGTATTAGAACGGGAACCAACCAGATTCAATGGGAATAGCGGTATAAGCTCGATTCCGAGCGAGGCGACTCGATTAACAGGGATAATTGTATGTATTTTAACTCGATCATTTTCCTGATTTTTTTTCTACCAATTTTTATATTATTATATGCAGTTGCGGGGCAGAAACAAAAAAATTTGGTGATCCTGGTTGCCAGCGTGGTGTTTTTTACCTGGAATCAGGTATTCTTTCTTCCCTTGATGGCGGTGGTGATTCTTGGGAACTATTATCTGGGAAAAGCGATAGAAAAAAAGAGTGAACAGGTAAAGAAGAAACGCCTGTTACTCATGGTGGGATGGGTGGTCAACTTGTTATTGTTATTCTTCTTTAAAGGCATAGTAGCGTATGGTGTGGGATGGCTGCCCAAGTGGTTACCAGATTGGCTTGTAAATACCTTGAATCAATATCTAATGCCCCTGGGTTTTTCATATATAGTCTTCCAGTTGATCTCGTATCTGGTGGATGTCTATAATGGGATCTGTGAGAGCGAGAAGAGCTTATACAACTTTACATTTTACGTCATGCTGTTTCCGAAGATAATGGTCGGACCGATTGTCCGGTATCGGGATCTATTTGGGCAGATCATCGAGCGTCAAAGCAATTCCCGCGGAATGGCAGATGGGATCCGGCGATTTATCCAGGGGCTGGTAAAGAAGACATTGATTGCTGATACGATTGCGTATACCATTAATCCAGCCTTTGCACTGGCGAAACCTAATTTTTCAACCGGGATAGCATGGTTTGTGCTGATCGGATATGCCCTTCAGTTGTATTTCGATTTTTCGGGATACACGGATATGGCGATCGGGTTGGGACAGATGATGGGATTCCGATTTATGGAGAATTTCAATTATCCATACATATCAAAAAGCATTGCCGAATTCTGGCGACGCTGGCACATATCTCTTTCGACATGGTTCCGGGAATATGTATTTTACCCGTTGGAGTTCAGCCGCCGGAAATTCAAATTTATGGTCCAACCCTTGAATATCTTTATCGTATTTTTGTTGACGGGTTTATGGCATGGAATAACCCTTAACTTTATCCTTTGGGGAGGCGTGCATGGGATTGCGTTGGTTTTTGAGTTGACTGCCTGGGGAAAAAAGTTAAAAAAATTATGGGCCCCATTACAGCATGGTTATGCCCTGGTAGTTGTGTTGATTGGATGGGTATTTTTCCGTTCAGCAACGTTGGCATATGCATTTGAATTTTTTGCTCGATTGGCAGGTTCAAGGACGGGCATTACCCAGCTTCCGTTTTCAGTCACGCAACCTCTACCCATTATAGAACATTCTGTATGGTTGGCATTCGCCTTGGGGATACTCTTTTCGATGCCAATCGTGCCCATGTTTCGAAAGGTTTGGGATCGGCTCATGGATAAGGGGGTAGGGTGGCGTGTCGTCGGTCGTGTGGGGGTAGATCTGCTGTTGGTTGCATTATTAGTATTGTCAGTTGCAGCGCTGCTTTCACGAGCAACGGTGATAACCAGTGTTTATCAAAAGTTCTAATCTGAATAGGATTAATCGCTTAAAATGCCATACTAGGAGCAAGAGTGGAAAACCTTATCAATGGTGGGCAATACAATATTGCCCATATTTGCACACGACAGCAATGTGAGGCTGGCCGTACTGATAAAATCGCGATTCGCTGGATTTCTCCAACCTTTGAACACAAAGGTTATACCTATGGTTCCTTGGAAAAAGCCAGTAACCAGGTTGCAAACTTGCTACTAAGTTTGGAAATCTCATCCGGGGACCGGGTATTTACATTTCTACCTAGGTCCCCGGAGCTAATATTCTTTTTCTTGGGGATACTCAAAATCCAGGCTGTCGCAGGAGTAATGTTTTCCAGCTTTGGTGAAGACGCTTTGCTGGACCGTCTGAGCGATAGTGGCGCCTGCCTTCTTTTCACGAGGAAGAGTTATTTACGTAAAATTCGTTCGATTTGGCCTCAATTGCCCAGACTAAAAAAAGTGATCGTTATCGATCTTCCTGAAGATGAATCTAACACTATCCTGAGCTATTCAAAGTTATTATCTCAAGCCAGTGAGACTTATCTGGTTCCTCTCACATCACCCGAAACCCCCTCGGTTTTGCACTATACTTCCGGATCGACAGGAAGACCAAAGGGTGTTCAACATGTACATCGCAGCATACTTTCTCAAGCCGGGACGTTTCGGGAGATTCTCAATGTAAGAGACGATGATATTTTCTGGTGTACTGCTGATCCTGGATGGGTCACGGGGGTCTCATATGGCATTGTTGGACCTCTGAGCCAGGGGGTTACTCAGATCCAATATGGCGGCAATTTTCAGGCCGAAGCTTGGTTTAAAATATTACAGGATGAAAAAGTGAATGTCTGGTATTCTGCCCCAACTGCTTTGCGCATGCTAATGCAGGAAGAAGCCGGTTTATATCAAAAATTCGCTCTCTCTCATCTGCGGGATATTTTCAGCGTGGGTGAACCATTAAATCCCGCGGTCATCGATTGGTTCCGGCGTGTTTTGCACAAAGAGATCTACGATACTTGGTTCCAAACCGAAACTGGAACGATCATGATATCCAATCACCCGGGATTGCCAATCCGCCCCGGATCAATGGGAAAGCCATATAAGCAGATTAAGGCGGTGATTCTGGATGAGATGGGATCTGAAGTCCCGGACATGGAGCAGGGACGTTTATGCCTTAAGACAGGCTGGCCTTCCATGTTCGTTACTTATTTGAATCACGCAGACCAGTATAGAAATAAATTCAAAAATGATTATTACGATACGGGCGATGTTGCTTACCGGGATCATGACGGTTATTTCTGGTTTGTTGGGCGAGGCGATGATGTCATCAATTCATCCGGCCATTTGGTTGGGCCATTTGAAATCGAGAGCGCTTTACTGGAATTGGATGAGGTCGCTGAGGTTGGGGTAATCGGTGCACCGGACGAATTGGTTTATGAGAAGGTGGTAGCGTTTATTCGCTTAAAACCCAATCTTCATTGGTCACGTGAACTGGAACTTAAGCTTCGTTTGCAGGTTTCCAATCGGGTTTCTACGAATGCCACCCCTCAAGAATTTCGCATTATTGACACAATCCCTAAGAACAAGAGCGGTAAAATCATGCGGCGGGTATTAAAATCGTGGTATACCGGACAAGCAACTGGCGATATTTCAACACTGGAGGAATAATGGACACAACAATGGATGCTCTGACGGATGTATTCAGGCAAGTTTTCGATAATCCCGGTATAAGCCTTTCCCCTGAAACTAGTGCCAATGATGTGGATGGCTGGGATTCGTTGTCCCATATTAACCTGATCATGGCGATAGAATTACGATTTAATATCTCCTTCACACAAAAAGAGGTATTTGGTTTTACTAATGTAGGTGATATGGCAAATTGTATAAGAAGAAAAATACCACACGCCGGATAGTTCCATCCCGGCAAAATCGTTCGAAAACAGTAAGCGTTGATTTAACGGGCATCTGTGTGAGCACACACTATAGATGTTAAGATAATTATTTCGAACAACGGTTACGCAAATAGAGGCTTGGCCTTATGCTTGGTATAAACGCCCATCAGGCGCTTTTTCTCATCCACCTGGGATGCCAGGATAGTCAAAGCCTTTTCAACGGAGCGGATCAATTTGGCGAATTCTGCGAAATAGCGGTTGTGGGTAGTTTTGGTCTTATTTTTTTCCAGAGGTATGTAATCGGATTGTAATCGGGAGAGTAGGAATTTGAATAACCTGTTATTGGATGAAGCCTGCCGGCCTCTTGTTCGCAAGGTTTACGCTGGATTGTCAGGTATACCCCCCCGATGATATAGATCTGGATGACGTATCATTACAAGATAAAGTTGCCCAATGGGCAAATGAATTCGTACGCTTAATACCGGCATTGACGTTGCTAGACAGGTATTATATCCAGATGGGGGTCGCCGCACAGGCATGGGAAGAGAAAGAGCATGCCATGAAGGAGCTCTCGGCCCAGTTAGTGGAGAATATGCACACCATGGATGAACTCCCGTCTCAGTTAGCGGAGAAAGATACCCAACTTGATAAGATCATTAACAGCAAGTCATGGAAGATCGTATTATTCTTTCACGGTATTATTTTCCCCTGTAAGATAAATGAAAGAAATCGAAAAATTAAGGAAAATGTGTTGTTGATCAAGTCATCTGGATTATTTGATGAAACTTGGTATCTTGCCAATAATCCGGATGTTGCCCAGGCAAAGGTGAATCCAGCCCTTCACTACCTGTGCTATGGAGGCCTTGAAGGACGTGACCCAAGGTCCATTATTTAACAGCCGCTGGTATTTGGAAAACAATCCTGACGTTAAAGATGCCAAGGAAAATCAGCTGGTGCATTATCGTAGATATGGGAACAAGGATGGCAGGCGTAAAAGCCTGTCGATGGTATAAAAAAAGGGGGAGTTATTATTAAAACTGGCTCTCTCCAGATTAGTGGGAGAAATGCGGGATAAAATAGGGTATCGTGGGGCCAAAAAGGAGACAGACCATGGATATACACCTGAGGATGTTTTAAGAGCCTCAACCCGGTTATACGAGGGTGGCGGAACTATTTTCGCTGTGGGAATAGCACTGTGAAGTTGCAACAACTGGATGAATATGTATGGCTCCGGTCGCTGTAAGGGCAAGTTCAAGAAAAGGTTCGAAAGGACAACTGGAACGAGAGTGTCTTTGAAACCTGGGTTGCTCAAAGCGGGCTGGAGTATTTCTCCCTACCGGAGCGGAATTTGCGTAAATCCTTGAAAACCGCAAGAATAAGGTTGTCGGAGAGCCGGATGAGGGAAAACCGCATGTCCGGTTCGATGTGGCAGGGGATGGAAACCAGACATGGTGGTGGCACTGAGGCACTCTCGGAGGAAACAGAAAGTAACGGGTCTGCTACACCTAAATCCAGCTACCATCCTCTGACCCTACCGGGGCCTGCTGGATAACCGATAGTCCTACCGTGATCTAAAACGTTATTTACTTTCTTGAAACAAAGTATATTGCCCCATCATCGAATTTCATTACCCGTTCCAGATTCGAGACAGTCATAAGTTCAGTGGGTGAAAAAAGGTAATCCCTCCAGGTTATTGCGTCAAATTGCACTATGCAGGCGTTGCCTTCTTGTGGCCATATGCCATTCAATGTCGATATCCTGGCGATCACAGTAGCACCACTACTCTTTTCAGGAGTAGATTTTACATTCAACTTAGCGAATAGATATAGAACATCTGAACCATTACTATATATAGTACAAGCT
>Ga0182027_10016094_pt1 | contig 10235 bp, 12 predicted proteins | sample 712E1DmetaG_FD_121300 | JGI IMG/M metagenome (GOLD analysis project Ga0182027, IMG submission 121300) | Permafrost microbial communities from Stordalen Mire, Sweden - 712E1D metaG (Illumina Assembly) | ecosystem: Environmental > Terrestrial > Soil > Wetlands > Permafrost | place: Sweden... | reverse complement strand
CCCCAACTTGCGGACCTGCGAGAATCCGGCGCAATTGAACAAGACGCGGATGTAGTTATGTTTTTATACAGAATCGATTCTGAAGTTACATCCAATATTATTCCTACAAAACTTCTTATTGCAAAGCATAGAAATGGTCCAATGGGAGAAGTGGATTTACTTTTCAAGGGAGATAGGATAAAATTTTATAATATGGATAAAAAAAGGGAAGGGGGTGAAATAAATTAATGGACGATCCAACAACACCAGTAACAGATCCAGTAGCACCAGCAGCTGATCCAGCGGCACCAGGAGTTAATCCGGCAGGAGGGCCTGCACCAGTTGCCCCTGCAGATGAATCACAGGTTCCAGCAGGTGGTGAACCAACGACACCAGCAAATCAGGGAGGATGGACACCTCCAGCTCCTCCTGAGGAGCCGGTTCCAGCAGTTGATCCAACAGCGCCAGTAGTACCTGAAGCACCAGCAGGCGATCAAGGGGTATAAACAGGTACTTTGTAATTTTAAGCACAGTTTAAAATTAATATTGCAAAATTAAACTAGTCCTAGGGCAAATGCTTAAGGATTAGTTTAATTTTTTTGCAATTATTAAGGAATACTCAAACAGGCGTTAGCATACTTTAGCCGAGTAAAACCCAAAAAATAGCTAATAAAGAAGAAACCTTTAATTTATCAAAATGTGGGGGGAAGAAAAATGACTTATTTATACCGAGAGACACTAAATGCTCCAATGCTTATTATACGAGAAAAGTGAATTAAAAGAAATATTGATTAACTTTATGAATTCTTTTGTCCGATTTTCCAAACGCCCTTCTCTCTAAAAGCAGGAATTGTTTGACGACTCGCAGCGTTTAGAAGTACAGGCGCCGGTTTACCCAGCTTACTCGCATACTCTGTTAAAGTAATTATGGGTTCGCCATTTAGATAAGTAATGCGTTTGTGCAGTGACTCCATTAATGCAAGTGCTAAAATCTTCTCCATTGGCTTAGTATTTTTACTATCCCTGTATTCTTTAAAACCATCGTAATACTTTTGTTTTTCTTTATCTCGAATAATAAGATTTGGAAAACCTAGGTGTTGTAGCTGATAATTAATAAGGACACGACCAATTCGTCCATTGCCATCGTTAAATGGGTGAAGATTTTCAAAATCCAGATGGAATTTAGCAATTTTATCAATAAAATACATATTATGTTCACTCGTATATTCAACAATAATATCCTCAATGGCCTTATCTATGTGTTCCGGCGGTGGAGCAATATATGCACCAACACGCACATACTCACCTATTTTTCTGAATCTTCCTGCAATATCGTCGTTAATGTTTCCAATCAACATTTGATGAAGAAGAATAATATTATCTTTTGTTATTTCTATTTCCTGAGATTTAGTTCGAAGGTATTCAATAATCCGCGCTAGATTTTTTGCTTCAAACACTTCTCGTAAAGAAACATCCCTAGAGACTTCCATCTCAAGCAGTATTTTTTCTGTTTCTTTTAAAGTGAGCGTAGAGTTTTCAATAGCATTTGAGTTATAAACCATTTCTGAAATTTCCGCTTCATCAATCATCTGAAGCAGCGTATTCTTACCAACGCGTAAAATGTCATAGTCTTGCTTCAGTATTTTAATCTTACTTTTAGTCGGATTTGAGGTAGGCATGTGCAGATATATTAGCATATTCACGTTATTTTGTCAATATATCGTGAATATACGACGTAAAACGGTAACAATTCACGTATTTTTGTCAAGAGGCAGAAGCGAGTCGAACTTTTTTGAAGCTAAAATTTAAGAAAAATTTGTTGAGCTAATTTTGCGTCTATATTCGAAATTTTGATTAGCCCGTTATATCAATCTATTCGTATGTTTGATACGGGAGATATTTCACTCGGTGCCGAGGGTGGGAGTCGAACCCACATGAGTTTAAAGCTCACGGGTTTTTGAGACCCGCGTGTCTACCATTCCACCACCTCGGCAATACCCATATTATATCAGAATAAGCTTTATTTTTTGAGGTTCAAATGTTACAATAAGCTTTATGGAATTTGAATTTTCTCGAAATCCACTCGATAAAATCTCTGCCGATGCAATCATAGTTTTTGCTTTTGAAAATACTAAGGAAAACGCGCAAAAATTTATTCCTCTAGATAGTTTTTTAGCCGTAGATAAAAAACTTAATAGCGCATTGACAAAGACCGCAGAAATTGCAAAATTTAGTGCCAAAAGAGGAGAAACTCTTAATTTTTATCCTCAGGAGAATTTTCTGGCAAAATTAATAGTTGTTGTAGGACTTGGGAAAAAGAGTGAATTTACAGGTGATGATTTAAGGCGAGTAATGGGTATTCTGGCAAGGGATATGAAGAAGAAAGTAACATCTCTTGCTCTGTCTTTACCTTCCGAAACATCACTTGCGTCCTTGTTTCTAGCCCAACTTGTAGTAGAAGGATTAATCTTAGGCAAATATGAATTTAATAAATATAAAACAAAAGAAGAAAAGATTGGCAAAGAATTATCAACTATAATATTTTCTATAACCAAAAATCAGGAAGCAAAAAATGTAGAGCAGGGAATTGAGAAAGCAAAAATTTACTCCCAAGCGACAAATCTGGCAAGAGATCTTGTTAATGAACAGGCAGCAATAGCAACGCCGACCTATTTGGCGGATCTGGCATTGAGTATCGCACAAAAAGATAAAAAACATATTGTTTGCAAGATTTATAACAAAGAGCAGGCAGAGAAATTAGGAATGGGAGCATTTTTGGGAGTTGCGCGGGCTTCGGATACGCCGCCTAAATTTATCCATCTTGAATACAGTCCTGATAAAACCCATTCGGCAAGTTCAGGGCAGGCAAAAAAAGAAAAGTTGGCAATTGTTGGTAAAGGCATAACATTTGATAGCGGTGGGATAAATGTAAAGCATGGAGACAGTATGCAGGATATGAAAATGGATATGTCTGGGGCCGCGATTGTTCTTGCGGTTTTTTCTGTCATTTCAAGTATTAAGCCGGATTTCTCGGTAATCGGTCTTATTGCTGCAACGCCGAATTTGATATCCGGCAAATCGCTTCTTCCGGGAGATGTTGTAAAGGCAATGAATGGTAAAACAATAGAAATATTAAATACGGATGCGGAGGGACGGGTAACAATGGCAGATAGTTTATCTTATGCGGTAAAACAAGGAGCAACGAGAATTATTGATTTTGCAACTTTAACTGGGGCAGTTATGATTGCTTTGGGAACAGAAATTACAGGACTTTTTGCAAATAATAGGCAGTTAGCAGAAGATATCAGAAAAGCAGCGGTTGAAGCAGGGGAAAAAGTTTGGGAGTTGCCGCTGGAGAAGGAATATAAAGAATTAAATAAAAGCGAAATTGCAGATGTTGCAAATATTCCCAACACCCGTTATGGTGGAGCATTAACCGCGGCGCTTTTCTTGGAAGAATTCGTAGACGGTAAAGCATGGGCGCATTTAGACATCGCGGGGCCGGCATTTGCTTCAAAATCGGGAGATTTATGGCCAAAAGGAGGTACCGGGCACGGTGTTAGGACCGTTCTCAATTTATTATCATGATTGGAGTGACAGAGCTAAGGGCTGGTACAATTTTTGAAGAAGCGGGTAATCTTTTACAGGTTCTTTCTTACGAGCATATTAAGATGGGGCGGGGAAGCGCAAATATTAAAGTCAGGGTCAAAAACTTAAGGTCAGGTTCAACGGTTGATAAAAGTTTTATAAACGGAGCAAAAGTTAATGACGTAGTTGTTTTAAAAAAAGATGTTCAATATTTGTACAAAGACGGAGAAGGAGTATATTTTATGAATCCCCAAACCTTTGAACAGATAAGTATTCCCTTAAAACTTATTGGAAATGATACATATTATTTAAAAGAAGGAGAAACTTTTAACGTAAGTTTCCTAGGAGACGAAGCTTTATCGATTAATCTTCCGCCTAAAATGGTTTTTGAAGTTACTGATACAGCGCCCGGAGTTAAAGGAAATTCAGCCACAAATGTTTTTAAAGACGCAATACTTGAAAACGGACTTACTGTTAAGGTTCCTCCTTTTATAAAAAACGGGGATAAAGTCCGCATTGATACAAGAACTGGGGCATACACAGAAAAAGCATCTTAAAAATCCATATGAAAGAAAATCTTATCTTAAAAGCCCTTAGTATAAGGTCATTTTCATACTTAATGATCTCCGAGTTCTTCTCCCAATTTTCAATGAATCTTTTCAATTTTATTCTTCTTATTCTTGTTTTCTCTTTATCAAAGTCAAATTCTGCAGTTTCCGGAGTTGTTATTGCTTTTACCCTGCCGTCTGTAATTTTCGGAATTTTAGCAGGAGTTTTGGTTGATCGGTGGAATAAAAAAAATGTGCTGTTTTTAACAAATATAATTAGAGCTTTAGTTGTTTTTCCGCTTGCATTTTTTCATCAAAATATTGCGCTTATCTATTTAATAACTTTTGGAGTATCTTTGGTTACGCAATTCTTTATTCCAGCAGAGACTCCTATGATTCCACTTTTGGTTAGAAAAGAGTTACTTCTTCCTGCAAATGCTTTATTTAGCATGGGGATATACGCTTCGCTATTTTTGGCGTACGCTCTTTCGGGACCAATTCTATTAATTTTTGGAGAAAAAAATATTTTCACTTTTTTAACGATTCTTTTTTTATTCGCCGGTTTTTTTGCTTACTTAATAAAAATAAAGAAGAGTAATAAAACATTTGATAGGAGTAATTATGTAAATCAAAAGATTCCCACTTTTAAGGAAGAGGTAAAAATGGTTGTTGATTTAATTTCAAAATCAAAAGTTTTATATTATGCTTTATTTTCCCTAACTCTTGCCCAAGTTCTTATTTATATTTTCGCAGTAGTGGGTCCCGGTTATGCAACGCATATTTTAAGAATTAGAGTTGAAAACTTTCCTCTTCTATTTGTCGCTCCTGCAATAATTGGAGTCGCTCTTGGAGCATTAATTATAGGTAGTTTTTTGCACGAAAAATCAAAATCAGCTCTTACAAAATTTGGACTTTTTATTATGGGTATATCTATTTTTCTCTTACCTTACGGATCTAAGTTTGAGTCAAGACAAATTGTACAGTTTATAAATTTGTATCTTCCTCATATCCTTAAGATTAATGTTTTACATATAATGGTTTTTTTGGCTTTTGTTTTGGGCTTTGCAATAGCTTTTGTTTTTATTCCGGCAAATACGGTTTTGCAGGAAGAAACAAGCGATGACGCAAGGGGAAAAATTTACGGAGTTTTAAATTCCTTGGTTGGAATTGTGTCTATCGTTCCTGTACTTTTAGTCGGTGGACTAGCCGATGTAATAGGAGTAAAAGCGGTAATTACGGGACTTGGGATCGTGGTTTTGTTAATTGCATTTATTAGAACTTTTATTACAGATAAAAATTAATATGAATTTAATAGTTTTAGTTCTTTTGATTTGTTTTTTTATGTTTTTATATTTTCTTTACTTAATATCAAAGGACGATTTTGTTATTTCTAGAAAAGATATACAAATGGATAAAATCTTTAATCTTGCGATTTTAACTGGAATTTTCTCTTTATTTTCTTCAAGAGTTTTTTTTACAATTTTTAATCCTAACCCTCGATTTTTAAATATTTTAGGTTTTCTTGCTTTCCCGTATTTTCCCGGTCTTTCACTAATTGGGGGAATAATCGGAGGAAGTTTATTTTTATATCTATATGCGGGCTTTAGAAAAATGCCCGTTGGCAAGATACTTGATTTATTTATGATGTCTTTAATAGGTATTTTACCCGTTGGTTTTATGGGAACATTTTTTATTCTTTTAGGTAAAACATCAGCAATATTTAACTGGATGTTTCTATTTTCTATCTTAATATTAATTTTATTTCTAAAAATTATTTACCCACTTTCAGTAAAAGGAGAAATAAAAGATGGATCTTTAAGTTTAATTTTTATGTTAATTTTTTCCTTCTTATATTTTTTGACAAAATTATTTTTAGATATAAAATATTTTTCTTTCTTAAATTTTGAAAATTTTACTATTCTGTTAACTTTTTTTGTATCGTTACTCCTTCTAATCAACCAGGAAATAGTTGAAAAATTCTTAAATAAAAAATAATGGATATAAAAATAATTTATGAAGACGATAGTCTTCTGATTCTTGATAAGCCGGCGGGTATTACAGTAAACAATTCCGATACCACTAAAAATCAGGAAACTGTTCAGGATTGGATAAAAAGAAAATTTTCAATTTTCAATTTTCAATTTTCAAGTCAAGAAGAGAATGATTTTTGCAAAAGAGCGGGCATTGTTCACAGGATTGATAAGGAAACTTCGGGTATTTTGTTAGTTGCTAAAACAAAAAACGCTTTTGAAAATCTGCAAGCTCAATTTAAAGATAGAATTGTAGAAAAAACTTATGTTGCCTTAGTTCATGGGCACATAGACCTAGATGAGGGGAAAATAAATGTTCCCGTTGGAAGACTTCCATGGAACCGTAAAAGATTCGGAGTTTTAGCAGGAGGGAGGCAAGCAGAAACAAATTATAAGGTATTAGAAAGATTTAATAAACCTTTCACTCTTTTGGAAGTAAATCCCAAAACCGGCAGGACCCATCAGATAAGAGTACATTTAAAATATTTTAATCATCCGGTTTTTGCAGATTTTTTGTATGCGGGGAGAAAGATAGCCAGAAATGATAGGAAGATTTTGCCAAGAGTTTTTTTGCATGCTAAAAAAATTAGTTTTATTCATCCTAAAACAGGGGATAGAGTAGAGTTTGAAAGCCCGCTTCCTGATGAGCTAACAGATGTAATAAATTCACTTAAGAATTGACATTAAAGGTTAAACTTGATTTTATTATATAAATATAGGAGGTGATTTTTATGGGTAATTTTGGTGGATATTATAAAGGAGATAAGAAAAAGCAGAAAAAAGAAAAGGACATAAAAAATGTCGGGGTAGGAAGTGTTCCGATTTTAACCATGCCCGAATTAATTTCTAAGAAAAAGAAAGATTATTAATTTTATGTCCGGAAAAAAACAAAAAAGTAGCAATTTAAAATTGGCAGGAATTTTTTTGTTGCTTGTTTTTGGACTTATTAGCCTTTCGATAATTTTTAAGATATTTCTTATTATAAAAGATAGCAAGTTCGATGGATCCAATAGATTTACAGTTGGTTTTACTGCTAAGAATTATTCCAAAATTGAATCATTTTCTCCAAAGGACAAAACAATTTCAATAATAATTGTAGATGGAAACTTAAGAAAACAAACCTTGTCTGATTTTTTAGAAGTTCCTGTTGATGTTAATGTTAAAACAGACGAAGAAAATAACCTATCTGTAGATACAGATTTATTAAATTCATTATTTACATTAGGCAGGCAATCAAATTTAAATACTTTTGATGCTTTTAAACTGCTATTATTCTCTAAGCTTTCCGGCGCCAAGATTATGCAAAAAGTATTAACCACTAACTCTTCTTCGGGTCAGGTTCAGGACGCAGTATCTAATTTTTTAATTGACCCTCAAGTAATAAATGAAAACACTAATATAGAAGTTATAAATGCAACGGATGTTTATGGTTTAGGATCAAGGTTTGCAACGCTTATTACAAATATGGGAGGAAATGTTATATTGGTTTCAACAAGCGATAAGACCAGTAAAAATTCCAAAGTAATATACTATCAAACAAAATCATACACCGCAGAAAAAATAGGAGAAGTTTTAAAAATTCCTCTTGAACAAACAAACAAAAAAAGCGTTTCGGATGTTATAATTATAATAGGGGAAGATAAAATTCAAGCCCAGGAATTTTAATATGTTTATTACGATTTCTATATTCTTATTAATTATTTCTTTTTTATTCGCTTTAAGGTCTTTGAAAACTTATAATGCAAAGCCGAATATAAAGGATGTAAAAAAAAGTTTAGATAAAGACAGGATTATTCTTCAAAGTCATTCTTCTTCGGAGTAGCTTGCGTCTTGTTCTTCTTCTTCCTCATCAATAGCGGCATTATCTTTTAGTCTCTGGCTTTCAACCTGAGCTCTTATTTTTCCATTTTTATCTAAGGCAAAAATATTATCCCCTGTAAATACAAAAGAAGGTTGATCTTTAAATCTTGTGGTTCTTTTAACTTCTTTTATAAAAATTGTGACCTTATGAGGGGTTGCTGATTTAATATAAGCATCATAGATACACCCTCCTTTTATAAACTTTATAAGCCTTCTTGCTATATCATCTGGTAAGACTCCGATATATTCTTTGTCCTCCAAGACAAAAATTTTAAGTCTTTTTATCAAAAGATTGACCGATTGTCCTGTTCTTATTGCTTCAACAATTTTTGGCGGGGCTGTGTTAACAAGCTCGACAACCTTTGTTTTCCCAGGTTCTTCCAGGAAATTATTTTTCAGTCTCGTATAAGAGGCTTGATTTGCTTTAACGGTAAATCCTTTTTCTTTTAACTTTTTAAGATTTCGAAGGGCAATTGGGTTTAGAGGATCTATTTTTAACACCTTTTGATAAGCGGATTTTGCTTCTTTTAATTTTCCTGTAATAGTATAGGCAAGGCCTAAACGATTTAGGGCATCTAAATCATCAGAGTTTTCTTTTATAAGAGTTTTATTTATTGTAATTGCGCTTTCCCAATTTCCTTCCAGTGCCTGATTAATTGCTTGGTTTTTTAGTGTCATTTTAGAGGTAAAACAATTGGAAAATTTTACACTTATTCATTGCAAAAGTCAATACAGAAACGTTATAATAAGACGTTTATTGGGTTTAAATTTAATTTTATGAGCGGACATTCAAAATGGTCAACAATTAAAAGACAAAAAGGACTAAATGATCAAAAGCGCGGAAAAACTTTTACAAAACTTGCAAACGCAATAACAATTTCTGTTAAGCAGGGTGGGGGAATAGGGGACCCGAATACAAATGTCAGATTAAGACTTGCAATAGACGCAGCAAGGGCTGCAAACATGCCTAAAGAAAATATTGATAGAGCTATAAAAAGAGCAACGGGCAAAGAGGCAGGGGAGTTATTAGAGGTTATTTATGAAGGATTTACGCCGGGGGGAGCTTCCATAATTGTAGAAGCCGTGACTGACAACTCAATGCGGACAACGCCAGCAATTAAAAGCATTTTTCATAAAGCCGGAGCTTCTTTTGGACAGCCCGGATCCGTATCTTATCAATTTAAACACATTGGAAGAATAATAGCTAAAAAAGGAAATAAATCCTTTGATGAGATTTTTTCCCTTGTATTGGAAACTGGAGCAGAGGATATAGAAGAAGCAGGGGAAGAAGTTTTTGTTTATACAAATTTACATGATTTGGCAAAGGTAAAAGATGCACTTGTTGCGGCAGGAGTAGAAGTTTTAGAAGCAGACTTAATAAGGGAACCGGTTACGCCGCTTGAAATAACAGACGAAGGAGAATTAAGTAAGATAGAACAGTTTATTGCGGCTTTGGAAGAATTGGATGACGTACAAAAAGTTTATACAAATCTTGCGTAAGACATATGGCATTTTTCAGAAACACCGGATTAGGAAGAATAAAGAAAAAACGCATAAGAGGGTTTATAAAAAAAAGTCTGGTTAGTAAAAGGCAAAAATTTATTTTAGCCGTTATACTTTTGTCGGCAGGACTTTTTGTAGCAGATCATATTTTAGGTAAATCCGGCGTATCTATAGTTTTTGCGCTTTCCGGTTTAACAATACTTTTTTTATACTATGCCCTAAAGCAAGATCTAAAAGAAAATTTCAGCCCTCAGGTTTTTATACTGCCGTTTTTTTACAGTCTTTCGGTTGGTCTTTTTTACTTTTTGGTTCCGGCAAGATTTATAACAAGAATTGGAATGACAACTTTATACGCAATAGGACTTTACTCGCTTTTTTTATGTCAAAACATTTTTACGGTTTCTTCAATTAGAACGATCCAGCTTTTATCAGGAGCAAGAACAGTTTCTCTTCTATTAACACTTCTTTCCTATGGGTTTTTATCAAGCGTAATTTTCTCTTTGCATATAAATATTTTTATAACCCTGATTTTAATTTTTATTTATACTTTTTTAATTGTTTTGCAATCAATCTGGACAAATACTCTTGACGTAAATCCGCTGTCTCAAGTTTTTTGGGTAGTATCCTTGTCGTTGTGTTTATCGGAAATTTCTTTATTTCTTTGGTTTTCTACAAGTTCACCAATTGTTGCAGCGCTTTTTCTATCAGCAATGTTTTATGTTCTAAT
>Ga0182027_10016093_pt1 | contig 10235 bp, 14 predicted proteins | sample 712E1DmetaG_FD_121300 | JGI IMG/M metagenome (GOLD analysis project Ga0182027, IMG submission 121300) | Permafrost microbial communities from Stordalen Mire, Sweden - 712E1D metaG (Illumina Assembly) | ecosystem: Environmental > Terrestrial > Soil > Wetlands > Permafrost | place: Sweden... | reverse complement strand
CCGCAAGTGCGCGAGATCGCGCGCCGGATCGGCTTGCCGGTCGCGGACAAAGAGGGGACGAGCGGGATTTGTTTCATCGGCGAACGCAATTTTGAGAGTTTTATGAAAGGCCGCGTGCCGGCCGCGCCCGGACCGATCATCGACACCGCCGGAAAGACGGTTGGCGAGCATCGCGGCTTGCCTTTCTACACCGTCGGCCAGCGCCACGGTTTTGGCTGTCCCTCGGCGCGGCTCGGGACGGCCGCAGGCGCGGCCGGCGGGGAACCGTATTATGTCGCCAAAAAAATCTTCGAAACAAATACGCTCATTGTTGCGCAGGCCTATGATCCGGCTTTGTTTCGAAACGAAATTGAAGCGATCGACGCGCATTGGATAAATGAAGGGCCGAAATTTCCGCTCACCTGTTCCGTCCGCTTGCGTTATCGCCAAAACTTGCAATCGTGCACGGTCAAGATACAATCAAAGACCGGGTGCCTTGAAATCGCTTTTGACGAGGCGCAGAAAGCCGCCACCCCAGGACAATACGCCGCATTTTATGACCGTGACATTTGTTTAGGATCGGCGGTTATTGTCTAATGAAACATGAAACACGTAACATGAAGCATTCGGGCTTCGCATTTAATGTTTTATGTTCTATGTTTCATGTTTCATAAATATGAACCTCAACCTCTCCCGCGAACAATTCATCACTTTACTCGAGTCGGTTCATTTGGCCGGCCATGTTCGCGGCGCCGTTGAGCTTGATGAACTTGAAGATGTTTTGCTTAAGTGCGGCATGGAAACCGGGCTCGACGGGATCGTCATGGAAGAAAAAGGCAAACTCATGCTTAACAATCTCATTTTGCGCGCGCTTCACGAGGATATTGAAGAGTATGACGATGAGACCTTCCAAGCGACGCTTGCCGACGAGCTGGCGGCGCGCGACTTAAGTTTTGTCAAAACCGCCGAAGAGATCGAATCGCTCACCGACGACGAATACGACGAGATCATTGACTCGCAAGCGCTTCGCTATGAAGCGGAATTTGCCGAACATGGCGTCGACCACCTCACCCTTGCCCATCCCTTGCCGCTCGCGTAATATGTTAAAATGAAACATGAAACACGCAACATGAATCATTCCTGCTTCGCATTTAATGTTACATGTTCCATGCTTCATGTTTCATAACGCCAATATGACCAGCAACGAGATCCGCGCTAAATTTTTGGATTTTTTCAAGGCTAACGGCCACACGGTGGTGCCGTCGTCTTCGCTCATCCCCGACGATCCGACTGTGCTCCTCACCACCGCCGGCATGCAACAGTTCAAGCCGTATTATACGGAGCTTGATCCGACCGTAACCGCGCACCCGTCGCTCGGACGCCCCATCGGCCGCAATGCCTGTTCCGTGCAAAAATGCTTCCGCACGACCGACATCGACGAGGTGGGGGACGCCACGCATTTAACGATGTTCGAAATGCTCGGAAATTTCAGCTTCGGCGGCTATTATAAAAAAGAGGCCATTCATTATGCTTATGAGTTCATTACAAAAGTAATGGGCTTGCCAATTTCCTATGTCTCTATCTTCAAGGGTTCGGACATAATCCCCGAAGATATCGAATCAAAAAAAATTTGGCAATCGTTGGGCGTAACGGACATCCGCAATGAGGGGATGGAGGATGTTTTTTGGGGTCCCACCGGAAGCGGCGGACCGTGCGGACCGACCACCGAGATATACTGCAAAACGTCGGAAGGAAAGGATGTCGAGGTGTGGAACATTGTTTTTAACGAATTCGTCTGCTCCGGCACGCGCGAAGACCTGATGAGCGGAAACGCCAAGCTGGAAAAAGTTACAACGCCGGGCGTCGACACGGGCATGGGTTTCGAGCGCTTGGTCACGATCGTCCAAAAAACAAAAAGTATTTACGACACTGATGTTTTTCAGGTCGTCTTCGGCGATATTTTAAAAAATGAGAACGTAAAAAGCGCGCGCATCGTCGCCGACCACCTCCGCTCCGTTGTTTTTTTGCTCGCCGACGGCATCACCCCGTCGAACAAAGACCGCGGTTACGTTCTGCGGCGCATCATCCGCCGACTGGTCGTCCATTCGCAAAAGATCGGATTGGTTAAAAGCGACCTCCTTGTTAAGATCGACGCCATCGCCGCGCTCTACGGCGGAACTTATTCGGAAATAACCAACAGTTTGGCCGCGATCAAGGACGGATTAAGCAAGGAATACGATAAATTTTCCAAGACCCTTGCCGAGGGTTTGGCTTTGTACAACAAACTCTATTCGTCGGCAAAGAACGACACGAGCACCTTTGTGGAAAAAATGTCCAAGAACGCCTTTGACCTTTATCAATCGCACGGTTTGCCGCTTGATGTGACCTTTGACCTGTTGGATGAAGGCGACCTCTCTTTCGACCGCAACGTGTTGCGGCAAAAAGCCGCCGACCTCTTTAGCTGGCACCAGAAAGTTTCCGGCTCGGGAGCGGCGGAAAAATTCGGCGGTCACGGCCTCGGCGGCGAAACAAAGAACATAAGCGAAAAAGACGCCAAACGGATAACACAATTGCATACGGCAACTCATTTGCTGCACCAAGCTTTGCGTCAAACGCTCGGCGAACAAGTTCACCAGCAAGGATCGGACATTACGCCGGAGCGTCTGCGCTTTGATTTCACTTTTCCGCAAAAGCTCGCGCCGGAGCAAATTTCGGCCGTCGAAAGAATCGTAAATAATGCGATCGAAAAAGACCTGTTGGTCGGCGTCGCTGAAATGCCGTACGCGCAGGCGGTTTCCGAAGGCGCGCTGGCATTCTTTAAAGACAAATACCCCGAAACGGTCAAGGTTTATTCGATCGGGGATTTTTCAAAAGAGGTTTGCGGCGGCCCGCATGTTACCCACACCAAAGAGATCGGACGCTTCAAGATCGTGAAGGAAGAAGCCGTTTCGGCGGGCGTTCGCCGAATAAGGGCGATCGTTGAATAATAAATTGGCTTAATTAAGCCAAACCAATTCCCCTTGACCGATTTAAATAATTCGCTTAATATAATAACAAGTTGGCACTCTTGCCAATTAAATTAGTTTTTGCTAGTATCATGACAGATAACGCATCCACCAAGGATGTAATCGAGGCTCGCGGAACGGTTGAAGAACTCTTGCCGGCTGCGACCTTTAAAATAAAGCTCGAAACAGGTCAAACGATCCTCGGCTTTTTGTCTGGCAAGATGCGTTTGAATCGCATTCGTCTTCTCCCCGGCGACGAGGTCAAAGTGGAGATGACGCCGTACGACTTGACCAAAGGCCGGATCGTCTACCGATATTGACGCCTTTTTTTATTTACACATGAAAGTCAGATCGTCAGTCAAAAAAATTTGCGCCGATTGCACTCTCATTAAACGCGGAAAGCGTCTTTTTGTAATTTGCAAAAAAACGCCGAAGCATAAACAGCGTCAAGGCTAAATATGGCACGCATTGCCGGCGTTACTCTTCCACCCAACAAAAAGCTCGAGTTTGCGCTCTGTTATATTTACGGCATCGGCTCGGTTACGTCCAAAAAAGTGCTTGCGGCAACCGGTGTTGACGGCAATATTCGCGTTAAGGACTTGAACGAGGACGATGTGAACAAGTTGCGCACGCAGATCGAGAAAAACCTCAAGGTTGAGGGCGAATTGCGCCGCGAAGTGATGGGCAACATAAAGCGCCTCAAGGACATCGGCTGTTATCGCGGCTCGCGTCTCGCCAAAAGCCTGCCGGCGCGCGGCCAGCGCACCAAGACCAACAGCCGCACCGTTCGCGGCAACGTCCGGCGCACCATGGGCAGCGGCCGCTCCAAACTTGAAAAGACATAAACCCCAGCAACATGAGCGAAGAAAAGAAGGAAATCGTCACCGAAGGCGTTGCCGACAAGACCAAGGCCAAGCCGCGCGCCAAAAAGAACAAGGTCGCCAAGCATGTTGCGACCGGGCGCATCCATATTCAAGCCACCTACAACAACACCGTGGTCACCGCCAGCGATCTTCATGGCAATGTTCTGGCGTGGTCCACTTCAGGCCATCTCGGCTTCCGCGGCCCCAAAAAGGCCACGCCGTACGCCGCCGGCATGGTTATCCGCGACGTGGCGGAAAAAGTAAAGCCGATGGGAATGGCCGAAGCGCATATTTTCATCAAAGGCGTCGGCCAAGGCCGCGACGGAGCGTTGCGCGCCCTGCATGCTCAAGGCATTTCCGTGCTTTCAATGAAAGACATCACTCCTATTCCGCACAACGGGCCGCGCGCCGCCAAGCCGCGCCGCGTTTAATCCACTATGGGAAGATACCTCGGACCAAAACATAAGCTTTGCCGCCGCGTTGGAGAAAAACTCTGCGGCAGCGACAAGTGCCCGGTAACCCGCCGCCCCTTTAAACCGGGCGTCCACGGGCCGACTTCGCGCACCCGCTTGACCGGTTACGGCATTCAGCTCATCGAAAAGCAAAAAGCCAAAATGATCTACGGCCTCTTGGAACGCCAGTTCCGCAAATACGTGGAAATGTCGTCGCACTCAAAGGAAAACTCGTCAGAGGTGCTTTTGCGCCTTTTGGAAACCCGCCTCGACAACGTCATCTACCGCTTGGGCATCGCCAAAACCCGCGGCCAGGCGCGCCAGTACGTCGGCCACGGGCATTTTACCGTGAACGGCCGCAAAGTCACCGTTCCGTCCATTGCCGTTCGCGTCGGCGACGTTATCGGCGTGCGTCCCGGATCCGACAAAAGCAAAATATTCGACGGCCTCAAGGAAAAACTGGCGAACGTCGAGTTGCCGGCTTGGCTCACTTTTGACGCGGACACGCTGACCGGCAAGGTAACGGCCATGCCGAAAGCCGCCGAGGCCGCGCCGCTCTTCGATACCAAGCAGATCATCGAGCTTTATTCCCGATAATTCGTTCCTTACTTTAATAACCGTATGGAACCGATACGCTTACCGACTAAAATCGAATTAACGCCCGGCGCTGAAAAGCACCAGGCCAGCCTCGTGGTCGAGCCCTGCTTCCAGGGTTACGGCACGACCTTGGGTAACGCGCTTCGCCGCGTTCTCTTGTCGTCGCTCCCGGGCGCCGCGGTTACGGCCGTGAAAATCACGGGTGCGCAGCATGAATTCTCCACCCTGCCCAACATTAAGGAGGATGTGCTTGAACTTATTTTGAATCTTAAACAATTGCGTTTGCGCGTTCACTCCGACGAGCCGGTGCGGCTCACCCTCAAAAAGACCGGCGAAGGCAAGGTCAAAGCCAAGGACATCCAACCCAATTCCGAGGTTGAGATAGCGAACCCCGAACTCCATATCGCGACCATCACCGATGAGAACGGCGAATTGGAAATGGAAATTTTTTGCGCCAAAGGACGCGGTTTTGTCACGACCGAAGACCGCGGAAAGGAAAAGGAGATCGGCGTCATCGCCATCGACTCCATCTTTACGCCGGTCAGGAATGTCGGCTACCAGGTCGTTGACACCCGCGTCGGACAGATCACCAACTTCGACAAGCTGATCCTAACGGTTGAAACCGACGGCACCATTACCGCCAAGGATGCCATTGAACAAGCCACCAAACTGCTCCTTGAGCACTTCGAACTCTTGCGCGACTTGTCCGGCAAAGAAGGAACAATTCCCGCTGAACTTGTCGCCGAAGGTTCCGTCGCCGAGGTTGTTGAAGAGGGGACGGTTGAAGAACCCAAGAAAGCTAAAAAGAAGAAGTCGGAATAATCAGTATTTATGCGTCACCGCAACAAGGGTCGAATTCTTAGCCGCGCCGCCTCGCCGCGCAAACACCTTCTCGCCAACTTGGCGCAGAGCATAATTTTGTATGAGAAAGTGCGCACGACCGAGGCCAAGGCCAAAGAGGTCCGCAGTACGGTTGAACGCATGATCACTTCGGCAAAAAAGCCGACCCTCGCGACCCGCCGTTTGCTTCTCAAAAAGCTTCCGACCGAAATAGCCGTTAAAAAGCTCTTGGACGTGCTAGGCCCGCGCTATGCAAAACGCGCCGGCGGCTACACCCGCATCACGAAAATAGGCCAGCGCCAAGGCGATGCCGCCAAAATGGTCGTGCTTGAACTGGTATAATTTTATGAAAACCCAAACATCACTTGCAAAAACCAAGCCCGGACTTAAAACCATTGACGCCAAAGGCAAGGTTTTGGGGCGCTTGGCCGGCGAGATCGTCAAATACTTGACCGGCAAACACAAGGTCAACTACAGCGTCCATCAGGACTCCGGCGATTTTGTCACCGTCGAAAATGTCGGCGACATGAAGTTCACCGGCAACAAGCTGGTGGAAAAGAAATACTTGCACTACTCGCAATACCCGGGCGGCATGAAGAGCTCACAGCTCGCCGTTGAATTCGAGAAGAGCCCGGCTCGCGTCCTGCGCCGCGCCGTCGCGCGCATGCTGCCCCGTAACAGGCAGCGCCTCGGACGCATGCACCGTTTAACGATCATCGGCGAAAAAGGAACCAAACGCATATGGTAACCACCAAAACCCCGGAAAAAGAAGAAAAGCCGGTCGCAAAAAAGCCTCAACCCAAGACTGACGCGCCTGCGGCTCACAAAGCCGTGCGCAAGCCCGCTGTAAAGAAGGTTGTCGCTGTTAAGCACGACGAAGCAGCTGTTGCGGTTGCAAAAGAAGCGCCCGCCCATAAAACGCTCGTTATTGGCGGCACCAAGGAGTATCACAAGGCTCTTGGCCGCCGCAAAGAAGCGACCGCCCGCGTGCGCCTCATCCCAAATGGGTCCGGCAAGATCGTCGTGAACGGCAAACCTCTTGAGCAATTCTTCACCGTTGAATGGAACAGGCAATCGATCCTTTCGCCGCTTATCGCCGTCGGGGCCAACACCGACTACGACGTGAGCGCCAAGGTTGAAGGCGGCGGCGTCGCCGGCCAAGCCATCGCCGTTCGCCACGGCATCGCCCGCTGTTTGCTTCTGGTAAACGAAGATTTCCGCAAAACCCTCCGCCGCGCCGGCTACCTCACCCGCGACCCAAGAGCCAAAGAGCGCAAGAAGCCCGGCCTGAAGCGCGCCCGCAAGGCCGCTCAATGGGCGAAACGGTAACCATCCGTCATACCGGCGAACGCCGGTATCCAGAACTCGATATTTGAAACAAAAAGCCTCGAAAATCGAGGCTTTTTGTTATACTTTGCGTTTTAGCGGTAGGGGAAACGCGTAACGGGGAAACGTTGACAATATTCGATTTTTGTGTTATTATTAACCGCTATTGTTCGCTGACAATTTACACAAGAGGAGGGCGAAATGCCCATAACAAATAAGTTCTGGTACCGCTTGGTCATGGTTGTCGCCGGCCTTGCGTATGTTTCGGTTGCGATCGGCGGCTATCAACACCGGAGCGAGTTGAACGCCGCTTCCTACAGCATCTGGTTGATTCTTTCCACCATGTTGGCTTACTCGGCGAAGAAGCAGGGGCTGCCCTGTTTTCACATGTTGATGACATGGGTCGCGGGAAACGCCTTCATGGTCGTCTTTTCGCTTGCTGTCGGCGGATACACCTTCAATCTCGGCGTCTCCGAAGCCGTTGCTTTTTACGGCATCGTCATTGTGCTCGCTGTTTGGGCAACCGCGGCCGCCGTCACCGGCAAGTGGAATTCACGTATTCTGTTTTTGGGCGCGCTGGGATCGGACATTGCTTCGTTCTATCCGCAACTGAAACAGTATCTTCTGCCGCACGACCCGGCGACGAACTGGATGTATATCGGTTGGATATTGTGGATTATCGGTTCGCTTGCCCAGCTTATATATGTCGACGAATTCATGCTCAAGTGGTCGGCCAAAGCAAAACCGCGCCTGACCCTCATCGAGGAATCGGCAGCCTCGCTCGAAAACAGCATTCTGCTCATCATCACGACGCTTGTGATGATGAAATAATCCTACAAACACTGAAAAGGAACCAATATGAAAATGACCATGTCGGTATATTACACGGACGGCGCAAATGGTATGGTAGAGTTCGAAAATCCGCCCGGAGCGCATCCGGATTCAATAATGGCACTTCTCGAGGGACTTTTGACCGCAGAGAAAACAGGGAGGACTGTTGCCAGGATCGGAAGGTCACGCGTAAATCGATTCTCAAAACCACCACGCCCACTCATCATCGACGATTCGAGCGTCGTTACTCGCGACCACCTCATGGATGAACTCCGGAAGTATTCGCCGCGGGAATACGAACGAGTTTTTGGAAAAGCTCCTTAGCTTGTTCTTGACCCTCTATACCGCCGCCACCAGCGAAGACCGTCGCGTCTCCCTTGGCGCGGCGGTTTTTTCTTTTGGCCCTGTGCAGCGGGGCCTTGGCTATGTTTTTATAAACGAGCTATAATGTAAGCACTTCATAATTATTAACAACCTCAACATGAAGAAGTCATATTTAATGTGGATCATTTTGGCTCTTGTCGCTGTCGTCGCCGGGGTAATACTTTGGATAAGTTATTCCCAGACGCCGGTTGCATACAATCCGCCCGCCGTCGTTCCGCCGGTCAATCAACCGATCGTCCAACCGATCGTCCCGCCGGTTACAACCAACACACCCGCCCCGGTCAACTCGCCGGCGCCGCAAGCCGTTCTTAATACCGTTAATGATCCTGCGTTGGGCGTTCGCCTTATCGCCACGAACGGACATACGCTTTATTACTTCACCAAGGACTTGCCGAATGTCAGCGTATGCACCGGAACCTGCGCCACCAACTGGCCGGCCTACGCCGTTAGCCCCAACGCTCCGCTCGCGGGCGTATCGGGCGTGACGGGGAACGTCGGAACCATCACCAAACCCGATGGATCGTTGCAAGTAACTTATAACCGCATGCCGCTGTACTTCTGGCACCTTGATCAGAATCCGGGTGACACGTTAGGCCAGGGGATTCAAGGTACCTGGTACGTCGCAAAACCTTAACCATGAACGATGAAAAGCCGGGTGGCATAAACCCGGCTTTTTTGGTATCATTTGCGCATGGCGCAAGAGCAGATAGTCGCTAATAATACACGTATTATTGACTTTCGGTATGTTTTTTAAGTCGGAAAAAGAAATACGAACCGAGGATCTTAAACTTTCAGATATTGATAAAATCTGGACGAAGTTTTGTTTTTTGGACGAAACGGGGACGCTCAGCGATCGGAAAGATCAATTTTTTACCGTCGGGATATTAAAAATGAGTCAACCCTACTATCTGCAAAGCAAAATATATTACGAACGAAGCAAGGCTGGGTTTTATGATGAGATTAAATTCAATAAGCTTTCAAAGAATAATGTTGATTTCGCAAAAATAGCGATCGATGCGCTTTTTGAAACGCGCAGCATCAGCTTTTATTCTTACTCCATAAGCACAAAAAGCGATTATTTCCGAAAAAATTTCAATGCCGATCCTTGGTCGGCATACGAACAAATAACGCTTAAGATTCTCGATGCCGCCCTATCCAATCAAGAGATCATCATCCTGATCGCTGATTACGTCACCACGCCAAAAGATATTCGCTTTGAAGTTTCCGTAAAAAAGAATTTTAATCATCGCAAAAATCGCCTTGCTTTGGCGGGCGTCTGTCGATTTGATTCAAAATCAAACGACCTGTTGCAAGTCGTCGATCTGCTTATCGGCGCCGTTTCCTACGATATTAAATTTTTTAAAAAATTGGTCGAGGGATCAAAATTCAAACTCGAAATCGTCAATTATCTTAAAGAAAAACTTGGAGCGGCATCATTGGCTCAAGGATTCAAAAATCATAATTTTAACATTTTTGTTGATCGAACCGATCATTTGAATTCGATCAAGGAAAATGAAAAGGGGCTATCGTCCTAACGGTCGACGCCCCTTTTCGATACTGTGATTACAGTATACAGGATTTGCATAAAAATGCAAGAGTATGATGACTATGAAATCAGGCGAGCAGACAGTCGCTAAAAATACGCTTTTTTTGACGGCGGGATCGATCTGCCAAAAGCTTTTGGCCTTTGTTTATTTTACCGTGCTGGCGCGTCACTTTTTGCCGCCCGACGATGTCGGCCGCTACTTGTATGCGCTTTCATATGCGGCGCTTTTTTCCGTGATCGTTGATTTTGGCGTTCAACCGGTGCTTATTCGCGCCATTGCCAAAGACCGCTCGCGAGCGCGGACGATCATTTCGAACGCCATCGGCATTAAGACCGTCTTTGCCATCGTCACGGCGGCGATCATGTTTTGGGCGGCGCGCGTCACGGAAAGCGATCCGGTCAAGATCGCGCT
>Ga0182027_10016091_pt1 | contig 10235 bp, 7 predicted proteins | sample 712E1DmetaG_FD_121300 | JGI IMG/M metagenome (GOLD analysis project Ga0182027, IMG submission 121300) | Permafrost microbial communities from Stordalen Mire, Sweden - 712E1D metaG (Illumina Assembly) | ecosystem: Environmental > Terrestrial > Soil > Wetlands > Permafrost | place: Sweden... | reverse complement strand
TGTCTCGCAAAAAGCGGAACGCACTGTTATGCGGCTTCGGCCCGGATAGTGTAAGTGTGTCCAAGCGCCGGGGCGACGCGGCGTCGATCGCCACGAATGCGGGAGAAGTGTGTGGACAGGAACAACAACTTGGAAATGGAACACAAGCAGACTGACCGGCGCACCCTGTTGAAGGCGGCCGGGCTTATTGCCGCGGGCGGCGTGCCGGCGGCGGTTTCGGCGCCGGAAAGACGCGCCGGCGGCAACGCGCGGAAGCGCGCCTGGTGGGTGAAGGCCGTGGACCGGCCGACCCTCGGCGAGAAGGCCCCCGGTTTCAAACGCTTCTCGGGCGACAACATCTTCGAGATCTACCAACAGTTGAAAACCCAGCGCGAGGGAGCGGGCTCGTTCGAAGCCGAGCAGGCCGCCAAATCCAAGCGCCTGGCCGGGTGGATGCGCAAGAGCAAGCCCGGCTACCGTCTGCCCGACCACCAGTTAAGCGAAGGCGCCTGGACCTTGATGAAGGCCGCCAAGCCCGGCGAGGGGCTGCTGTCGTGGACGCGGATCTTTGTGCGCACGCCGGCTGAATTGGGCGTCGGGCCTCACGTGGCTCCGCCCGAAGAGATGGCGAGAACGGTGAAGGCCGCCGCGCGACTCTATGGCGCCGGCCTGGTCGGGATCGCGCCGATGAACGAGACTTACGTCAACCTCAGGCAAGAGAAGAAAGACATCGTCTTCGAAGACGTTGACGTCCCCGCGGTAACCGGCACGAAGTTCGCGATTCCCCGGAAGATGAAATGGGTCGTGGCTATCGCAATCCCGATGGACCTGGACCTCCTCTCGCGCGCCCCGACCTCGTTGGGAGATGCCGCTACGGGACTTGGCTACAGCCACTCCGCATTCGCGGTGGCATCGCTGGCCGAGTTTATCCGCGGTCTCGGCTATCAGGCCATTCCCAGCGTGAACGATACGGCGTTGAGCGTGCCGTTCGCGGTGGAGGCGGGCATCGGGGAACTGAGCAGCCTGAACAAGCTGGTCACGCCCGAATTCGGCCCCGCGGTTCGCCTGTGCAAGGTGTTCACCGATCTGCCGATGGCGTTCGACAAACCGGTCGATTTCGGACTGGTCGAATTCTGCAAGAGGTGCAAGAAGTGCGCCGAGGCTTGCCCGTCGGGCGCCCTGTCGTTCGACGACGAGCCGAGCTTCAAGACTCGGGGCCCGTGGAACAACCCCGGGCACAAAGCCTGGTTCGAGGATTCATACGTGTGCTTCCGACACTGGCAACAGGTCGACAACGGCTGCGGCATCTGCCTGGCGAGCTGTCCCTACACGAAAGGCGCCCAGGCCTGGGTTCACGAAGCAGTGAAAGCCACGGCCTCGGCCGCGCCGGCCGCGGACGGGTTTTTCCGGATCATGGACGACGCTTTCGGCTACGGTAGGCAGCACGATCCCGAACAGTGGTGGAGCAAAGATCCGTCGTCGGGGGCAAGAGGATGACTACGCCGAACGGCGCCGGCACTATTACCATCGCAATCCGCAGACGCCCTTGGTGGTTTTGGGTTCTCGCCGGATTGTGGCTGCTGCTGGAGATCCTGTTCCTGCAGACTGCTTTGGCCAGCGCGAGGGAAGGTGAACAGCGCGCGGCGGCCATTAGTTGGATTGCGGTTGCCGTCCTGGCAGCCGCCGGCGTCCTGGCCTGGCTGCGCCAGGGCCGATCGCGCAGGCCTGTTGAAGCGATCCGGCCACTCTGAGAACTATGGAGGTTTAAATCATGAAACAACTGAGTCTTCTCGTCTTACTCTTCGTGTGCGCGAGTGCACGGGCACAAGATCCAACCGGGACTCTGGAGGGACAAATCCTGGATCCGTCGGACGCGGCCGTGACGCAGGCTGTGGTGGCGGCACGGAATTCGCAAACGGGCTTCTCCGCAACACAGCATTCCGGCATGGACGGCTCATTTCACTTCTCCTCTCTGCCCGTGGGCGACTACGAGCTCCGCGTCTCGGCTCAAGGCTTTGCGGCGTTCGGCGCTGCGCCGATCCGGATCGACATCAACCGCACCGTGCGGGTCCCCGTCAAACTGGAAGTGGAGGGCGGCCGGAGCGAAGTGACGGCGACGGCCAGTGCCGCGACCGTCGATGTCGGATCCACGCTCGGCAACGTCGTTTCCGCGCGAGAAGCGACGGACCTGCCTCTGAACGGACGCGACCTGACGCAGCTCGGGCTGCTGCAGCCCGGAGTCGCTCCCATGACCACCGGCCTTGCCGAGGCAGGCGGCGTGAGGCGCAGCGGCCAGGCCTACGCGGTCAATGGGCAGCGGCCGGAATCGAACAACTATCTGCTCGATGGCGCCAGCAACGTAGACAGCGTGAATGGCGGATACGCTCTGCGCATGCCCGTGGACGCCGTGAGCGAGTTCCGCATTCTCACCCTGAACGCACCCGCCGAGTATGGCGATACCAGCGGCGCGACAACGTCGATGGTAACCAAGTCGGGAAGCAACGGCTTGCATGGCGACGTCTACGAATTCCTACGGAACAACGCCATGGACGCGCGCAACTTCTTCGCCGCCGATACGGAACCGCTGCACCGCAATCAATACGGCGCCACCCTGGGCGGACCCGTCCGCAAAGACAAGGATTTCTTCTTCCTCTACTATGAGGGGCAGCGCGATTCGGAGGGCAAAACACAGGCCGCTATCGTGCCCACCAAGGTGGAGCGGAACGGCGACTTCTCCGGACTCACCGATCCCGCCACGGGACAACCCGTTCCTCTCATCAACGAGTTCACCGGCCAGCTGTTCCCGGGAAACCAGATCCCGGGGTCCATGCAGAGCCCGATCGCTCTCGCGGCGGAGAAACTCTATCCGCTGCCCAATATCGGAACGAACGTATTTGAATCCACCCAGCTCGGGTCGACGAACTACGACCAGGGCGGTTTCCGCCTCGATCACTACTTTAGCGGCAGCGACCAGCTCTTTGCGCGGTACTCGAGGTCGTCTCTGGACCAGTTCGACCCGCTGCCCCTCTCCGGGGCGGGCGTCCCCGGTTTTCCGGTTACCGACGACATAGTCACCAACTCCGCCACCGTCTCCTGGGTCCACCTGATATCGCCGGAAACCGTGCAAACCGTGCGCGCCTCTTTCTTCCGCAACGAGTTCCTGGCCGGACAGGCGGTGAATCACACGCCGGGCAGCAGCCTCGGGTTCCAATACCAACCCACCCTCGCCCTGAACCAGGGCGTTCCGTATCTGATCGTGAGCGGCTACGCATCGCTGGGCAACCCAATTACCGGTCCGCAGAACACGGTCCAGAACGACTACCAGGGATCATACTCGCTGTCCATGACCCGCGGCCGGCACAACCTCAAGTTCGGGGCCGACCTCACTCGCGAGCAGATCAATGTCGTCTTCGGAATCGCCACCAACGGCTTTTTCGTGTTCGCTCCGTTTCCCGCCAGCGATTCCTTCGCCAGTTTTCTGATGGGGCAATCGGTGCAGTTTTTCCAGGGCGGCGGCCAGTTCGACCGGGGGCTTCGTAAGTGGATCGCGGCCGGGTACGCGCAGGATGAGTATCGTATCAGCCAGCGCCTGACTCTCAACTTCGGTCTTCGATACGAGGTGAACACGCCCTACACGGATATTCGGAATCGCATGAACGAGTGGGCGCCGGGCCGGCAATCGACGGTTTACCCGAACGCGCCGGCCGGCTTACTGTTCCCCGGGGATTCTGGCGTGCCGGCAGGCATCGCCCCGGTCGACTATCGCGAGTTCATGCCGCGGGTGGGCCTCGCCTGGGATCCGTTCGGCGGCAACAAGACCATCGTGCGGGCCGGTTACGGAATCTTCTACGATGGCTTCACCAACGGCGTAGGAGGTCCGCTGCAGGCGGCCATCAGCGCGCTGCCGTGGACCCAGGCGTACCAATTGCCGGGACCGGGATTCGACCTGGCCAACCCCTATGGGGGCGCCGGGACCCCGTTCGGAACCGGGAATTTCGTCGCGCCGGCCACCGTGCTCACCGTGCAATCGGGAATGCTGCCGCCGTACTCGCAAAACTGGAATCTCTCCATCGAGCGGGCCATCGCCGGAAACTATCTGCTCGACGTTCGCTACGTCGGCAACAAGGGAACGCATCTGTCGCGCTTTATCGAAGCGAATCCGACCATTTACGGACCGGGCGTCAACGCAAACAACAACAACCAGATGCGAGAGTACACTGCCTGTAACGCCACCGGCCTCTGCAATTACGGATCGGTGGGATTGCTGGCCGACGATTCCAGTTCCACCTACCACGCGCTGGAAGTGGCCTTTTCGCGGCAGTACACGCACGGCCTGAGCTTCCTGGCCTCTTACTGGTACTCCAAAAGTCTCGACTATGTCTCTACGCTGAATGTTGCGGGGTCGGCTCCCACGCTGGTGGCCGGCGAAAACGATCTGGCCCAAAACCCGTTCGACCTGGCGGCCGAGCACGGCCCTTCGTTGTTCGATGCCACGCACCGGTTCGTGTTCAGCGGAACCTGGGCGCTGCCGAGGTGGCGGGGCGCTTCGCGAGCCGCGGCGTTCCTCGTCAACGGCTGGCAATTCAACACCATCGCCAGCCTGTCCACCGGCACACCGTTTACCGTCTACGACAGCGCCGACGTTTCCCTCCAGGGCAGCGCGCCCGAAATCAGCGGCTTCTACTCCAGCCGGCCCGACCTGATTTCCAATCCGAACGTGGGACAGCCGCACACGCCGAACGAATGGGTGAGCCGTGCGCCTTTCCTGCAACTGAACCCGGTAACGCAGGCGGGCCAGTTCGGTAACGAGGGCCGCAATGTGGTGCGCGGTCCGGGGATTGAAGACGCCGATCTTTCGCTGTTCAAGTACTTCAACGCCGGCGAGACCCGGCGCGTGCAGTTCCGGGCGGAGTGCTTCAACCTGCTCAACCATCCGAATTTCGGGCTGCCCGTGAACGACCTGGAGTCTCCGGCATTCGGTCAGATCCTGCAGGCGGGACCGCCGCGGCTGCTGCAACTGGCGGTCAAGTTCGTCTTTTAGCGGACTGATCGCGTACCCGATGCGCTCCTTAGAACTGGCCCGTATCGCGCGGGCCCGTGCCGTGCATCTCGAGATCGAGCCCGGCCCGCCGCGTGAAGACGTCGCCGCAGTGCGATCCCGCGCCCCTGCGGATGGTTCGGTGAGGCCGGCGGGAGTTGCGTCCGCCATCGGGTCTTGCGGGAACCGGTACCGCTTGCCGCCGGGCGGAAGCGGTTCTGGGCTACACTGAGAAGGGTAAGGCGGGCCTTTCGTTGATTCGCGGCTTTCTGGCGCTTTTTCTCCTCACAACTTGGCCGGCTCCGGCGGCACAGCAAACGGCTGTCGAAGAGGGCAGCCTCGACGCCAGCCAGAAGCTGTTCGCCGTCATGGCGGCGATCAACGCCGCCGGGTACGACGCCGAACTGCAATCGCCGTCCAATTCCACGCTGCGCGCGGTGGTGAGGCGGGAGGTGGCGGCGAAGAATCCAGCCTGCCTGGAGGAATTGCGAACTTTCTTCGCGGTGCACCATCGCGACGACGCGACTGCCGAGCTGAGCCAATACGTCTCGTTCGCACTTTCGGTGGGCGACCCGCCGGGCTTCGAGTTCCGCTACAAGACCAACGAGCTGCCGCCCGACGTGGCGGCCCTGGACGGATTCCAGGCGCTGCTGCAGAAGTTCTACGCGCAGGCGGGTATCGAGCGGATATGGCGCCAGTCGCAGCCGGCGTTCGAGGAGGCGATCGCGCGCTATCACCGGCCGGCCCGGGAGGCCCTGCTCGCGGTGAATGCCTACGTGCGGACTTCCACCAGCCCCAACCTGCACGCGCGCTTCCAGGTCTACGTGGACCTGCTGGCGGCGCCGAACCAGATCCAGACGCGCAGCTACAAGAACGATTCGTTCGTGGTGCTGACGCCATCCGCCGAGTTGCCGTTCCAGGATCTCCGGCACGCGTATCTGCATTTCCAAGTGGACCCCCTGGCGGTGCGGTATTCCGAGGAGTTGAACAAGAAGAAGGCGCTGCTCGACTTCGCCCAGGCGGCGCCGGCGCTGGAGGATTTCTACAAGGCGGATTTCGTGCTGCTGGCCACCGAGTGCCTGATCAAAGCCATCGAGAGCCGCCTGGCTCCGGCGGGCCAGCGGCAAGCCGCGGTGGACCAGGCGTTTCGGGAGGGGTTCATCCTTACGCCGGCCTTCGCCGAGGCGCTGCCCGCCTACGAGAAGCAGGAGCAGTCCCTGCGTTTCTACTACCCCGAGCTGGTGAAGGCCATCGACTTGAATCGCGAGGACCAGCGGCTGGCGGCAGTGGTGTTCGTGTCCGAGCGTCCGGCCCGCCGGGCCAAGGCGGCGCAGGTGGAACAGCCGGCCGAGCTCACGGGGGCGCGGAAAACCCTCGAGGAGGCGGAGCGGCACTATCGCGACCGCGACTTCGACCAGGCCAAGACCGCCTATCTGAGGGTACTCAAGGAAACCGGCGAGCAGCCACTGCACGCCAAGGCCTACTACGGGCTGGCGCGGATCGCCGCGAACCAAAGGGATCCGCAACTGGCGGAGGACCTCTTCGAGAAGACGCTGACCTCGTCACCGGATGCCGAGGTGCAAGCCTGGTCGCACGTCTACCTCGGCCGGCTGGCGGACGCCGCTGGGGAGCGCGAGCAGGCCACCCGGCATTACCAGGCCGCGCTGGATGTTCAGGGAGGATCGGACGCCGCGCGCACCGCCGCCCAGCAGGGCCTGCGTGAAGCATTCAACCGCAAGACACAGCAGCAACCCTAAGTAGATTACAATCGGCAGAGCAACGACACAAAGGAGTTCATTCATGATCGGACGATTTCTGGCTCGAGCGCTATGGGCACTCGGGACCGTTTGCATAGCTGTGGCCGCGCAGGGCCAGCCCGCCGCGCCGACCGCCAAGCAGCTCAAAGCCAAGTCGGCGGCGGAAGCGAAGGCTTTGCAGGCCTTGGCCACAACCCAGGACCCGGAGGCGAGAATCAAGGCCGCCGATGAGTTCGTGATGAAGTTCCCGGACTCGGAGTTCAAATCGGCGGTGCTGGTGGTCGAGGCGGAGGACTACACGCAGAAGAACGACCCCGCCAAAGCGATCGTGACCGCGGAGCAGGCGCTGGAAGCCGATCCGAAGAACTACATGCCGATGCTGCTTCTGGCCCGCGCCATCGCGCAAACCACGCAAGAGTTCGACCTCGATCGCGAGGAGAAACTGGGCCGGGCGGAGAAGTACGCCAATTCGGCGATAGAGATTCTGAAGACCGCCCCCAAGTCCAGCCCGGCAATTACCGATGAGCAGTGGGCCCTGGGAAGGACGGACCTCATCGCGCAGGCGCACGAGGCCCTGGGGCTGGCGGCGATGGTGCGCAAGGACGACAATACCGCGATCGCCGAATTCCAGACCACGGTCCAAGGCAGCCACCCGCTGGACCCTGCGACGCTGGTGCGGCTCGGATCGGCCTACGACCGCGCGAAAAGATACGATGAGGCGATCACCGTGCTGGATCGGGCCATCGCGATGCCAGAGGCCCTCCCGCAGGTCAGGCAGATCGCCCAAACCGCGCGGGCGCACGCCATGAGAGCCAAGGCCGCGGCCGCCGCGAAAGCCGCCGCCGCTGCGGCCCCGCCCGCGCCGGCAGCCGTTCCGGCCCCACCGGCAACCGCTCCCCCGGCCCCACCCGAGCCCCAGAAGCCGTAAGATAGTTTCCGAATGGGCGCGCATCCGGAGGCTCTCGAGAAGGCGGCCGGATGCCGCTTTGGCAGCCGCGACCAATTGAAGCGCGCCCTCGCCCAAGTCCCCGGTCTGGTCATTCTGGGAAGATAGGGAAGAACGGAAAGGAACAAGGGCATGAAAACGCAAGTAAGTTGCTTCGGCGCTCTGGCTTTTGTCGCCCTGCTGGCGGGGGGTACGGCCCGCGGCGCCAACGATTGCGGGTCCATTCAGCAGCAGCTTGCCGCGTTACCGGCGAGCGGCGGAACGGTTACTTTGGGCGCCGGCACATGGATCTGTTCGACGCCTATCGTCCTGGATCAAAACAACGTCAGCCTGATCGGCGCGGGCCCCACGACCATTCTCCGACTGGCAGCGTCCGCGAACTGTCCGGTTTTGATCGTCGGCAGCTCAGCCGCGGCTCCGTCCAGCGGGGTCGCGAATGTGACCGTCGCGTCGCTGGCGGTGGACGGCAATCGCACGGCGCAGCAGACAGAGTGCTGGGGGGGAGATTGCATTACCCATCCGGTGCACAACGACGGAATCCTGATTCGCATGTCATCGGATGTGGTGGTGAAAGATGTCACGGTGTCGAGCGCCGCAAGCGGCGGTTTAGTCGTGGAACTGAGCTCGGTGCGGGTGCGCGTGTCGGGCCTGACATCGTTCGACAACGCATACGACGGGATGGCCGGGTACCAGACGACACAGAGCTCGTTTTCGAATCTCAGCCTGCATGACAACCACGCCGCCGGCCTCAGCTTCGATTCGCAGTTCAACAACAATATCGTCCACAACGCCGTCCTAGCTTCGAACCACTCCGACGGGATCTTTATGCGGGATTCGAACGGCAACGTATTCGACACGCTCCAGATACTGAATTCGACCCAGGTGGGTATCTATCTAGCCCAAGTCGATCTGGACGCGAGCACGCCCGCGACGGCGAATGTCTTTTCGGGCGTAGTCATAGAGAACTCGGGCGGGCCGGCGATGCAGGTGGCCAACGCCAGTTGCGTAAACAACGTCCTCTCGGGAGCAGTGCTGATCGGAAACGCATCCTGCGTGTCGCAGCCTATACCCGGATTGGTGAGGACGTCTTCCGTGGTCTGCCCTGGGGGCGGCGGCCTATTCTTCTACCCGATGTGAGTGCGCAGGGAGGCCGACTCCGGCCCAGCCGGAAGCCCCCCGGCCCCACGGGCGCCTCAGAAGCCGTAAGATAGTCTCCGGATGCCCGCGGATCTGGATGCTCTCGAGAACGCGGCCGGATACTGCTTTGGCAACCGCGACTTTCTGATCCGCGCCCTCACCCATACCTCCCACGCCTACGAAAAGGGCCAGCAACCGCTCAACGACAACGAGCAACTGGAGTTTCTCGGCGATGCGGTGCTCGGATTCCTGATCAGCGAGTGCCTGGTGAAGAGCTACCCCGCCTATCGCGAGGGGCGGCTGTCGATCATTAAGAACTATCTGGTCAGCGCCTCCCACCTGCATGAGGCTGCGCAGAAGCTCGAGCTGGGCGAATACCTGCTGCTGGGCCGGGGCGAGGAGTTGAGCGGCGGCCGGGTCAAGAAGGGACTTCTTGCCGACGCCGTCGAGGCGCTGATCGCCGCCATCTACCTGGACGGCGGCATAGAGGCGGCACGCGAATTCGTGGTGCGGCATGTTTTCGCGACGGGCGCGGAACACGAGCCGGGCGCCGAAACTCCGTTCACGAATTTCAAGGGCGCGCTGCAGGAAATCGCCCGCTCGCTCGACCTGCCGTCGCCGAGGTACTCGATCCTCTCGGAGCACGGACCGGCGCACGCCCGGCGGTTCACCGTCGAGGTGCGCATCGGGGAGAATCTGGTGGGGCAGGCCGAAGGCGATTCCAAGAAGGCCGCCGGGCAGATGGCCGCCCGCGCGGTGTTCGAGCAGTTGATGGAGCAGGCGGGCGAGGGCTAACCCTTGACCTCCACGACCGGCTCACCGGTCTCCAGCAGCCTGCACGCCTGAGAGAAGGTCGCATCCAGAATACGCATCATCTCGCGGTTGGAAGTGTTCCCGCAGGTGACCCAGATGACATGCGGCGGAGCCCCGCGGCGTCTGGCGAGATCGACGAAGTCATGGTCCTTGGTGAGCACCGTTGCGCCCGCGAGTCTCGCGGCATCGAAGATGCTTGAGTCGGACGACTCAACGAGCTCCAGGTCCTTGACATGGCACGCCTCCACGCCAAAGCGGTCCGCCAGCCAGCGGGCTAGCGCGGGTGAGATCTGCGCGTCGATCCCGACGATCATCGGGATACAAGAATCGGGTGATCAATCTGACGCGCGGCATACTGAAGGCAAGCCTGAAGATCCTCGGGTTCCAGGTACGGCAGTTCCCGGAGGATCTCCTGACTGGTCAAGCCGGCTACGAAAAGATCGAGCACATCAGAGACGCGGACACGCATCCCCCGGATGCAGGGACGCCCGCCGCACTGATCGGGGTTGGCGGTGATCCGGGAAGCCAAGTCCTGCATGCCTCCAGTGTACCGCGCCTGCTATGC
>Ga0182027_10016089_pt1 | contig 10236 bp, 9 predicted proteins | sample 712E1DmetaG_FD_121300 | JGI IMG/M metagenome (GOLD analysis project Ga0182027, IMG submission 121300) | Permafrost microbial communities from Stordalen Mire, Sweden - 712E1D metaG (Illumina Assembly) | ecosystem: Environmental > Terrestrial > Soil > Wetlands > Permafrost | place: Sweden... | reverse complement strand
TCGGGAGGGTAAGGGATATCGAAGGAGATGATATGAAGATGCAGTTCCATCAGCTTGCTTTTAAATGCTCCAGTACCCCCGAAAGTATCTTCTCCTCATTTTCCCAGCAAAGGTCTTCAGCTGCACGCACCAGGTTCTGACGGTAAAGTTCCATCCGTTCGGTATTCATCAGCATGGCATCGAAGCGGCCGGCCAGGTATCCCGGGTCATGGTTTTGAATGGTTTCGCCAATGAAATATTTATCCACCACGGCTTTCATCTCGGGGAAAGGGGAAATGAGCACGGGCACCCCTGCCTGAATATAATCCATGAATTTATTGGGCAGGGCATAATGGTAATTCAGGCTCACATCTTTTTCTATGGATAATCCCAGGTCGGCCATCAGGGTAATGGGATAAAGCTCCTGGAAAGGCACCTGTCCAACAAAAACGACTTTCCCTCCGACTTTCTGATCTGCAGCGAACTGTCTGATCCTGTCAAAGACATCACCGGTGCCGGCAATGACGAGTTTTGCATCGGTCCTGATGAATTTCATCGCCTGGATGGCTTCTTCCAGCCCGCGGTCGACATTCACCGCCCCCTGGTAAAGTATCACCTTCTGGCCGGGCTCAATGCCGTATTTTGTTTTATCAGCAGCCTCACCTGGTTCACGCCTGAAAGGTACATTCCTGATCACTGTAACCGGAAGGCTGTATTCCTGTTCGTAAAGCCTCGCTATGCTCTGGTTCACGGCAATGACGGCATTGAGCCCGGGGAAGATATGGTCTTCAATGGTTTTCCAGATGCGTGTCGTGAGTTTGCGCCCCACCAGTTCGGGCACCCCCCTGAAATATTCGTGGCAGTCGTGAAGCAACCTGGTTTTTTTTCCGAAGAATTTCTTCCATCTTAAAGCGGTGTAACATCCTGCAAGGGTATCCAGATCATTGGAAACGATAAGGTCTGTAGGCCTGTGCATAACGAAAAAGAACAGGCGGAGGTTATAGTTGGCATAAAACAACGGGCCTTTGTCGAAACTCAGTTTCATCCGGTGCATGGAATAGGAGCGCCGGGCAAGCTTCAGGCTGTTCTTCCGCAGTCTTCCCACAAGCAGCACTTCGTAACCGGCCTTGCTTAGCGCTATGCAGGTCCGGTGAACCCTCTGGTCGGTGGTAAGGTCATTGGTAACCGAAACAATGGCTTTCAGCATGAGGTTGTTGATCCCGTGTTTACATAGCAAAGTTAATTTTTTTACTTTTGATGCATGCAATTACGTAAGAACATCTCCCTGAAACCATATAACACTTTCGGAATCAACGTGAAGGCGAAATATTTTGCCGAACTTCATTCCGATGATGAAATTGTGGAATTTTACAGCAGCCTCGGTCCTGAACATCTGCCGGTCCTTATCCTGGGAACCGGAAGCAATATACTGTTTACGAAAGACTATCCCGGTGCGGTCGCCTGCATCCGAAGCAAAGGTATGGTCAAGCTAATGGAGGATGAAAAGTACATCTACCTTAAGATAGCTGCCGGTGAAGTCTGGGACGATGTCGTAAAATATGCCGTAGAGCACGGCTGGGGCGGGATAGAGAACCTCTCGCTGATACCCGGGACTGCCGGCGCCGCCCCGATACAGAATATCGGGGCCTATGGTGTCGAGATCAGGGACATCCTCTGGTCGGTGGAGGTTGCCGATGTACTTGCCCGGAATTACAGGGCTTTCAGGCCGTCGGACTGCAATTTCGGTTACCGTACCAGCATTTTCAAAACAAAGGGCATGAGCCGGATGGTCATAACAGGTATCTGCCTGAAACTCCGGAAAGATCCGGTGCTCAGGCTTGATTACGGTGATATCTGCAAAGAACTGGACAAGGCCGGGATCAACGACGCAACGATATCCGCAGTCAGGGATATAATTATAAAGATCCGCAGCAGCAAGCTTCCCGATCCCTCGGTGATCGGGAATGCCGGCAGTTTTTTTATGAATCCTGTGGTTTCGGCGGATGAGTACGCCCGTTTGATCACAGAGTTCCCTCACATGCCTTCCTTCAAAAGCGGGGATACGGTCAAGGTGCCCGGGGCCTGGCTTATCGAGCGTTGCGGCTTTAAAGGAAAACGTTACGGGGATGCAGGGGTTCATGAGAACCAGCCATTAGTGCTGGTGAATTACGGTTCAGCAACCGGGATGCAAATCCTGAATCTGGCAGAGAACATTATTGCTTCCGTGAAGGAGAAGTTCGGGATCGAGTTACAAAAAGAGGTGAATATTTTTTAACAGACTTTCAGCGCCCCGATAATATCGCGGGCCGAAGCGATGTTATGCCGGTCGAGGTATTCGCTGATACCTTCCACGATTTTAGGGGCTGCCATGGGATCGATGAAATTCGCAGTGCCGACCTGGATCATCGAAGATCCCGCCAGCATGAATTCAATGGCGGCGGCGGCATTCATGATACCGCCTATTCCCACGATGGGAATTTTTACTGCTTTGAATACCTGCCAGACCATCCGGAGGGCAACCGGCTTGATGGCAGGGCCGGATAATCCGCCGGTGACCGTCGATATCACGGGTCTTTGTGTTTCGGCATTGATGGCCATTCCCAGCAGGGTGTTGATCAGGGTGAGTACGTCGGCGCCACCGTCGACCACGGCTTTGGCTATTTCGGTGATGCTGGTGACATTGGGAGAAAGTTTCACCATCAGCACTTTCTTGTAAACATCGCGAACGGCCCGGGTGACTTCGGTTGCAGTGGCCGGCACTACTCCGAACGCCATGCCTCCCTCTTTTACATTGGGGCAGGAGATGTTCAGTTCGATTGCGGGGATACCCTCGAGTTCGTTGATCCTTTCGGCCACCTTTACATATTCTTCTATTGTGGAGCCTGAAACATTGACAATAATCTGTGCGTTGAAATCTTTGATCTTCGGGTAGATGACCTTGCAGAAATTATCGACGCCTTTATTTTGCAGTCCTACCGAATTGAGCATGCCCGATGGGGTTTCGGCCATCCGGGGATATTTGTTGCCTTCGCGGTTCGAACCGGTGACAGCCTTGACGAAGATCCCGCCCAGCAGGCCGGGGTCATAGAAGTCTTTGAACTCCTCACCATACCCGAAGCAGCCGGAAGCGGTTGTCACCGGGTTTTTGAACTGCATGCCTGCTATATTTATATTCAGGTCAGCCATTGGATTGCCATTTAAGTCTTGACGCATCAAACACCGGCCCTTCAACACAAACCCTCTCATTTCCTTTATCGGTTTGGGTGATGCAGCATAGGCAAACCCCGTAGCCGCAGGCCATATAGTTTTCAAGGGAGACCTCGCATGGAACCCCTTTTTCAGCCGCCAGTTTTGCAACTGCATGCATCATGGCATCGGGACCGCAGCAATAAATACGGTCGTAGGGCAGGGGGTTTTGCCGGAACAGCGGATGTTGTGTCACAAATCCTTTTTCGCCCATGCTTCCGTCATCCGTGCAGAGGAATACCTTGCCAAACTTCGAATATTCATCGATCTGGGATACCTCATCCGCCGACCTGAACCCAACAAGAAAATCGGGCCTGATATTTTTCCTGTTCAGGAAGTCGCCCATGAACATCAGGGGAGCAACACCTGCGCCACCGCCTGCCAGGAGCACCTTGCCGGACGACGGCACCGAAAAGGAGTTCCCCAGGGGATAAACCATGTTAAGGTTATCACCGGTCTTCAGCATCCCCATATGCCTCGTACCTTCTCCCTTGGTCTGGACAAGAAGCTTCAGGGTATTCTTTGCGTAATCCACGAAATGGATCGAAAACGGCCTCCTTAGGAAAGTGGAAGGGGAGTTATGCACAAGCACCTGTACGAATTGTCCGGGAAGTATTTCGGGCAGGGGTACAGGTGCCTGCAATTCTAAAACAAAATGTCGGGTGTTTAGTCTTTTGTTGCCTACAACTTTAAAATCGAGTGCAAACTTCTTCATCAGAGCACAAAATCTTTGGTTTAGTTCGACAGCCTCGAGGTTGCTTCATGGATGACTTCGCCATATTTCCTGAGTATACGGTCCCATTCCTTGAACAGCTCGTCGCTTTTTACGCTGGTCTGACCTGCATTGGCCACTTCGCTTACAAGCTTGATTTTATAGGCCAGGGGTTCGGATGATGCAAGTTTCACAATGATCCTGGTACGGATAGTCTTCTGCTTGAAAGTCTGTACGACCCATGCCGTACGCAGGTAACCGGTAGATTTGTCGGTGACTTCGATCACATCGAAATATGTTGTGACGATCTGGCTCAGGAGTTTCCATGCGTCGTCTTCCTTTTTATTTGTTTTGATTTCAATATCCACATTGGCCACATCGGTTGCTTCGGTGGCATCGAAGGCATCATCTTTTTCCATCTGGTAAAAATAGGTCTTGGGCGGAGGGGTGTAGTTGGACTTGTTGCAGAATTCGATAAGGCCATTGAGATACCCTAGTTTTTCAATTTTTACATTTACGCAGGCATACGCGGGTATAGTTATTTCCAGCTGCCCGGAACCCATTAGTTTCCCATCGACATAAATCTTTGCATCAGGTTCGGAAACAGTGAAGTGGACGACTTTTTTTCCGGCTATGGCCGAAAAGCTGACAGCCATAATAGCCACGACCAGCAGGGTGTTCTTTAACAGGGTTTTCATAGGTTTCGTATTTACAGCTTTCAATATTACAAATTATTCGGTCTTCTTTTTATGAACCGTTTTCTTTTCCGGTTTTACTGCGGCTGGTTTTTCTTTGGCAGCAGGCTTTTTAGCTGGTTTTTCTCCACTTACAGGTTTTGCAGTGGCTTTTACTTCGGCAGCAGGTTTTTCAGTTGGTTTTTCTTCGCTTAGGGATTCTTCGGCTGGTTTTTCTATAATAACGGGTTCTTCAGTTGGTTTCTCTTCGGTAGCAGGTTTTTCTTCGGCAGGTTCTGTGAAGTCAAGGAGATTCTGGGCCAGGAGCATATTATACCAGCTCAGCATTTTGCGGATATCTGAAACGTAAACCCTTTCCTTGTCGAAATCAGGAACCATTTCTCCGAAGAAATTAAGCAGAACGGGGTTGTCTGATTTGGGATCTATTGTTGCCTTGCCTTCCAGCTTCTCATAAATTGACTTGAAAACATCTTTTAACGGACGATCCTCATCTGTTGTGAACACGCTGATCTCCCCCAGTGAGCTCATTTTTTCATGACCGAAGGCAGGAAAACGCTTCTGGTCGGTCAGAGACTCAACGATCACCGCGTTCTTGCTCTGTGAGATCACTTTAAACAATCCGCTTTTACCTGAAATAGAAACAATTTTAGTAAGATCCATAAATGTTCATTTTTATGCAAATATACAAAAAGCCTGTTCAGATTATTCTGTAGTTCTTATATTCACCTATGCGCCAGCCCATAAGATCCTCGGTTCTCTGAAATACTTTTTGTATAAATGGAAGTTTGTTTTTCTCCGGATCAGGATGAAAATCCCAGTTCTTTAATGATATGCGTTGTTTCATGACTTCCGGGTGGTTGCCGGTGAATGGTTTCAGTCCGCTTATACTGTTATAATCAAATTCCGGGACTTCGGGCACATTATTCTTAAGCCAATCGTCGTCATGCCAGTGTTTGTGAAATGACTCCAGCTTGGCTTGCTGGAAACCGGGGGATTTTACCCAGCCGTAATGATACATCCAGGCCTCAAGAGGCTTAACGTTCAGTTTTTTTCCGTCTTTCCGGAAACCCTGGGCGTCCCTGTAGGATCTTATACCAGGCTGCTTTCTTATGATTCTCACTTCACGGCGGTACCAGTCACGGGAACTTGCCACATAATCATAAGACCCGAAAAAATGCAGATAGTTAAACAGCAGGCCTTCCACAAGGGGATTATCCTTCCACTGTTCCATCCCTGCCTGTATGGCAGGAAGGCAGGTTTCAGGGACAACCTCGTCAGCCTGTATATAAAAAGCCCAGGTACTGTCATCCGAAACGGCATCCAGGGCTTTATTGGTCTCGGCCGCCAGTACCCTGCCGCCAACCCTGAGGTCATCGTCCCATACCGTATCGATGATACGGATCTTTGATGGATCGACCGAAGCTATTACTGAGCGGGTGGCGTCATCGGAATTCCCTGTGGCTACAATAAATTCATCACAAACCGGTAAAATGGAACGTATGGCTTCAACAACAGGGTAGTCGAACTTTACGGCATTCCTAACAAAAGTAAACCCGCTGACTTTCATTTCAGATTGAGATAATACCGGTGTAGTTTTCCGGACTGATCTTTTTAAGTTCGTTTTTAACTTTTCCGGTTATTTTCAGGCTGTCGATGAACTCGTGAAGGACGGCCCGGTTCACCAGCCTGTTGCCACGGGTAAGGTCTTTCAGTGCTTCATAGGGGTTGGGGTATTTTTCGCGTCTCAGGATGGTTTGAATAGCTTCTGAGACCACGGCCCAGTTATTTTCGAGGTCATAGTGCAGCTTTTCCTCGTTAAGTATCAGTTTATCCAGGCCTTTCAGAAGGGATTTAAACCCTATGACGGAATGGGCAAACGGGACACCGATATTCCTGATCACGGTGGAATCGGTGAGATCCCTCTGGAGGCGGCTGATGGGTAATTTGGCCGAAAGGTATTCATAAAGGGCGTTTGCAATACCCAGGTTCCCTTCTGAGTTCTCGAAATCGATGGGATTGACTTTATGAGGCATGGTGGATGAGCCTGTTTCGCCTTTCCTGACCTTTTGCCTGAAATACTCCATGGATATATAGGACCAGATGTCGCGGTCGAAATCGATCAGTATGGTGTTGATCCTTTTCAGGTTGTCGAAGAACGCTGCCAGATTGTCGTAATGCTCTATCTGTGTAGTGGTTTGCTGGCGCCTGAGGCCAAAAGTCTTCTCGAGGAAAAGGTTTGCGAAACCGTCCCAGGCTATGCCGGGATAAGCGGCCTTATGAGCGTTAAAATTACCTGTGGCACCTCCGAATTTTCCTTCAAACCTGAGTGACCCCAGCAGGGATATCTGGCTTCCAAGCCTTTCGGCAAAAACAAACAGCTCCTTGCCTACGGTGGTGGGAGAGGCCGGCTGTCCGTGTGTATGAGCCATCATGGGAACGTCTTTCCATTCCTGGGAACGGGCATATAAGCCATTGAAGACTTCTTCAAGCAAAGGAAGGTAAACATCAACAAAAGCATCTCTTGTGGCCATGGGAAATGCAGTGTTGTTGACATCCTGCGAGGTCAGGCCGAAATGCACAAATTCGGAATACTCCGACAGGCCGAGTTTCGCGAATTTTTCTTTCAGAAAATACTCAACAGCCTTGACATCATGGTTGGTCTCCTTCTCTATCTCTTTGATCCTGACAGCATCTGCTTCGCTGAACTGACGGCATATCCGGCGCAGCTTTGAAAAATTCTTTTTATCTACGCCTCTGAGTTGGGGAAGCGGGATCTTGCAGAGGGCGATGAAATATTCAACTTCTACCACTACACGGTATTGAATAATAGCTGCTTCGGAGAAATACACCGCCAGTTTTTCGGTTGTTTTCCTGTATCTTCCGTCTACAGGGGAGATTGCAAAAAGAGATGGATCCATGATGAACAACATTCAGGTTTATGACCATACGAAAATACGAAATACTTAAGCAAACCTGATAATCTTTATCATTTTTGCAGTATCCCTGGAATGAGTGCTTAAAGAACCCGGGAGGGTACTCTTGCCGGAATTACTATTTCGGAATGATATACTTTGCGAATGAATTGGAGTAAGCCGCGAAAAAACCTATTCCCCCGTTGCTGATATTCCCGACCACATTGGCAGGAGGGCCTGAGAAAAACGGGATCTGTATGCCGGCCTGCTGAACTTCCTGTATGAAATTATAGTATTCCTTCGTGATACTGCTCATCTGCACCATTACTGTGTCGCCGGGATGGAGGGTTTCCCAGAAATTGCTGTTGTTGATGTAAAAGGCTGTAAGCCCCTTGATGTAACTGCCGTTGAAATACTTGTCGTCGGTGGTTCTCCATTTTTGAATGGAGTCTGACATAAGGACTCCGTTACGGAAGTATTTTAACAGGTAGAAATTTATTTCATCCCCGGGTTCCATGGCATAGATGTTGATCCTCCAATGCCCGTTCTTTCCCTGATTGGGGTCAAACTCGGTTTTAATGGAATCGAGCCTGGCAACTTTCATGATCTTGCATGTCGAGGCATATTCGGTATGGGTCCCTATTGATTCGGGTAGTTTGATAGCCAGGTTATATGTTTTGTCAATAACACCCCTAAAGTTGCTGTCGAGAGTGTAAACTCCGGGCCTGCCCGGGAGTTCCTCTTTAAGTGTGTCGATGAATGAACCGTCGGTCAGGGTTACGATGGCATGGCTCACCATCGGTGCGGGCTGGTTATAGAAATAACTGGCCGATGTGCTTACAGAGACCGACCTCTGCATGCTGTCGTTGGTAATCCCACCGTCAACCACGAGGCGTATATATGAATTATCCAGCTTGACGTTGATCTTCTCGGTGCACCCGGCGGCAAGCAGGAGAATGAGCAGGCTGAGAAAAAGTTTATTCATGGTGAAAATGGAAATTAAAGGTTACCGAAGGTATGATACCGAACAAATAAATCTTCTCGGCATAGGTAGTATTGGGGTCAACGTTGTCCTGCACAAAATTGATAGACCAGGTGTTGTGCCGGTCATATGCGTTATAAACCGAAAAATTCAGGTCCCAGGAGAACTTCCGGTGAGGTTTCTGCTTTGAAGAGAGGGTCACAGCCAGGTCGAGGCGGTGGTAATCGGGATAGCGGTAAGCATTTCTGTCGGAATAAATCGGTATGATTTTGCCGTCGATAGTTGCTCTCCCGGTAGGGAAAGTCACGGGTGCACCGGTCGCGTATACCCAGTTGGCTGAAATGTTCCAGCGTTTGGCTACCTGGAAATTAATAACAACGCTGATGTTATTGGGCTTATCATATGGAGCGGGATAGGGGCTTGATTGTATATCGGGGATGAGACGAAAAGACCTGGAATAAGTATAGCTGACCCATCCACTGATTATCTTTTCGTTAAGCCTCACAAGGCATTCAACACCATAAGAATAACCTTTACCTGTTCTTACCTGGCCTTCCAGGGTGTCGACCAGCAGAAGCTGGGCAAAATTCTTGAAGTCAATCACATTCTGCATCCATTTATAATATACCTCAACGGAAGTTTCAATCGTGTTTCTGCGGAAATTCCTGAAATAGCCTAGAGCGACCTGGTCGCCGATCTGGGGCTTGATATTGGGGCTTGCCGGGAACCAGATGTCAAGCGGTGTGCCTGCCGAGGAATTCTGTGCAAGCTGAAGGTACTGGTAGGTTCGGGCATAGCTTGCCTTTATGGAAGATTTACCATTAAAATCATACATCAGCCCTAATCTTGGTTCAAGCCCCCCGTAAGTGTGATAAAAGACCCCTGTTTTAAACACAGTGGAATCGGTTGCCACATGATCCGGTGTGTAGTGATAAATAGTACCGGGCCCTATGTTCTGGAAAAGAGAAAGCCTGACACCGTATGTTGCTACCAGGTGAGTGCCTATTTTTTGTTCATTGGTTGCATAGATCCCCGACTCCATGGAATAATTTTTCGGAACCTGAATGCTGGTGTAAACCGTTTCACTGCCTGTGCCGCTGGCATTACCCGGATTGATCATATGATAGGTGAGGGCACCCCCCATATGTAAAGTGTTATTCGGGTTCAGGTACCATGAAAAGTCGCCTTTCATGCCCAGGTCGCGGAGGTCGGCATTCCACTGAAACGAATTCGTCGCTCCTGTGGGAGTCCCGAGAAGATACTGGTAATCGCTGTATACCGTGGTGAAGTCAAAGAAAAGTTTTTTTGAGAATATATGGTTCCAGCGGAATGTCCCGGTGCCATTGCCCCATCGCATACTGGCAAACTGGTTGCTGAATACGTCCCTCCCGAAGTAACCTGATAAAAAGACCTGGTTATTATCGTTGATCACATAATTGATCTTGGCGTTGAGGTCGTAAAAATACAGGTGGTTGTTCTGAAGAGCTTTATTGGATGAAAGCGGAAGGAACAGATCGGCATATGTTCTTCTGGCCGAAACGATAAATGAACATTTTTCTTTTTTGATCGGCCCTTCGATGGTCAGCCTGCTGGCAATGATCCCGATACCTCCGTTTACATCGAACCCCTTTGAATCGCCTTCATTCATCCTCACATCCAGGACCGATGCAAGCCTTCCTCCGTAATTTGCCGGTATATCTCCTTTATATA
>Ga0182027_10016088_pt1 | contig 10236 bp, 8 predicted proteins | sample 712E1DmetaG_FD_121300 | JGI IMG/M metagenome (GOLD analysis project Ga0182027, IMG submission 121300) | Permafrost microbial communities from Stordalen Mire, Sweden - 712E1D metaG (Illumina Assembly) | ecosystem: Environmental > Terrestrial > Soil > Wetlands > Permafrost | place: Sweden... | reverse complement strand
TCTTGATTATATGATAGCAAATAAAATCAACATTGCTTTAAGCTACGGACCGGATAAAAATCCTACTTTCCCCGAAAGTTTTCAACCTCAAGAAGTATTGAATTCGATTAATGTTCCTGAAAGTGGAGGCGTAATTACCAAAGATAGTCAACTTGCAAAAGCAGGTTTTGAATATATTAGTAAGCTTTTTGCAAAGATACGCGAAACTTATACTCAAGAACAATTGAAAGCAATAAAAATAATTCAGGCAGAAAATGAACCTTTTCAGAGTTTTGGCGAACACGGTTGGACAATAGATAAGGAATATCTAAAAGAACTTATATTCGAAGGTTTAAAAACTTTTCCCAACGCAAATGTTCTTGTTAATTCCGCTGGTACGCTTAATGTAGATGCTGTATTAAATTTGTTTGAAGAATTAATCGCGGATGGAGTTAAACCGGAAAGATTGATTTTTGGTTGGGATATCTATACGGATATTCCGGATATTAATACGCCTGTCGGAAAAGCGGATATACTTGATGTTCCGGCTGAGGGCCAGATGGGTCCGTTAACTTGGGATGAAGTATTGTCCCCCTTTGGAGGAGTGCTTCCGGCTCCTTTTGGAGGTGGAAAATTTGCGCTCGTGGAGCAAAAAAGAAAAGAATTGGGTTTTGGGGTTGAATACACCGAATTACAAGGAAGAGGATGGAAAAAACCTAATTTTGGAATACAAAATTTTCAATATGGATTACAACAGGCCTTAGATGTAATGCCTTCTGACGGACGGGTAGTAATAAGGCTTTGGGATATTGAAGCGTTGCTTGAAGGTTACGCAAGAGATTCAAAACAGATATTTGAAATAGTCGTAGCTACCGACCCTAAAACGGGTGAGCAGCTTCACGTAATAATTCCTAAAATGTATTTTCAAGCCCCCAGAAATAGATAATTATTTTTTCAGGCGGGAGAAAGAAATTTAGATAGATTAAAAGAAGTTCTGTGAATTTTGCATAAACCCAATTTACTAATTGCTTCTTGGTGAAACTTAGTTCCGTAGCCTTTATTTTTGGCAAAATTGTAGCCTTTGTAGGCTACTTCTAAATCATCCATCAGTTTATCTCTATATACTTTTGCAACGATCGATGCGGCGGCAATTGAAATTGACTCTCGATCCCCTCCTACGATAAACTTTGTATTTTTTGATTTAAAGCTATTTCTACCATCTACTAGAAAGAATATATCATTTCTGGATTTAAATTTATCTAGAATCCTCTCTATTAGTCTTTCAAAAATAAGAATGTTACACTTCCCTATTCCGATTTCATTAATCGTTTCAACATCTATTTCTTCCGTAAAGCAATCGGCATTGGCTAAAATGAGCTTTGATAATTGTTCGCGTTTTGCAGCACTTAAGAGTTTTGAATCATTTATTTCATTCAGCCACTCATCATTATCAAGCTTTTTGTTAAAACAAACGGCTGAAGCCACTAAGGGGCCTGCAAAACTACCTCTACCTACCTCGTCCATGCCAAAAACAAGCTCAAAACCTTGCGATTGAAGTTCAAATTCGAAATTAAATGAGGGATTCTTGTTCGTCTTGATTGCCATCTTCCAAAAGAGGAGCGTCTACGCCTTTAATTTCCGGTAGATTTGGAACAATATCTCTTAATTCACCATAGAAATTAACAGTATTTACATCAAGTTTTTCAATTTGTGATTCCTGTTTTTTCCATCGTAGCACTGTTGCCCGCTTTTCCGCATCCAAACTGTCCCTAAGAGCCTTAACGCCATCGAAATGTGCTTGCATTCTATGCCTAAAAGTATCGCTAAGCATGTAATTTTTAATTTGAGCCCAATCCTCAGGTGTTTGAGAAGCAGAAGACTTCATCGCATCAATCCTTGTTATTAAGAAACGAATATATCGGCAAATATTAATTGCGTTTTCGTAAGTAGTAACCCAAACTCCGTCTTTGCGGTCAAAGCCGGTTGTTCCTTCGGGCAAAACTTGAGAAACAATAATTGATTCGCTGGCGCTTACCTTTGCAGCATCGTCTTTAAGCTTAGTAATCCATCCATTGCTCCAAGCTTTGGTTCGCTTTGTTTCCCAAAGGATTGAACCAACCACTTTGCCCTGGAATTTTACTTTTTGCCAAATATCCGCACCCTCTACGCCCTTTGGTACCGGAACAAATTCATCATTGGCAAACTTTGTTCTTAATTGTTCCTCTAAATCTAGCTCAAGCACTTCTCCCTGTCTTTGCTGTGAACCTTGTTCTAGTTTTCTTTTTAAATCCTCATTTACTTTTCTAATTTCGTCCAGTTGTAAATCTTTTTCTTTTAGCTTTAATCTTTGTTCATCGTCAGCTTTTTTTGAGGCTTCCTCTGTAATTTTTTTCTCAAATTTTTCTCTTTCATCCTGTTCTTTAAGTAATTTATTCTCTAAAATCTCTTTTTCCTTATTCGCTTTATCTAATTCCTTTAAAGATTCTGCCTTAATTTTCTTTTCTGTGGTTTCTGCAATTTCGGCTGTAATTTTTTGCAATTTTAGTTCATATTCTTCCTGATTTTTCCTGGAAACCGATTCTTCAATTTGATGTTTTAGGGCTTGTGAAAGTTCAAATTTCTTCTGACAAAAAGGGCATGTAATATCGTTCATAAGACAATAATATACGCTCAAAACACATTCAATGCAACCCTCAAATGAATTGACACGAAAGCTATATTTTTGGTAGCATTAGCCTATTCCTAAGTAAATATGAAGACATTGCTACGTAATACCCTTTTTAATGCATTCTCAATCTTTTTAATATCCCAGATGATTTCGGGCATGAAAGTTTCCGGAGGTCTTGCGACCTGCATTATTGCGGGATTGGTGCTAACGCTCTTAATGAAAATTATAAAACCGATCTTAAACTTACTAGCACTTCCTTTAAACGTAATTACGCTTGGAACGTTCTCTTTTGTTATTAATGTCATTATTTTTTATATATTGACGGTGTTGGTTGCCGGAATTGTAATTTCTTCGTTTACTTTTACCGGAGCCTCCTTTGCAGGCTTTGTTATTCCAAGCATTTACTTTAATACAATTTTCGCCTTCGTTCTGGTTTCATTTTTGCAATCATTTATGGTATCATTCCTATCTTGGTTAATTAAGTAAGATATGAATAAAGATTCAAAAAAAATAGTGTGCCTTGGCGGTGGCGTTGGAACGGCAAATCTTTTACATGGAATAAAAGATTATTTTACAGATATTAATGCTGTTGTATCGATGGCAGACGATGGCGGTTCTGCAGGTAGACTTCGAAGATATTACAAAATTCCTCCAACCGGAGATATCGTAAATTGCATGATCGCTCTTTCTAATGCGGACAAAGTCATGCTTGATCTTCTAAAATTCAGATTCCCCGGAGAAAGATACGGACCCGACAATATTTTACCCGGACAAAAAATAGCAAATCTTATGTTTGCCGCATTAATTTTGAATAATAAGAACGTAAGCGATGCAATCGCAAAAATGAAGGAGATTTTTCAGGTAAGCGCCAGTATTTATCCCTCTACTCTATCAAGCGTTTCTTTAAGTGCGAAAACTTCAACCGGACACATAGTAAAACGAGAAGAAAACATAGATCTCGGAAACTTTAAAGGGAAAATAAAACAACTTTACATTTCCCCTAAAAATCCAAAAGTTGACGATCGGGCAATTGAGGCAATACGCAATGCGGATGTAATCGTAGCAGGCCCCGGAGACCTTTATACCACAATTCTTCCCGTACTTATTATTCCCGCAATTTTGGATGAAATAAAAAAATCAAAAGCAAAAAAAATGTTTGTAGTAAACGTTGCGAATAAATTTTTTGAGACTCCAAACTATTCCGTTACTGATTTTATTACTGCGATAAAAAGACACTGCGGGACTCAACTTTTCGACACTTTTCTTATTAATAATAATACCTCGTTCTCAATTCCCGAAGAATTTAAAAATCACTATTCCATAGCTCCATTAAAAAGCGACAATAAAAACAGTGTTAATTGTGTTTACGCTGATTTGGTTAAAGAGGAGTTTCCTATTTATCATGACTCTTCAAAGCTTGCAAAAACCATAGTAGAAAATATATAATTTAGCATGATGATTATTTTAAACGCTATTGAAATTGTTGCCGCAATCGCAATTATTGCTTTGATCTTATTGCAAATGCAGGGAAGCGGTTTATCGGGCTCTTTTGGAGGTACAGGAGAATTCTATAGGAGCAAAAGAAGTATTGAAAAATTATTAATGTGGTCAACGGTAGTGGCAGCGGTCGTTTTTGCCTTGATTTCGATATTACTTCTCCTCCCCATTAAATAAATTATGATTTTTCTTAAAAGGAGACGTCTAATAGCGTGGCTCTTAAAAGCATATTTAAAGAAATGGAGAAAAACCATTGTAGTATCATTTATATTAGGACTTTTGGTATTTTTTATTTTAAGATTTGGCGTTAACTATTTTATTCCGCTTATTCCCTTCACGCAACAAAATACAATCGGACTAACCGGTGCCTATACTGTAGACAATATTCCGTCGTCAATTTTATCCAAAGTATCCAGAGGCTTAACTTATATTGATGAAAATGACATGCCGCAAGCGGATCTAGCCACTTCATGGGATATTAAAAACAATGGAAAAACTTATGTATTTCATCTTAAAAAGAACATTATATTTAGTGATGGTACAAAATTTACTTCCGAACAAATCAAGTATAATTTTTTAAACGTAACTGTCGAGCGACCAGATGCATATACGATTATATTTAACTTAAAAGACAGTTATTCTCCGTTTTTAGTTACAGTTTCAAGGCCAATTTTTAGAAGTGGCTTCAATGGCATTGGTGATTATAGGGTTCAATCGGTTAATTTAAATGGTAATTTCGTTCAGTCGTTGAGCTTAATTTCAGTAAAGGGCAAAAGCAAGGAAACCGTCTATCAATTTTATCCGACGGAAGAATCATTAAAAACAGCATTCGTATTGGGAGAAATAGATACGATAATGGATATAAAGGATTTAGATACTGATAATAAAAATTTATCTAAATTTAAAAATACAGTTATTACGAAGCAAACAAACTATACGGATTTAATAACAGTATTTTACAACACGCAGGACAAAACGTTATCAGATAAAAGACTAAGAGAAGCATTATCTTATGCAATGCCGGACGATTTTCCTAATGGAAAAAGAAATTATGGACCTTTTTCGCCAAATTCATGGGTGGCCCAGGATGGCCTAACAACTTACCAGCAGGATTTTGAACACGCTAAATTGTTACTTAGCGAGTCAGATAGTGCGTCAAAGGGCGCTACATTAACATTGGAATTAAAAGCTTTAAGAAAGTATAAAAGTCTTGCGTATCAAATTAAAGACTTATGGAAAAAGATAGGTATTGAGACAAACGTTAAAATCGTTGACTCTTTTCCGTCTAATTTTCAGGTATTCTTAGGAGAATTCAACGTTGCGAAAGATCCTGATCAATATACGCTTTGGCATTCATCGCAAATAAATCAAAACAACATCACGAATTATAAGAACTTAAGAATAGATAAGTTGCTCGAAGATGGAAGACAAACGATAGATATTAATCAGAGAAGAAAGATCTATGCTGATTTTCAAAAGTACTTGCTTGATGATGCTCCCGCAACCTTTCTTTATTTTCCTTACGAATATGATGTTACGAGAAAGTAATATTTGAACGAAGTTTTCTGTGATACGTAATCGCAAACCTGTGCGCCTCATCTCTTAGGCGCATTGCCAAGTGAAGTGATTTCGATGTTTTAGGAAGTTTAATTTCTCTCAAATCAGACGTAATAATTGTTTCCTCCCGTTTGGCAAGACCAACAAGCGGAATATTCAAATTCATTTTTATTATAGTCTCGTATGCGGAAGAGATCTGTCCCTTTCCTCCATCAACAACAATTAAAGATGGCGTTGTCCACTCCGCATGTTTTAATCTTCTTTCTATTACCTCCTGCATCATGGCAAAGTCATTTGGCTTATTGTTGTAGAATTTTTTAATCTTAAACTTTCTATAACTCGCAGAGTCTTTTTCTCCGTTTGTAAACACAACCATTGATCCTGTCGCATTAAGTCCCGATGTATTTGAAATATCATAGCACTCAATCCGATTTAAATCGGCAACACCGACTCCGTTTTCGTTTAGAATTGTTTTTAACTCATTTAATTCTTTCTCTACAACATCCGATCTTAGATTTGGATTAAATTCGTATTCAAATGGCTTATAAACGTGGCTCGTAATTAAATTAATTGAATCTATTTTTTGTTGTAGATTTTGAGCTTCTTCAAAATTTTCATTTTTGCTAAATTCGTTTCTTTCTTTTTCTAAATCCGCAATTATTTTTTTTGTATTCCCATTAAGAAAATCTTTAATGTGTTGAATCGTTTTTTTATAGTTCGGATCATGCGTTACTGATGGGCAAGGACAAAGACCTAAGTGATGATAGAGACAAAGCTTATTTGGATGACCTTCGGCATTCTGGTAGGGAAAAATTCTTCTTAGTAATTTTAAGACCGTGTGGAGCGAAGACGTGCTTGTGTATGGTCCAAAATACAACGAACCATCATTTTCATCACGCTTTCTAACAAATAAAACCTTCGGGTATGTGTCTTTAATTGTAATCTTTAAGCTTGGATATTGTTTTCCATCCAAAAGTTTGATGTTGTACCTTGGAGTGTATTTCTTAATCAATTTCTCCTCCAGTAAAAATGCTTCCACCTCAGACGAGACTTCTATGTATTTGATTTTACTAATCTGAGATACTAAAATTCTGGTTTTTTCGCCTAAGTCTTTGGATGAAAAATATGAGGCAACACGTTTTTTTAGATTCTTGGCTTTTCCAACGTAAATTACATTACTCTTTTCGTTTAAAAAGAGATAAACGCCTGAGTATGTAGGCAATAAGCGATATGATGATGCCGAAACTAACAAATATTATTCCTCCTAAGACAAATACTTTATTTACAAAAAATGGAACAATTCTAATGTTTTTGTAACTAGTATTGTCTCTGCCAACGGTAATTTTAATCGTATCGGCGGTATTTGTCAAAAAAGTAGTCCTTTTGAAAGATATTGGCAATAGCACATGCCCAAAAGGCGGAATATCTTGATTAAAAATTGCTTGGTTCTGAGGAGATAGGAAATTTGTCGAAACATCTACTTCTTTTTTATTAATTAGACCTGCTCCTGTATTTGAAATTTTAATATAACCATCAATTGGCAAGCCAGATAAGCTTACATCCGGCACCTGCGCGCTAATAGATAATTTTTGGATTGACTGATTAAATAATTTTCCAAGCGTTACGTTAACATCTTTATTTTTTGTAGAATCAGCTAGTTTGTATCCGCCTGCGGGAACGGGATAATTACTAGCTTCTCCTTTAATAGCAAAGGCTATATGATCAAAATCTAAAGCATTAAAATAATCGATACCCCCAGTTGTATTTCCCCAAGTGGGATCAACCATAATCCAGGATTTTTTATCAAAATCATAATACTCGGGCCAGGCGTGTAGAATGTCTTCCGCTAAAGATAACGGTCTTTGGGTAGTATTGCTTGTATAAGCGTATCCATCAACTTCCCTTGCGGGAATTCCGGCTGCTCTGGACAGGGCTATAAAAAGATCTGTAAATTCAAGACAAACTGCCGAAGTAGGATTTTTTAGAGACTGCACTGCTCCAAGCCTCGGACTGGAAGTTTCCACTCTGGAAAAATCGTACGTTAGAGTTTTTAAAACATACTGATAAATCGCGTATGGTGTTTTTAGATCTTTAGCTAAATCAACTATTTTAGGATCGTCCGATTCCCAATAGGGTTGAGGCTTTAGATAATCTTGAAGAGATTTACCGTCTATCTGTTCTTCCTTGGGATTTAGATATACCTTTGTGCTACCTAAAACGCTAATATCAATTTTCTTATGGGAAGAAATTACGTATTCTGCCAACCAATTTCCATCTTTATCTATTTTTACGTTAACAGGTGCTGGAATAATATTTTCGATATTTACTTCCTGATAATTAGTGTCTGGTGGAAGTGCAATTTCTGTCGAAATTGGAAATAAATTTTTATTTTCCAGATGATAAAGTAGATCAAAATTGTAGACTTGAAAATTACCAAAAGCAATTGAAATTCCCGATCCGCCTAAATCATTTTTGGTAAAGGTTAGCTTATTCTCATTGGGTAAAACCTGTTTATTTAAAAGCATTGGCTTTATGTAGGTAGGATTACCTAAGAATGCAGGGTAAATAACAGTGCTATTGAATGTAGAAAAATCTTCTTGATTTGATATTCCCGGAATATTGATATCCCAAACGTTATTAAAGTTGTCTGCCACTTCATTTGTATCAAATGAAATATTAAAAGGTAATTTAGTATTTAACCCGACTGTATGGTCGTTGAAATTAAGTACAATTGAGTTTCCCCTAGCTGATTTTGTAATTTTTGGGGTAATTACGCCTAATGAATCAGATGCGGCAACATTATTAATGTCTGTAAAACCGATTTCGATACTGTAAGACGAAGCATAATAATTAGCAGTTAAATTCGTCAGTGATCCAGCTAAATTAACATGGGTGCTGGCATTAGAATTTACTGTGTAGGTGATGTTGTAGTCAGTCGAAAAATTCGAATCCGCATAAACTTTAGGGGTTAAAATTAAAAACGTTGTAAATAAAAATAATAAAGCCAGAAGCGCTTTCTTCATTTAAACTTATTATATATTATTTTATGCGCTTAGTCTCTTCTTCAAAAATTGTCCCGTGTAAGAACGCTCGACACTTGCAATCTGACTTGGTGTACCGGTAGCTACCAGTTCTCCGCCTTTTTCTCCACCTTCCGGACCTAAATCAATAATGTAATCGGCATTTTTAATTACATCTAAATTATGCTCAATAACAATTACTGTATTACCTAAATCGACCAGTTTTCTTAAGACGTGCAAAAGCTTTTCCAGATCGGCAAAATGCAATCCTGTTGTTGGTTCATCCAAAAGATATAAGGCATTCGTACCTTTTTTGGAAAGTTCAGCAGCAAGCTTTACTCTTTGCGCTTCCCCGCCGGAAAGAGTGGGCGCCGGTTGTCCCAATTTAATGTAAGAAAGGCCAACGTCATTTAGCGTTTGCAGTTTATGAGAAAGCCCCGGAACAAAACTAAAGAAATTTACAGCTTCCGCAACGCTCATGCGTAGCACCTCGGCAATATTTTTACCGTTAAACTGTACTTCCAAAGCCTCATTGTTATACTGAAGACCATTGCAGACTTCGCAAGTGACGTAAACATCCGGCAAAAACTGCATTTCAATTTTTATTTTACCCTCTCCTTCGCATGCCTCGCATCTGCCACCTTTAACATTAAAAGAAAACCTGCCCGGTCCATAACCTTTTATTTTTGCATCTTTAGTTTTGGCGAACAAATCCCGAATATAGCTAAAAGCACCAATATAAGTGGCCGGATTACTTCTTGGCGTTCTGCCGATCGGAGATTGATCAATCATAAATATATTTTTAAGATGTTCAAAACCGCTGATCGTTTTATATTTGCCAGGCTTTTGCCTATGATATGGATTATTTTTTTGCATCAGAATATGGTACAAAATGTCGTTGACTAAGGTCGATTTACCGCTTCCGGAAACTCCTGTTACAACGACGAGATTATTAAGCGGAAAATCGACGGTAATGTTTTTAAGATTATGTTCCGTTGCGCCTTCAATCCGAAGCATTTTTTGAATAGTTTCTTCTCCTTCTATTTTTTCCTGAACTGTTTTAATAGATTTAATTTGTTTTTTGCCGGATAAGTACTGACCGGTTAGTGATTTTTCATCATTTTTAATTTGCATAATTGTTCCTTTGGAGATAATTTTACCGCCGTTTTCGCCCGCTCCCGGACCAAAATCAACAATGTAGTCTGCTTGTTCCATTGTTTCCTCATCGTGTTCAACTACCAAAACCGTATTCCCCAAATCTCTTAGTTTTTTTAGAGTATCTATTAGCTTTTGATTGTCTCTTTGATGTAGGCCGATTGATGGTTCATCTAATACGTATAAAACGCCGGTTAAACCACTGCCGATTTGCGATGCGAGCCTAATTCTTTGTGATTCTCCTCCTGCGAGCGTCTGTGCGCCCCTAGAAAGCGTTAAATAATCTAAACCGACGTCTAATAAGAACGACAATCTCTGCTTAATTTCTTTTAAAATCATGTTTCCGATGGTTTTTTCCCG
>Ga0182027_10016087_pt1 | contig 10237 bp, 5 predicted proteins | sample 712E1DmetaG_FD_121300 | JGI IMG/M metagenome (GOLD analysis project Ga0182027, IMG submission 121300) | Permafrost microbial communities from Stordalen Mire, Sweden - 712E1D metaG (Illumina Assembly) | ecosystem: Environmental > Terrestrial > Soil > Wetlands > Permafrost | place: Sweden... | reverse complement strand
CGTTCGCGCACGAGGCCGCCCCAGCGCGCGTGCAGGATGGTCGCGTTCCAGAGCACGATGAGCAGCGCGCCGTTTTCCTTCGGGTCCCAGCCCCAGAACCGGCCCCACGACTGGTCGGCCCAGATGCCGCCGAGGACGGTGCCCACAAAGCTGAACAGTGTGGCGAAACAGACGATGCCATAAACCATCCGCGCCAGTGATTTGGCGGTTTCCGCCGTGAGCGTGGTGGTGAACACGCCGCGCAGGATGTAAATGATGGCCAGAAACCCCGCCACGAAGGTCGAGGCATAGCCGAGGGTGACGGCGACGACGTGGGTGGCGAGCCAGAAATTGGTGTCGAGCACGGCACGCATCATTTCCATGGTGTCGCCGCTCAACGCGAGGTTGTGCGCGATGATGAGCGTGACGAAGCCGGCGGACCCCGCGACGACGCAGCCGATGCCGTCGCGATATATTTTCTCAAGCACCATTCCCAGAATTACCGCGCCCCAGCCGATGAAAATGGCGGACGAATAAAGATTTGTCACCGGGGGCCGGCCTTCGAGATACATGCGAAACACGAGGCCGAAGGTGTGAATGACCCACGCCAGCATGACGAGATAAAAAGCCGAGCGCCGCAGCAAGTCGGATACATTGAATGCCGGCGCTTTGTGGGTGGCGGTGGCGCCACCGCCACCGAACCACGAAAACAACGCCAGTACGAGTGCGAGCACGTAGATGACCATGGCCTTGTAGAACGGCTCCAGCGTGCTGAAGAAAAATTCCTGGTCCGCCTTGCGCAACTGGGGCGTGAAACGACCGACGAGCCAGAAGCGGTATCTGGCGACGGTCTGGTTGAAATCCGCCGGCTGATCACTGCGGTAGGCGGTAACCATTTCGGCGTAGAATTTCACGGCTGGATTGAGTTCACCGGTGCGGGCGGTTTGCATGAGGTTGGTGCCGATGTTTTGCCAGTCGTCGCGGGGCAGGCCCGGGTCCGCGGGCGGAATGGTCAGGGGCAGGGCGAAGCTGGCGACGGTGTTGTAGTTGCCCATGAAACCGAGCAGGGTGTTGAAGGCGTCCTGGTCGAATTTTTGTCCGGCTTCGCGGGCATTCACGGCGGCGATGCCAGGCGGAATGCTTTTTTGGTAGGCATCGAGTTCCGCCGCGAAATCATCCGAGCCCGGCGGTTTAAGGCTGACTTCCAGCCGTTGATACAGGCTCATGGCCTCGTCGAGTTTCATCAACTGCGACTCGAAGACGGTGCGTTTGGAAGATTCAATGGATTCGATGCGGCTGACCTGCTTTTCGATTTCGTCCACCTGGGGCCGGAGCTGGTTGAAGGAGTAATATTTCTGGTTGTCGGGCAGCTTGAGCAGCTCGGTGACCTCATTGTTGTCAATGCGGAAGACTTTCCGGTCGTCAGCTGACTCCGATTTCATCAGCACTTCGAGCAGCCAGTCCGGGGCGGTCAGGGTCCGGGTTTTGCCATTTTCCTCGACGGGGACGGATTGCTTGGTGCGGATTTGGAGCAGGGAATTGCGGGCGACGGAATCGAAGGGCTGGAACCGTCCGTTCATCAGGACGGGCAGCTTGCCGAATTCGCGGGCATGAAAACCAGTTTCCGGCGGCTGGCGCAGGCCGGACAGGCCCCAGCCCGCCATCACCACGACCAGAATGAGAGGAATCCACTTTTTCATGATTTTGTCAGATTTGTAGCAGCGGACGTCAGTCGGCTCCATTTTGGTGAAGTATGAGCCGACTCACGTCGGCTGCTACGGTCGAACAAACTCGGGATCTTTCGTAAATCGCAAATCGTAAATTCATTGAAGCCTCCGTTTCAAAAAGGGAATCAGGTGGCTGAGAAATTGGATCGTCAGTCCGGTGGCGACCAGCACGCAGGAAAGATACGGCGTGAGCCAGCTGGGATTATGCACGACCTGCAACACGCTGCCGTGGTCGTCGGGGTCGAAGCTCGCCTGATAAAACGTTTCACCGGCGTAGCGCAGCGGGTTGTTCATGAAAATCCGCACTTCGCGGTCCTCGCGGTTTTCCGGGTTTTGCAGCCGGACGCGGCTGGAGAAGTTTTTTGGGATGTCGGTGCCGGGATATTTGTCGTGGCGGAATTCAATGAGGTGGAGGCTGAACGGCAGGTAATAACGCTCCTGACGCAGCAACAATTCATAGGCATGATTGTCAAAGCTGAACGTCTGCGGCTGGTCCAGCCAGGCGGACACGAGGAAGGTGCCGAGCGGACCCTGAGGGGTGACGATTTCGACGAGGGCCGACGGCATGTCCATGCGGTTCATCTCGGTTTCGCGCGGTTCTTCACGCCACCAGATGCCGGAGCCGAGCCTGGTGGTGGATGTTACCGGCTCATAGCCCGGCTGAGACTGCTGGGCAAGCGAGGAATTCGGGTAAAAGGTTTTCACCCGCACACGGAACGGCATTTCCGGGTCGCCCACCTCGCCGCGCCGGACGAGCAGGCTGCCGGGGATGGCGACAACTTTGTCGGAGTCATTGTCGGTGGTGTCGAGGACGGCCAGTTCATAGGCGCGTTCCGCCTCGCTGTAATTTTTGGTCTGGCCGATGCGCAGATGCAGCGCGCTTTCCCGGGACAGGAAATCCGTGAGCATCTGCCCGACCAGCAGCAGCACAACGCCGAGGTGAATCAGCACGATGCCGATTTTGCGCTTGCCGGGCTGATAATAGCGGAAGTGCGCGACGAACAGGTTGATGAGCAGGACGGCGCCGATGAAATACCCGCCGGGGAAGATGGGAATATGGAGTCCGGACCCGGCCGGCGTCCAATAGACGAAAAAGCTCCGAAAGAATTCGTTTTGGGCCTTGTACAGTCCGAGATGCACCTGGGCGATGGTGCCCCAGAAGACAATCACGCAACCGAGCACCAGGCAGGTGACGGTGAGCTTGATCGAGGAAAAGAACTGGTAAAGGTTTTTGAGCATTCAGCCTGAATTGGGCGGTTAAGTTTAACGCAGAGACGCAGAGACCGCAAAGTCACGCAGAGAATACAAACAGAAACTCCTCTCTGCGCTTCTCCGTGCCCGCTGCGTCTCTGCGTTGAATTTCATTTTGCTTTTCTTTTCGTGTACTTTCGTGGTTTCAGTATTTTACGCCTTGGACGAACTTCGTGAACGCGTCTTTCTGGCTTTCCACCACCTTCGCATTGCCCATGAGTTTGTAAAACCACGTCTGGCCGGACTGCGGGACCATCACGCCCACGAGCCGCGTCGGCTGGCCGGTGCGCGCGTCCGTGCCGCTCAGGTCCATGAGCGACGCCTTGCCGCCTTGCACGTCAATCGCCGTTGCGGATTTGTTCACTTCGGCTTCGGACAACGGGGCCAGGCCAAGCTGGCCACGCCAGCGGTTGACATTGCCGACCAGGCCGCCGCCTTCGCCGGGGGAACGGCTGATGTTGACGGCGGCTGCGGCGCCGCTCTCGCCAGTGAAGGTGAATTTGGCAATGAGAAATTGTCCGCCGGGAACCTCCTGCCAGCCGGAGGGTACCTGCCAACCGGGTTTGCCTTCGCTGGAAACCGGACCCGGAGCGGCAGCCGGGGCCACGTCCATGCCCATGTCGCCCATGGACGGATGTGCCGGTGGCAATCCGGGCTGCACCGCCATGGCGAAGTTCACGGATTTAAGGAAGGCGACGAACGCCGGTTTTTGCTGTTCGACCAGGTCGGCGTCGCCGGTCATTTTGAAAAACCACACCGCGTCGGGGCGATGTTGAATGACACCCAGAATTCGCGCGGCCTCGCCATTGCCAGGGTTTTGACCGGCGATGTCGTAGAACTGCGCGGGCTGGCCGGCAGCCTCGACGTTTTCCCCGGATTTTTTCAGTTCATCCGGCGACACGGACGGCAGGCCGACCTGACCGCGCCAGCGGTTGACATTGGCATCATCGGTACCGGGCATCCCGGGCAGCGGAACCACGCTCACATCGGCGAGTTTGCCATTCTGGCCCTGGATTTTGAACGATGCCACGCGCATTTCGCCGGGGGGAACTTCCGTCCAGCTCTCCGGCGTTTGCCAGGTCAGTTGCGGCCGGGCGGATGCGGATGCCGCCGGCAGGGAAGCCCCGGGCGCGGACGAGATGTCCGGATGTCCCGGCGGCAGGGACGGGTTGGGTGAATCGGTGGGCAGGGTGGGTGCGGTTTGTGGCTGCGCCTGATCCTGGTCCTTGGCGATGCGATAGACTTTGACTTCATCGCGGTGGCAACCGGTGGCGAGCAACAGCAGCAACGGCATGAGGGCGGAGAACCACCAAACGGGTTGAGGAAACCGGCGATGGGGAACGATCCCGCATTTTTCAATCGGACGAGTTTTCACAATAGTTAAATTAGATGACAGATTGATTAAGATTCAAGTTTATTCTGGCGGGAGCGCGGCGATCCCAGCAACAGCAGGTCGAATTTTTGAAATGTTCGTCTTGATTTCGCGTGTTTTGTTTTGTGCATGCTGCGCGGGACAGGCGCGCTCCGGCGATAAATGGTGCGCGGCGGCAGATTTGGGTCAATGTTACGCGGTTGAAGCACCGTCCGGAATACCGGTTAAAAACGGTATTGCAGGGTGGAGTAAACCATCTGGCCGGTAAAGTTGTTGTTTCCGCCCGAAGCCCAGTCGTTGTAGTGGGTATAGGCGTATTTCAGGTTGACGCGCAGGTTCTGGGTGATTCTCCGGGTGATGGAGGCCGTCAGGGTTTGCTCGTCCGCCCCGGCGCCGAGCGGCAGGCCGACGGTGGAGTTGTTGTTGTAATTGTCCGCCTGATAATAGACAAAGCCGACGTTGAGATCGGTTTTGTCGTCCACCACCACCGAGGAATCAAAAGTCACCGTCCAATAGTTGTTCTGCGAATTGAGTTCGGCCTGGGTAATGGCGGAGGCCGGGGTTTTGGTTTCGCTGACGACATAATTAACACCGGCCTGCAGGCATAGCCGGCTCCATGGAGACCAACTGGCGTTCTGCGCGAAAATCTGGCTCGTCATTACCGAGGACTGCGTCTGGCCCAGTACCGGACCTGTACTCGGGTCCGTCACCGGATCGGGCGCGGTGTCGATGGTGGAGTACTGATATTCATAGCGGCTGACCAGGACGACGTTTTGACGGGGCCGAAGCGTCAGGCGCACGTTGCCGTCGGTCGTTTCGAGACTCTGCATGATCAGGAAAGCCGGGTAAGCATTCCCGCCGGACGGATAGTTGGGGGTGCTGTCCTGGACGTTATTGTAATCGTATTCGTTCCTTTTGTAATACGCTCCGACGTCAAGGGTGATGCGGCGGAGGGGATACCATCGGGCGCCGATGGAATATTTCTGGAACCAGCGCGTTTCATCCGTCAGGCTCAGGACGGGAGGCGGGCCGGGGGAACCGTTCACCGTGCTGAGGCCGTTCGTCTGGTACAAATTTCCACTGCCTTCCGTCCATTCGCCGCCGACGGAAAAGACCCAGTTGGTCACGCCGGTGTAGCGCACATCAAGACGTTCCCGCACGTCCAGCGTCTCCCCATCCCCATTGCCGCTGAAAGGCTGGGTGTCGGTGCCGAACGTCCCGATGCCGCTGGAATTTGCATTCCAGGTGTCCGACTCCACCCGCAGGGACGGCACGATGGTGAGGTTCTTGATGGGAGTGACCATCAGGTTCACGTTTCCGACATGCGTCTGCTCGTTGGCCCCGCCGTTGAGGCTGGTGTAGCCCAGATTATTGTTCAACGGGTTGGGGCTGTAGGCCACACCAAAGTCATCGCCGTAGATGTGGCTGCCGGAAAAAGTATCGTTCAGATTGGCAAACGAATAACCAGAGGAGAAGAACAGGTTCTTTTTGAGCCAAGTCTCGCTGAAGGCATGCACATTGAGCATGTCATACGAGGTTCCCTGCTTGTCAGTGACGTCCTGCTGTCCCGGTTCGGTTTGCCAGAATGTCTCCATACGCGTGTCGGCCAGGCTGGCGGTTTCATAGCGCACGCCGGCGCCGAAGTCCGTGGTTTTGATGTGGTGAGTCAGATCCAGCGCGTAGCTGTCCACCTTCTCATTGATATGGTAGAGGGACGGGTCCGCACGGCGCACCACTGTTGTCGGCGCATTCGGGTAATCGGGATGCACCGGCCCCCAGATGGTGGAACTCTTGTCCCCGTCGCGGTAGCTGTGCGTATATTTGAAAACGACCTGGGGCAGATCCTTCGGGGTCAGGCCCGCTTCAAACGAAATTGTGCCGCGATCCAGGGACAACTCATCGTTCGGGAGCCGATATTGAGTACGGGTGGGAGGATAGTAGCCGCCGGCGCCGTTGTACCAGGTGCGAAAATCAGTGATGTTAAACTTGATGTATCCGAAATCTTCGCGTTGCAAACCGAGGATAAATTTATAGTCATGTTGGTCGAACAGCGAGTGTCCGTCCAAGGTAAGCGTGGTGTTTTTGGCGACATCTTTTTGCAGATGCAGGTCGCTGATGCCGCCAAAGGGGTCGTTGCTCAACTTGTACCATTGCTGGGCCTGCGCCGCACTGCCTGACGTGATCAGGCCGCCCATGCCTAGTTCGACCCAGTTGTCGTAAGATTTCGCGCCACCTTCAAACATCTGCTCCGGCGTCATCGCCGGGGCGTTCGTGTCGCCGGCCCGGGCAGTTGCACCGCCGGAGAGCAACATCGCTCCAACCATGATACAGCGGCGATACCACGTCCGCCGGGAAGCCTGATCCGGTTGTGTTTTTGTTTGGCGTTTCGTTTTCAATCGGCTTTCCGGTTGCGCTTTAGAATCTGAGCGATGGGTTGACGCGCGAGCCATGGACGGCTTCGTGGCATCCGGCCGACCAGCAAGCGCCCTCTTGCAGGCGTTGGGTGTGATCCTGTCCACCGATGAGGATGGTTCCACCCGGACCCTGCTGTTGAAAGTGGCATTTGAGGCACAGGTTGGAATCGCGCACGGTCAGCATCTTGGCATTGACGCTGCCATGGGCGGTATGGCAGATGGTGCAACCTTCTTGCATCGCCTCGTGTTCAAACACGTACGGCCCGCGCTGGGCCGGGTGGCATTTAAGACAGTTGTCATCCTGGGAGAGCAGGGCGGTGCTGCCGCCGGCGAGCACGCTTCCCTTGTGCGGTGAATGGCACTCCGTGCATTTCATCCGGCCCTCGGGCACGGGATGGTGGCTGGGCAGTTGAAACTGGCCGCGAACGTCGTTGTGGCACTGGTAGCAAACGGTTTCCGTTGCCCGGGCCGGTGGCACGCCAGCCAGCGTGGACAGACTGGCCGGTTCGGGGCGCCCGGCGGTGTAGCTGAACGGCGGCTTGGTTTCTCCGCCCGAGTCCGAATGGAGACTGCACGGTCCGTGGCAGGATTCGCACCCGGCGTTGAGCGCATTGGTTCCCTCGGCAATCAGACGCGAGTGGTCGGCGGTCTGGAATCCCCGGTAAAGTTCTTCATGGCACTGTTCGCATTCCTTGGAGCCAATGTACTTCGCACCCGGCACATCCGGGAGCATCACCACCTGGTTGCTGACGGTGCCGCAGGAAATGACCGCCAGCAGCAAAACCACCACGCCGGCCGCGAGCGCCAGGATTCGACCGCGCCGGCCGCGCGGCGGCAGCGGTTTGATGAATGAGATATTTTTCATGCGGATTTTTGGTTGCCGGTCATTTCACGCATAATCGGAAAACGCGGTGTCGCTGCGGCCTGCTGTTCATGGGTATAATTCCTGGTAGATCAAGTTTTGAGCCGCGGACAAGAGGTTAAGGGAAAAAATCCAATTGTGCGCGCCGAGGCTGCCGTCATTGACCACGAGATATAAATCGAACCGGGCCTTCTTGATATTGTCCGGGATCAAGGCCTGTCCGGCGGCGTTCGGCCCGCTGAAATTCACCTGGTCTGCCAGCGTCCAGGTGGTCACGTATCCCGCCGAGTTGGTCTGCCAGATCAATCCGCCGGGGGTCGTGTATTCCCAGATGACGGTTCCGTTGGTCCGCAACGCCGCCGGGGCCCGGGTGGCAGCCCACTGGTTCAATTCGTCAATTACCAGGGAAACATTGTCGGAGACGCCCGGGGCCGATTGTCCGGGGTCGGTGAGATGGCAGTTCCCGCAGACATCGTGGGAAGCCACCTCGAACGTGTGGCTGAGAGTGGTGGCCGGCGGGGTGTCCGGTTGCATATGGCAGGACACACATTGATTGGTCAGATAAAACGTGCCGTTCGTGGAGTACTCGGCGGAACCCGGCAACCCCGCGTGCGTGCCGGGATTAAAAATGGCCGGACTGTCGGTCACACCATTCCACAGTTGACCGATGGAACCGAGCAGAAAGTTGTATTGCAGCGAACGGTGCGGCGCGCGGGCGGTGTCCGTCCACGCGGCTCCGCGGCTGTTGTGGCATTGGCCGCAGAGATTGATGTTTGTGTTCGCGTTGTATTTGTTCGTGAACACGTCCGAGGTGGCGAGGGAAAAATAGTTGGTAGAAGCGAGGGGATTGCGGACCTGGGCCGGATTGGCATTGGTCGAGTGCGGGTCGTGGCAAACCGCGCAGGTGATGGCGATGTTCAGGTCGTTTGTGAGCGTGACGGGATTTTGCCCGCCGATCAAGGCGAGCCGGACGGAGCCGGAATGGCAGCGGCCGCAACTGCTGATGTTATTGGTGGACGAACTCATGGTTTGCAGCGCATCCGGCACCACGGTGGCGTGACCGCTGGTTATCCATTCCTCGTAGGTCGGTTGCTTGGGGCCGGTGTGGCAGCCGCCGCAAACGGTGGCGGCAATTTCAACCTGCGGGACAACGGTGGGATCATCCGGGTTGGCCGCATGATTGGCGGCTGGTCCATGGCAGTTCTCGCATTGCACACCGGCCAGTTGTGGGGTTTTGATCTTGCTGACAAATCCGGTTGGCAACCCGTAACCCACCGTATGGCAGGGCAGACAGGAGCTGTTGGTCTGCCCGCCGGCAGCCACAAAACAGGCATTGGTGAATGCGCCCGCATGAGGGGTATTCAGCTCCGTGGCGCGAATGTTGTCATGGCACCCGGCGCAGGCCTGGGCGCCGATGTATTGGGGTGACGGACCGGAGACGCGGAAGAAGGCATTGTTGTAGAGCTTCGTGATGACGGCGTAGCGGACCAAATTGGTGGCCTTGCCCAGCGCCACCCACGGGGCCAGCAAACTGTTGCTTTTCTGATAGACCTGGTAATAACCGGACGGACCATCCCAAGTGACCCGCACGCCGTTGGTCAGCCGTTCAACGCCGCCCATGACCGGCAGTCCGGGCATCCCTCCCGGCTGGGTGTTGCTCAAGTGCGGGACGTTCTGCGCATTAGCGAAGCAGCCGCCAGGGAGGATACCCGCCGCGGCCAAAATTAAAACGAACGCTCGATCAGCCAGCAATGCGTTGTTGCCGTTCATAAGCAGCGAATTGTTTATCCTGGAAATTGCCGTTCCATGCCATCCGCTGTCGGTATCGGATGACCAACCGGATATCCACCGGGCGGCAAACTGGACGACCGGCTGAACCCGCGCAACATCAGAATGTTGGCCGGCCGGCCCCGGATGCCGAACCCGTCTGGTTGTGGTTGAAAAGTTACACTGTAGGAAAGTACAGGCTATCCTAATATTGCCGGATGTTCACCTTTGATTGCCTTGCGCAAGACAAGAGATGTCCGCCAGCTGGCCCAGCCAGCGTCAGTGACATATAATTTCATTCCGTCCACTGGGGCACAACCGGATAACCCCATCGTGGCGGCAGCCATCATCCTTGGCTGCCGTATCGCCCGGCTTCCAGCCGGATGGTTTAATGGAAGCGAGGTCATGACGCGGTTTGGTTTTGTGGCCCGGGGGCGGCAAACTGCCGCCGGTTACGGCAGGCAGGATGCCCGCCGCTACCGGTCGGTGGCAGTGTCCAGATCCGCGACGCCTCGCCGGATTCATTTTTTCTCGCTTGCCCGGGCGGAACGCGGCACCTTTGAGACTGGTATTGGACGACAGGAAAGACATGTTCGATGAGACAACCATCGTTTAAGCGGCAGGCCGGACCAGCCCGGGCTCGCGTCAACATTTTTGTGCTGGTTTTGGTTTTCCTTGGTCTGGCCGCCGGTGCTTTCTGGTATTACCGGCACGGGAGGGAGCACGGCACAATCGGAATGATTGGCGGGACCGGCAGCGTCGTTCTGTCCGACAGCACCAAAGCCGTTTTGAAGAACCTCGATTCCCCGGTTGAAATCCGCTTCTACTCTTTGTTGGATCAAGCCAGCGTGCCCGCCGCCACGTT
>Ga0182027_10016086_pt1 | contig 10239 bp, 9 predicted proteins | sample 712E1DmetaG_FD_121300 | JGI IMG/M metagenome (GOLD analysis project Ga0182027, IMG submission 121300) | Permafrost microbial communities from Stordalen Mire, Sweden - 712E1D metaG (Illumina Assembly) | ecosystem: Environmental > Terrestrial > Soil > Wetlands > Permafrost | place: Sweden... | reverse complement strand
GGTGGAGCTCAAATGGAGGATGATGGTGATCAGCGAGATGCCGCACACCCCTCCTACGGATCGGAACATCCCCCGAAGGCCAGTGATTGTGGCCACCTTTTCGGGCATCAGTTCGATGCAAGCGTTGTTGGAGGCGGGAAGGAGAATTCCCAATCCGATGCCAGTCACCATAATCGTGATGAGCAGGTTTTCGGTCGCCCCCATGTTAATGCCGAGGACGCTAAACAGCTGAAACCCATGGTCGCCCAAGAGAATCGTCGAAAAGGAGACCAAGATCAAGCCCAGCACAATGGGGCGCCGGTAACCCCAGCGTTTGAGCAGAAAACTGGTCAGCGCGGATGCGGAAATGATTCCGATCGAGCGAGGCGTCAGGATCATGCCGCTGGCCAGAATGGTCAGTTTCTGCACTGAGACGGCATAGAGGGGGATGAACGCAAAGATTCCGAACACCCCGGCACCGATGATCATGTTGAACAGGTTGGCCGCGAAAAAGGGTTTCGATCTCAGCAGAGCCATGTCGAGGATGGGATTGGAGGCCTTCTTCTCCTGCCGAAAAAACAGGTAAAGGAAAAAAACGCAGATGCCCAGCAAGAGGGCCGCCAAAAAAAATGAAAAGATGGAGAAGTTTTCCGCGAAGTGGTTCAAGCCCAGCATCAGAAAGAGGATGGCGCCGAAGAAAAATGCGGCCCCCGTAAAATCGATATTGGGCCGAGAAGAAACCCTCTCATCGTGAAGAAGGATCGTGATCAGACTGATCAAAACGATGCCGATGGGCAGGTTGATGTAGAAGATGTAACGCCAGGAATATTGGCTGACGATCCAGCCTCCCAGGTTCGGGCCGATGATGCCGCCGATGGGAAAGATGCTCGTGAAAAGACCGATGGCGCTTTCGCGGTTCTCGGGGAATTGCTCACTCACGATGCCCGCGGCCGTCGGGAGGAAACTCGCCCCTCCGATGCCCTGAAGGAACCTAAAGATCACCAGGCTATAGATGTTGGGCGCGAGACCGCAGGCAAAGGAACTGACCGTAAAAAGGACGAGGGATACCAGGTAGACCTTTTTCCGTCCGTAGTTATCGCTCAGGATTCCCATCAGCGGCATCGCGCTCATCACCGCAACGAGGTAGATTGAAACTGTCCAGCCCGCCCAGAGAATATTAGTATGCAAGTCATTGATCAGATGGGGGAAGGCCACCGCAACCACCGTGCTATCGATGGAATACATCAAAAGGCCCAGCCCTGCCGAACCAAAAATAAGGTAACGTTTCATCGTAAAATACGGTTCGCCATAAATTAAGAATAAGCACCATTTTGTTTTGGCGCACGAAGAAAATAGTCATATTACATTTTGCGGATATTTGCGTTCATCAACACCCCTCTTGTCAAGGCCAAAAGAAGGTGATCGTCATTTACTTACAATTGAAATGATGTAGGCCTATCAAAATCACTGGATGCTTTGTTTAGGAAGAAGCTGATTCTTTAGGTATGTGATAGATAGTCAAAATTACTATTACTGGGTGAAAAAAAAGAGCCGTCCCGCCGGAAGATGTCAGAACTGCTACCCCCTGAAGATGTCGAAGGGCTCTATTTTGAGGACTTTGCGTATCCCTATGTAGCTTGATATTGCGGCGATCAGGATGACCATGCCAAAGGCCAGCCCGAGGTTCCAGAATGTGATCATCGCTGCGTAGTTGGGTAGTCGGTATCGGGTGATCGAGATCATCAGCGTCACCAGGCCGACGCCCAGGCCATAGCCGGTCAGCGCCGTAAAGGTCGCCATGAACAAGATCATGTAGACCAGTACGCGCCCCTTTGCGCCGATGGCCCTCAGTGCGGCGAATTTCTCTAGGTTTTCGAGGATGAACGTGTAAAAGGTCTGACCCGAGATCGACAGTCCAACGATAAAGCTGATCACTGTCATCAACAGAATGTTGGTGCCAATGCCGGTCTGGTAAGTATAGAAGTCTGAGATGCGCTGGTTGAATTCACTCTTGGTAAGGGCTACATAACCAAGCTTGGCTACTTTCTGCTTGATACCTGCCACGGCAGCTTCACTCTTCGGCTGCACCAGTGCATAGGACATGGTGAAACGCATTGACGGGATGTATTCGATCGCACGGCTGTAAGTTGTATAGAGAGTTGGTACGCCGTTCAGCCCGTTTGAGGCAACCCTGGCAATGCCTACAATCGTGCCGCGGTGGTCATTGAGTTCGAACGAGGCACCAATCTTCGGGTTCTCCAACTTCGAGAATTCAGCGTCGTTGACCACAAGGAACGCGTTGTCGGAATAGATGTCCTGAATATTGCCCTGTTCGAGTTCGGGACGGCCAAATAGGCTGGTATCATCCAGGCCGACAACACTTACAGATTGATAGGTACCGCTAGGGAGCTTGACAAGAGCACCACCAATAAAGAGCGGTACCGCGTAGCTGGCCTCGTCCATGCTGCGCACTGCGTCCAGCAGATAATTGGGCATAGGGATTGCACTGGTAGCAGTATTGACCGCCGTGTCCATGATCCACATCGTTGCACCGATATTGGTGACAGTCGAATAGGCACGGTTCAGGATGCCGGCGAACATCGCGGTCATTTGCATCATCAGGAACACAGCGAAGGTGATCCCGATCAACAATGCGGAGAACTTGGCCTTGTCATTGACCAGCAGCTTGAATCCGATCCGCAAGATGCCACCGTATTTCATGGTGCCTCGCCTTCGCCTTTTTGGCGTTGCCCTTTCTGCCAGCCCCCTCCAAGCGCCACAAACAATGCGACGGTATCCTGGAGGCGCTGCGCAACAGTCTGCAGATATGCGATGGTCGCCTGGTGGTATTGCACATCGGCCGTCAACACGTCCAAGTAGGCGGATAGGCCAGCGCGGTAATTGACCTGCAACAGCTTGAGCGCTTCGCCGGCAGCGTACTGTGCTTCCACCTGTGCCTGTAACGCTTCTGCGTCATGCTCTAGCGCTTTCAAGGAGTCAGCGACTTGCTCGAATGCGCCAAGTACGGTCTGTCGATAATTTGCCTGTGACTGCTGATAGACGTCGATTGCTGCACGCCGGCCATACCAAAGACTTGTGCCCTGAAACACTGGAGTCACGATCGACGCTCCGATGCTCCAGAACGCACCGAACGTGCCACTGCCCGCCAAAAGATTAGCAACACCATAGGTGCCACTCAAGCTGAAGCTGGGAAACATGGCGGCGGTCGCGACGCCGATTTTGGCACTGGCAACATGCATTTGTGCCTCGGCCGACAGGATGTCGGGACGTTGACGTACCAGGTCGGACGGCAGGCTCACCGGCAGGTCGACCGGCAGCGAGAATCCAGTCAGGTCGATGTCAGGTAGAGTGGCTTTAGACGGTAGCACCCCTTCCAGCGTTGCCAGCAAGTGCTCAGACTGGCTGACTTTCTGCTCCAGCGGCGCCAGCAAAGCCCGGTTAGTGGCTATCAGGCTGCGTATGCTCAACACGTTCGCATATGGAGCTATGCCGGCGCGAACCTGCGCTTCGGCGAGGTGAAGTTGCTGGTTCTCCAACTCGATCAGCTGTTCTGTCGCGCGAATCTGCGCAGCATAGGCAGCACGTGCGATGCTGGTGTTAACGACATTTGCGGATAACATAAGGTAAGCTGCCTCGGTTTCGTAACGCTGATAGTCGACCTGGGCCCGCAAACTTTCCACCGTACGACGCGCACCACCGAAAACGTCGAGCGCATAGCTGATGGTGCCGCTCAGCGTAACCAAATTGAAAATCGTGCCGGGCGTCTCCGAGCCTTGCAGCAACGGCGCGGTTTGCTGTCGGCTAACGTCTAGTCCAGCCTGGATTTGCGGGAAGAACACGCCATAACCTGCGCGCATGTTGTCCTGACTCTGACGCAAGCTGGCCTCGGACGCCTGGAGGGTAGGATTGTTGGCGATTGCCTTCTGAACTATAGCGTCCAACTGAGCTGACTTAAAAAGCCGCCACCAGTCGGCAGTGATTGAGGCACCAGGCGTGAAATGCTGCGCCTGTCCATCCGCCGCGACTGTGGCTTCAGGTCGCGGCTCGCGCGTATAGCGGTCCGTTTCGGGCGGCGCGGGGCGAACGAAATCAGGTCCTACCGCACAGCCACTGAGCATCGCTATGATTACAACGAGACATGCGCCTCGCTGAACTGATGATTTAAAGTTGCTCATCTTATTCTCTCTGACTTGTGTTCGGTCGTACGAGACGCTATTGCTGTCCTATGTATACATCCACCAACTGGCCCGGATAGACTGGGGCGTCCTTTTTCTCGAACCGGAAAATCACAGGCAGTACCCGCAGGTCAACTTTCTCTTGGCGCTGATTAGCTAGTTCGATCTTGGGTGAGACATAAGGCTGCACCCGGACGAACTCCAGGGGCACTTTAATGTCGCTTCCGCGGATCGACATCTGCGCGCGAATATGCCCCGGAGGTGGCAGCCGTGAGATCAGTATCTCGTCGACATAACAGCGAACGGCCAGATTGTTCTGGAGTGCCCCCATCACCACTAGCGGATTGAATCCCTGTGTGTAAGAATCATAGGCACCCTGCGACGACACATAGTTACCGGTCGTTGTGTTGACCGCCAGCACGACTCCGTCAATCGGCGCTTTTACCGAATATTTTTGCAGCAGCGCGTTGGCTGCCTTCAGTGCGGCTGCCGCCTGAATGACGGCATCTTTCGCAGTATCCAGCACATCCTTGCTGATCGATCTCGGGTCAATGTCGTAGGAGGCGTGGCGCTTGTCGTACTGGTCTTGAGCCGCTTTCAGGTTGGATTCGGCAAGCTCCATGTTTGCTCTCTGCACGGAATCGTCGATGGTGAACAGCCGAGTGCCGGCCGATACCTGCTGGCCTTCTCGCACCAGCACTTGGGTGATCGGGCCAGAAACTTCAGGATAGATATTGATGTTTGCACCGCTTGTCTGGTCGCTCTCGATAATGCCATTGGCATAGATTGCCGATTCGTAAGGGCTGCTGGCCGGTTTAAATACGGGGGGTTGGGCCTTCCTCTCAATGCCAAAGATGTAAGCGGCGACCAGTGCGGCCAGAACACCTATTATCGAGAGGGCAAAGATGATCTTGTTTCTGACTTCACGCTTAGTTTTGACTTTTTTGGCTTCGGGCTTAGCTTCGACTTCTTTAACTTCTGGTTTAATCTCTGCTGCTTCGACTCTAGGATTAAGCTCGGTCTTGGTTTCATCTTTCCGAATCTGCCGTACCGCCGTTTCCCAAACCTGAACTGCTTGAATTTGCTCACGCCCCAGTTCCTCGTAGAGTTCATGAACTCGCTTGACGAGCTGCGGCGTTAAATCGGACGGTGTCTTGGCCTTTGCTTCAGGCATAGTCTCGGCTTTGGCTTCAAGCTTAGTGTCAGAGGTAGACTCGGCTTCTTTCATTGGGTTCCCCTGTCCGACGCGATGATACGTCCATCTTCCATATGGACGATCCGGTCCGCATATTCGTTGATGCGTGCATCATGGGTGACGATCAGAATACATCGGCTTTTATTGAGAATATTCTCTTTTACGAAGGAGATGATCTTTTTTCCGGTGTCGCCATCCAGGGAGGCTGTCGGTTCGTCAAGAATCAGGATTTCTGGACTGCTGATTATTGCGCGCGCGATCGCCACACGCTGTTGCTCACCCCCCGAGAGCTTCACTGGCAGAATATCGCCACGGTCTTTCAGACCGACGATCTCGAGATATTTTGTTGCCTCGGTGATTGATTCGTCCCAGTCGCGGTGTTTCAGGATCAACGGGATCGCGACATTCTCGGCCGAGGTTAGTCGCGGAAAAAGATGGTAGTCTTGGAAGACGAAGCCAACTGTGTTCAGCCGGAAATCAGCCAGTTGGTCATTGTTCAGAGTCCAGATATCGATCCCTTTGACTGTCACCTTGCCGGCGTTGGGACGCAGGATGCCGGAAATCATGCTGAGCATCGTGGTCTTGCCACTGCCAGAGGGGCCGACTATGAAGAGCATCTCGCCAAAGTGAACGACAAGTTTGACATTATTCACGGCGGTCATCTTGGTATCGCCTTCACCAAACCATTTTGTCAGATCAGTAGCGATGATCGCTTGATTATCTCGTTTTATGCTTTCGCCGGACATTTTGCCTCTCATTTTGTGGTAGTAATGACGTCGCCTCTAGTGAAAGACAACCGTTTGCAAAACACCTTGAGAAGGGGTAGCGGTAAAAATTGCTAAGATATGCCATGTTTTTTACGTATACTAGTGCTCTCCGTTTTCACCCCATATAGCTTGTGTTCAGACCATTCACTTCCCAATGTGAATCGTTGAGAGCTTTCCTATGTATCCGAAGACACTCAATAGCCAGACAATCACGACAAGAATTACGACGACATTGAGGATCGCCTTTATGGTGGACTGCATTGGTATATAGCTGTTAATCACCCATAGAACCACCCCAACGACAACCAAAACAATTACTAATTGAATCAACGGCATAGTATTTCTCCTTTCATGCTGATCGTTGAAGGAGAAGGGATACTTTCATCCCCCCTCAAAAAACAAAAACGGTGAGTGAAGATAAATTCCTCAACAATCCTCTTTTTCAGTCTGGTTTTACGCATGATTTCAGTTTGCCATCGATGTAGAAGGAAATCGGACCTTCTTGCTTGCATTTATTCTCGGCTACGGTAGTATCCGTAGAGAGCACACACGACTCTAAGTTGTCGTTGCTATAAAAACTAACAGGACCATCACCTTTGCATCGGATGTTATTCGCAACGTAATCATTCTTGAGTTGGCAAGATTTTAGTGATCCTTCGTTATAAAGTAAAACATTTGCACCAGACTGACATATTGATTGGTCAACAGCATAGACATTAAAGCTAGTTAATAATGTTAATGCTAAGCTCAGGAAAAACAAAGTCTTTATAATTTTCATAAAATATTGCCTCCTATTTCTCTATTCGGCTGTTCGCTGACTTTATTTCTCCTCTTCAACCTTCAAGTTGATCTTATCTGAGGGTAGGGATATATGAGAGTACAAAATATACCAGATTTAAACGGTAGCTGGCAGGCGAATCGGATCGGATCGTCAATCTTGAATCATAAGTGATTCAGATGATTCAAGAGCTTCCCGGACAGACACTCAAGATCTTTGTCGGGCCATTCAACGTGATCGCGAGCCACCAGAACGCGCTCGCGACGGCATAGACGGCATCGAGTGGGAAGCTGGCGCGGATCTGTAAGCGTGCGCAGATGCGTGGCCACCTCCTCCGGTTGGACGATGGTCACCACCACGAAACGGTGCCACTTGGTAGCCATGTCCCCAGCCACCGTAGTCGATACCGGAGGGTTCATAGTAAGTAAGCTGCCCCAAAGCCCCCGCCGTCGTCATATCCGTATCCACCACCAGGTAAGAAACAGCCAGACAACAGGACTGTCAACGTCCAGACCACGAAGGCGAGCAATAACCAGCGTAAATGTAAGATATTCACTTGGGCACCTCTTTACTCTCAGTGTCCGGCCATTCAAGTAATCCGAAGGGCGCCCCCAAAGGATCGGCGACCACCGCGACCTTGCCACCGTGGCGATCAATCCGCGGCTCGACCAGCACGCGGCCACCGAGCGCAACGACCTTTGCAGTCATCTTGACCGCGTCTTCAACGCGTACGTAATTAAGCCAGTGGGGATGGGCATTGGGCCTATTCACTGGCAGTGAATTCACGCTCGCACGAGCATGGTTGTCGGACGCGAGCAAGAGATGTTGGTGGCCCTCGCTAGCGGGCAACTCGAAGACTTCGTAGTCAAATAGCGTCTGATAGAAAGCAGCATTGGTGTCCGGATCTCTCGTGATTAACGAGCTCCAAATCCATTCTCCAGGCGCGGCCATGACATCGGGCGGATCACCGCTACTGGAAGCGAGGACCGCAAAAACAGCTCCCTGCGGATCGGCGAATATTGCTTCTCGGCCGCGGCCAGGGATGCTATGCGGCTCGAACAGCACCTTTGCACCATTCTGCAAAATAACCTTTTTTGCCGCGTCGACATCGCGCACGGCGAAGAAGCTAAGCCACGCCGGCTGTCGATGCTCGCTCGCCGGTAAACTTTTATGAATCAGTCCTGCGACTGGACGACCGTCGAAAAACGCCTCGGCGTATGCTGTCCCGCCGGCCTGAATGTCGCGATATGTCCAGCCAAACAGTCCCGCATAGAACTGCTTGGCGGCAGCGAGGTCCGGTGTCACCAATTCAACAAATATAAGTTTGCCGACGTGATGTTCTTGACTGGCGGGCTCAACAATCGCTGGCAGTTGGATCGGTGCGGCCATGGCCGGCACAGCAAACGCAACGCCGAGAAGGACGGCGAGCAACCCTCGCCAAAGAAAGTGTCTGGCTCGATGAGGTTGCATCTTTTGCGGACTGATTTGATTTGATGTTATTAAGTTAACCCGGTTTGAGCTGTGTTGCGGATGCATCGTAGTCTCCATGTTATATTCTTTGCTAGGATGTCGTCGTCCAAACATAATTATATACGCCGGAACCCGGCGCCCACAGTGTTGCAATCTTGTTCACAGTATCCCGCTAACACTTCATCTTGAGTAGATCCAAGTTTTATATCAAGGTTCTAATATAATATTTTATACCATCCATCATCCGGACACAGTTGTTATGTTTTGAACCGATTGAGATATCTTCAAAAAGATTCTCCTTACTGGCACACACCCCAACACCAGCCATCAAAGAGCCGGCATTTCATCTAATCTTAAACTCAAACATATTCTATGTAGATCTTGAGCCCTTTGATATTCAGATTATGGAACTTGGAAGTCTTTTACAATCAGGGATATCCTGATTTATGGCTACGAAATACCTGACAATAGCCTTCGAAAATGCTGATTGATTTGATCGGAACTATCTTTTGTGAAGTGGCAATAGATTAGAACGGTCATATAGGAATTCAGTCAATAATGATTATCACTTAAAAGGGTGAATATTTATCAAAAATGCCGGATGCTTTGTTTCAGGAAGGAACAAACAAATAAATTGGTCTGTCACCAGATCAAGCATTTGTGGAACATACGGCATTTGCACCAATCAATCCAGATCACAGTTTAATGTAAACACCTTTATAGATTTTCCACCATGTATGCCAACCACTAATTTTATACATCTACACCATGATTGCAAAGTGAAAGACAAATAATGGTGTATTCCAAAAATGGCTGTTCCAAAGTGCGTTTCTGAATTAAAAATGGATGAATCTATTTTATTTTGCTGTAAGAATAATTTATTTCACCATTTTTTATAATAAAAAAGTTTATTGATCCCCATGGAACACCAGATAACTGGAAGATTCGGCACATAATATTTGTGGTTCATCCGGTTGATGCATACTTCCTGTACTACACAAATCGTCAACCTTGAAGACAATGATTGATTTCAAACAGAAATAAATGATGTTGTTTTCTCGGCGATCATGATGATAAAGATGAGCTGTATTGAGAGGGAATTGCGGAAACGTGATGCATGGTCTGGCGTCTCTTTGCCACGAAGCTGGAAACGGCGGAAACAATGGAAGGAGTTGTCCTAAACGTGCGCGCACCGCATTTCTACCCGGCCTCGACTCAAAAACGAACGGACACACTGTATGGATATTATCCCGCCGCACGAACCGTCTCTCCTGGCAAAGCTGCGGAGAATCCTGATCGGAAAACCCCGCCGCGTTGATGAGCCTTCTATCTTCTACAAAATTTCGCTTATCCCCATCCTCGCGTGGATCGGTCTAGGTGCCGATGGTCTTTCCTCGTCATCCTACGGACCGGAGGAAGCCTTCAAAGCCCTTGGTTCCCACACCTATCTTTCGATCTTTCTCGCCATAACTACGGCGTTCACCGTCTTTGTCATCTCCTACGCCTATTCCCGGATTATCGAACACTTCTCACATGGCGGCGGCGGGTACGTCGTTTCCACCCATACTATCGGGAAGAGCGCTGGCGTCTTGTCAGGATCAGCCCTTCTGGTAGATTACGTCCTTACCATCACCGTTTCCCTGGCTTCTTGCGGCGACGCACTGTTCAGTTATCTCCCCGCGACTTTCCTCAAGTATAAACTTGCCTTCGTGTTCCTGCTCATCCTGACCCTTGAGGTGGTCTGGTTTCTTTCGACAACCTGGAGCGGGTTATAAGTGGTGAGCTGCTTTGGTTCATACCGCTTCCTTCAACTTCGGTATGGTGTCCCAGTAAACCTCATCGGGAGTCATGTTG
>Ga0182027_10016085_pt1 | contig 10239 bp, 12 predicted proteins | sample 712E1DmetaG_FD_121300 | JGI IMG/M metagenome (GOLD analysis project Ga0182027, IMG submission 121300) | Permafrost microbial communities from Stordalen Mire, Sweden - 712E1D metaG (Illumina Assembly) | ecosystem: Environmental > Terrestrial > Soil > Wetlands > Permafrost | place: Sweden... | reverse complement strand
TGCGCGGCTACATCGGCGCCGACGTCGACGCCGTTCTTGAAGAGGGCGCCGAGGAGTTCGAGCGGCTCTTCGAGGCAGCTTGACGAGGCCGAAACGGGGGCCGGGAGGCTGGCGCGTCCACGACAGCCACCGATGCGAGCCGGCGGACCACGATGCCAGAGGACGCCAGTCGCCCGAGCAGCGCATAGGTCGATCAAGGCGGGTTGCTAGAGGCAGCGTGTGCTGGCAGTCCGGGCTGATAAGCGTGGCCGCACGTCTTCAGGTGCATGCGGTCGCTGGAGTGATAATCACCTTTCCTTGCAGCTCGTCTTCGATCATGTGGCGGAATGCCTTGCGAACATCACTGAGGTGGTACGTGCTGTCGATGATCGGCGTGATCTTCCCGGTTTGAAGGAGTTCCCTGAGGAGGGCGATCGCTTCCTTCTTAGTGGGCGTCGGCACACCCGGACCCCGGAGCTGCTGCACGAAGCGCGAGAGCACCACGAGCGTGAGAAAGTGGGGGATCAGTCCGAACACCGGCTTGCCAGACGCGCCAAAACGCTCGTGCCCGATCAGCACGTATCTCCCCTCGGCTTTGAGTGCGCGTCTGCAGGCGGAGAACGAGTGGTTCCCCGGGACGTCAAAGATGATGTCGTAGCGAACACCACGACGGGTGAAGTCTTCTCGCGTGTAGTCGACGACCTCGTCTGCCCCGAGCGAGCGCAGCATGTCGAGCTTGCCCGTGCTGTCTACGGCAGTCACCTGCGCGCCGCGGGCCTTCGCGATCTGCAATGCGAGCACACCCACCCCACCCCCAGCGCCGTTGACCAACACCCTTTGCCCCGGCCGCTGACTCAGGCCTCGCAGGTTCTGCAGAGCGATGAACCCGGAGGTTGGGACGGACGCGGCCTGCTCGAAGGTGACGTTGTCCGGCTTCAGCGCCAGCAGGTCCTGATGGACGGAGACGTACTCGGCGTAGGCGCCGCCGTTGACCCATTGCTGGCGGGCGATCGTCTCGCCGAACACCGGATCACCCGCATGAAACCGTGTCACGCTGCTGCCGACGGACTCGACGACTCCCGCCACGTCCGTACCGGGAATGGGGTTCGTCGGTGCGGAGAAGCCTGCCCCCATCAGGCGCAGGACATACGGTCGCCCGCTGACGACATGCCACACATCCGGATGGACCGAAGCCGCTCGCACGCATACGAGCACTTCGTCATCGCCGATTACCGGCTTGTTGACTTCCCGGAGTTCCAGATCATCCGGAGATCCGTACCTCCGCTGGACAATCGCCTTCATCGCGGGTCGTCGGGGATCGGTGCTCGGGACTCAATTTCCGGCGTGAGATCCATGCGGGGAATGTACCCGCTTGCTCTTTGGCCGCTCAGTGACAAGAGATGTACCATCGGTTGTGCGAGTGGCTACGTCGGGAATAGCGGATGATGAGTGTCCCGACGGCAGACCGTCCCATCCAGGAGGCTTCCACATGCGCGTGTGGCACACATTCCCGTTTCTGTTGCTATCCCTGCTGCTCGCGACCCTGCTCGTGCCGGGCACGGCGGCCGCCGCAGCCAAGAAGACCCAGCGGGTGAGCGTCAGCTCGGCCGGCGTCCAGGGAAACAGCACCAGCGGCATCAACGCCCCCTCCGTCTCCGCCGACGGCCGCTCCGTGACCTTCGACTCCATTGCCAGCAACCTGGTGCCCGGCGACGCTAACGGCTACGAGGACGTGTTCGTGCGCGATCTGAAGCTGCACAGGACCTACCTGGTGAGCGTCAGCTCGGCCGGTGTCCAGGGAAACAGCGACAGCCTCACACCCGCCATCTCAGGCGACGGCCGCTACGTGGTGTTTAATTCCGATGCCAGCAACCTGGTGACCGGCGACACGAACGACTACGAAGACGTCTTCGTGCGAGGACCCTACCGGTGAGGAGTCGGCCGGGGCACCTTCACCGACTCCAACCAGGTGAACGGCAGACTGCTTACGCGGGACAAGGTCTCACGGCTTCGCGTCGTGGCAACCGAAAGGCCAGCCAAAGACATCTACTCGACATCCGGCAAACGCAGGTGAGGCGCAAGCACACCGATCTGGCCCACAAGTGGGAGTGGCATGATGGGGCCACTTACGTACTTGGCCACCACCTCGCACGCTCTATCTTCGAGGAGATCCATCTCATAGTCATCGTCTCTGCCGCTGGGCAGGTCGGGCCCCGTCTCGACGGCCCGCCCTGGTCAGTGTCGACCATCGTCTGGCCGCAGCCCTTCCTCGCCGCCTGCACTTCGCCGTCACTCACACGAGAACCGGCTCTCCCACTATCATGGAAAGTGTCATAGAAAGTGGACCAGCGAATGGGATGCGGTCATTGGAGCTCGTGGGATTGTCGCAGGCAGCTGGCAGCATCCACCGTTGCGAAGGTGCTGGCGCGGTTCGAGCAGCAACCACCAGCGAGCTTCGCCCAACGACCGGGGGGCGATGATGCTCGCTGGTTCCGACGACGCCCGCATCCGCGGCACACTCGCCCGTCGCCCGTCGCCGGTCAGCGATGCGATCGTCGCCGACGAGCTGGTCGAGCCCTGGTTCTCCTGTCTTTTGAGCCGCGTGCCGGGCTTGCACATCTTCGACTGCCACACCCACTTAGGGTCGGATCCCGACGGCTCCCGCCTGACAGCCGGTGAGCTGGGGCGCGCGCTCGATGTGATCGACGCGCGCGCGGTCGTCTTTCCGCTGGCCACGACGGGCGGTTATCGAGCCGCGAACGACTTGGCGCTTGCCGCCGCTGAGGCCGCGGAGGGACAGCTGGTCGCGTTCTGTCGCGTCGATCCGCATACCGATGGCAGCGCGGAAGTCGAGCGCTCGCTGAAGCGCGGCGCGGCCGGTATCAAGCTCCATCCGCGCGCGGAGCGTTTCCTTCTGGGTGACCCGGCGGTGCGCCGGATCTTTGCGCTGGCCAACGAGCGGCGCGTGCCGGTCATCGTGCACGCCGGGAGGGGGATCCCCAGCCTGGGCCGGGACGCGCTCGACCTTGCGGAGCGCTTCCCGGCCGCGCCCCTGATCCTGGCACACGCTGCGGTCGCCGATCTTGCCTGGATCTGGTCCCAGGCGGCCGCGCATCCCAACCTCTTCTTCGACACGGCCTGGTGGAACACGACCGACCTACTGGCCTTGTTCACACTTGTGCCCCCGGGGCAGATCCTGTTCGCCTCGGACACACCGTACGGGCGACCGGTCGCGGCCGCCGCGATCGCGCTGCGGGTGGCACTGGCAGTCGGCCTGAGTGGCGCACAGACGGCCGCCGTCTTCGGTGGTCAGCTCAGGCGTCTGCTCGCCTACGAAGCGGCGCACGACCTCGGTCCCGCGCCGGTCGGGACGGCGCCGACGCCGGGACCGCTGCTCGAACGTCTCCACACGCTGCTCGTCGCGGCCGCCGCATGCTCGATGAGGGCTCAGCCAGCGGAGGAGTTTCTCGACCTTGCGCGCCTCGCTTGTCATCTTCCCGACGAGCATCCTGATGCCGTCGTCAGTGCCTCGATCCTCGATCTGCTCAATCGTCACGAACGCTATCTCGCGACGAGGCCGGCACAAGATGGCCCGCGACCAGCGGGGGTCCATCTCATCTTGGTCGCTGCCGCCATGGCCCGACTTCCGGACCATCCACTGCCGAACTGGGGCACATGCGCGTGAGCTTCCGAAGGCGCGCAATGCTGCCCGACATCCGCCTGCATGACCTGCGCCATACCCACGCCACTCTGGCTTTGCAGGCCGGCATCCACCCCAAGGTCGTCTCCGAGCGCCTCGGCCACGCCAGCGTCTCGATCACGCTGGACACCTGCTCGCACGCCATCCCGGCGATGCAGGAGGAGGCGGCGGTGAGGATCGCGGAGCTGGTGTTCGCGGTGAGATAGCCAACGGTCGCGCCGCAGCATGACGATTGGGATCACCTCGAACGGTTCCATCGTTCGCCTCTTCCCGCATGTCGTCGCAAGCGGAGTCCATCACATATAGACGGGGGCTCATCGGGGCGACACTGAGCAGTTGGCATCGGGTTGGCGGCTGCGGAAACTCGCTGCAAACGTGACCGAACGAAACAGCGCAAGGGATGGACAATCCGTTGGCTGAGCCGTCGTCGCCCCAAGGGGGGAGCCCTCCGCATCATCGATTGCAGTGCGTCCCAGCCACCAGTCCGCCCTGCCGACTGATTCGATGCGACTGATTCAGCGGCGGGCGCGTCACCCGTTTCCGGACCATGGTCGGAGTCTCTGCGGACTCCTGATCGGGCGGTGGAACTTCTCGCGCCACTCCAGCGGGTGAGGTCCGAGGCGGCCTCTGGAGGACGTTGACCCCCTTACCGGTCGGGCGTCGCGGGTGGCTCACCCCGCCAGTGGCCTGTCAGTATTTCGCCGGCGGCGGCGAGGAGAAGGCGGCGCTCATCTTCTGCGTCACCTTGTGGCTGCCGCACTTGGGGCAGACCGCCTTCGCCTCGCGCTCCTCCACGTGACAGCTGACCTCGAAGGGAGTGCCGCACTTCTTGCAGGTGAACTCGTAGGTGACCATGGCGTCCTCCCCGGCTCCGGTAGATGGGCGACACTGGCTCCGGCAGCTACGTTACCTCCGACTGCTCTTCTGGCAGCCTCACGAGGTCTCACGAGCAACCCACGGTCTTCCGGCGTCGCCTTGCGAAGGCGTCCTGCTCTTCCGCATGCCCTCGCGCTTCTGGCCTATGATGGCGAGGCCGCAGGACGACGGGTCGGCCGGCACCACTATCAAGTCGGAGGTTGCAGCGAGCACACGCGCGCACGGCAGGAAGCCATTCCTCAGGAGGCTGGGGTTCCTCTGCCTCCTCTGCATGGCCTGCGCCGTGGCGATCACGGGCGCCTCTGCGTGCTCCCATGGCCCCGTCAGGACTTTCGGTCCAGATCCGGCGGCCGGCACGGCGCCGCCGCTGCTCACCGTGCTCACCCGCAACGTCGGCATCGGTAAGGCGAAGATATTCATCGCCCCTGCCGGAGGCGTCTACGCCGCGGGCCCCGAGATCCTCACCACCACCGGCAAGGTGGTGTGGTTCCACCGGCTGCCCGCCGGAGAGTTCGCTGCCGACTTTCGCACGCAGACGTATCGGGGCAGGCCGGTCCTCACCTGGTTCCAATCCGAGGAAGCAGCCCCAGGCGGCCAGGCGGCCGGACCCGGCATAAGGGCATCAGGGCCGCAGGCCTCACCGACACCTTCCGCACGGCCGAACGGTCCCAACGGCGTTGACTACATCTACAACGACCAGTACCAGCACATAGCCACGGTCCGAGCGGGAAACGGGGCGACGAACACCTTCCACGAGTTCCTGATCACGCCCCAGAACACCGCGCTGATCGTGGCTGACGTCACGAGGACCGCGGACCTGAGCTCGATGGGTGGTCCTGCCGACCAGCGCGTCATCGACGGCCTCGTGCAGGAGATCGACGTAAGCAGCGGGCGGGTGCTGTTCCAGTGGGACAGCGCCACTCACGTCCCCTACGCCGACAGCTACCTGCCCCGGCCATCCTCCCCGAGCACGCCCTGGGACTGGTTCCACATCAACGCCGCCCACCTCGACCGCGACGGCAACCTGCTGGTGAGCTCGCGCAACGCCTGGACCATCTTCAAGGTCAACCGGCGCAGCGGCCAGATCATCTGGCAGCTCGGTGGCAGGCACAGTTCTTTCACCCTGCGCGCTGCCCCCGGCCAGGTGCTCGACCGCGCGGGGCAGATCTTCGCCTGGCAGCACGACCCGGAGGCCATCGGCGGTGGCGAGTACACGGTCTTCGACGACGAGGCGGGCAACCTGCTCGGCTTCAGCCGTGCGGTGACAGTCCAGCTCGACCCAAACGCCCGGGTGGCCACCTTGGTCAAGTCGGACGATCAGCCGGAAGGCCAGGTCGCACAGGTCATGGGGAACGCGCAGACCACCTCAGGCGGCGACCTCTTCGTCGACTGGGGCGCTCTGCCTTACGTCTCCGAGTTCAGCCCGTCCGGGAAGCTGCTGTTCAACGCGCAGCTCCCAGCCGGGGTCAGCAGCTACCGCGCCTACCTGCTGCCCTGGAAGGCGCCCGGCGAGTGATCGGAGCCGTCGTTCGCCTGCGCCTCTGGGAGTCTCCACGCGCTGGGCCGCGCCTTCACGTTCACGGCCGAGGCGGGCAGAGGCCAGGACGTTGTCTCAAGCCGGCGGCTCAGACGGCGGCACGTTCACTGACGGGTCGGCGGCGCAGGCTCGGATCCTGGAGGGCCGGGGGCACGTAGGCCTGGTCGAGCGTTCCGACGTCGCTGCCGGGCGGGACGATCGCGTCGATGCGGTCGAGGATCTCGTCGCTGAGCGTGACGTCGAAGCCGGCCAGCAGGTCGTCGAGTTGCTCCATCGTGTGTGGCCCGAGAAGCGCGCTGGTGATGCCCGGATGAGCGATGGCGAAGGCCATCGCGAGGTGGGTCAGCGGCAGGCCGGCCTCGGCGGCGAGCGGGATAAGCTGCTCGACGGCGTCGAGACGACGCTCGTCGCGGAGGTGCTTGAAGAGGCCCGCGCGGCGCAGGTCGTTCTGCTGGCCCTTGCGGACGCGGCCGGTGAGCATCCCCTGCCCGAGCGGGCCCCACACCAGCGTGCCCATCCCGTAGCGTTGCGCGATCGGCAGCACCTCGCGTTCGATGCCGCGGTTGAGCAGCGAGTAGGGCGGTTGCTCGGTGCGAAAGCGCTCCAGGCCGCGCCGCTCGGCGACCCACTGAGCTTCGACGATGTCGGAGGCGGGCATGGTGGACGAGCCGATCGCGCGGACCTTGCCACTGTGGATCAGGTCCGAGAGGGCGGAGAGCGTCTCCTCGATGTCGGTGGCGGGGTCCGGCCGGTGGATCTGGTAGAGGTCGATGTGGTCGGTCTGCAGGCGGCGCAGCGAGTCTTCGACCGCGGTCATGATCCAGCGCCGCGAGGTTCCTTGCCGATTGGGATCGTCTCCCATCGGCCGACTGAACTTGGTCGCGAGGACGACGCTGTCACGACGCCCTTTGAGCGCTTTGCCCACGACCTCTTCGGAGTCGCCGTAGGAGTCGGCGGTGTCGATGAAGTTGATGCCCGCGTCCAGCGCCTTGTGGATGATGCGGATCGAGTCGTCGTGGTCGGGGTTGCCGATGGCCGTGGCGAACATCAGGGCGCCGAGCGCGTAGGGGCTGACCTTGATGCCGGTCCGGCCGAGGGTGCGGTAGTGCATGCAGTCTCTCCTTTGGTGGTCGAGGTGCGATGGCGGCCCGCTGGATCGAACACGGTGGGCCATCCGGGCCCCACTGCTGACCAGAGGCGCGCCGCGGGAGTCCGGGTACCGGGTCGTGGGCTGGACCCGGGAGGCGCGAAGGGTGCGGAGCTTACCGCCGGGGCGCTTCGCTCACGAGTTCTTCAGGAATATCAAATAGAAGGCTGCAACCACCGCGACAATGCCGATATTCACCAGCAGCCGTGCCAAGAAACGATGCCGAAGGAACAGTACATCTACGAGAACGATACCGACGGTCACGACCAAGATGCAGAGCACCACATAGGTATGCCTTGACATTTCAATCACCCTCTCAAATGCGTCAGCAGTCGCCGTTCCCTGAAGTCGCTGGGTCTTCCTTCAGATCCTTTTGGGCTGTGTTCCTGTTCTCGACTGCCGCGTGAGCTCAGCACGAAGACGGCTGCGGTCGAGAGCCGGCGCATTAGCATACGCCAAGGGATGATGGGTCCAGCGTCGGGGCGTTGAACCGCGAGGGCTCTCGCCACGGCCTTGAGCCTAGCTTCTGCGAGTCTGCTCGAACGCCTTTCCGGGTGCTCCGCGTCGCCCGATGACGAAGTAGGCTACCGGCCCTAAGAAGTTCGCGAATGCCAGCAGCGTCCACACCCGCTTCGAGCCACGGATCTGGCCTGCCGGACGACGCTTGACGTCGATGAGCATGGCCACCTTGAGGCCGGCCTCGATGACCCCGGCGACGATGATCAGCCCCTGGGTGCGAGGGCTCAGTTCGCTCCATCTCTTCTTGGCCATGAGGACCTCTGCATAGACAGTGTCGGTGGCGCCAGCGCAGGCCGGTTCCCCTACCGAGCACGTTCGTCACTGGTGGTCGGACGTTCTGGCTGGCTCCCTCAGCCACGTGCCAGGCTCAGGCGGACCGTCTCCGGGTCGATGCCCAAGCGCGCGAGCAGTTCGGCCGCGGGGTCGGGCCGCTCCCGCCCGAGCAGCACCTCGAGCACGCGCTGGGGGCCGAGGTGATGGCCGCCGAAGCCGCGCATCTCCTTGCTCGACTCCTGCAAGACGGCCTTCGCCGCCGGTGTGAGCGGCAGGCGACCCTGCCAGACGGCCCTGAACGTCGGCCGTGGCGGTCGACGCGCCGGCTCTGCGTCCGGCAGCGGCGACGGGTCGAGCGTGATGTCGAGTCCGACGGCGCGCAGCGCGTCGCGATCCATCTCGTCCGCGGCGACGCAGGCCGTGTGCAGATCCACCCCGAGGGCCCTTGCCACCTCGGATTCCCTGAGCAGAGCCAGCAGCAGATGCTCGGTGCCCACCCTGCGGTCGCCGCGGCGCCGCGCCTCCTCACGGGCATCGATGTAGGTACTCCAGGGGTGGTACTCCTCCGCGGCGAAGGAGTTCTGTGAAGACGTGGCCATTGCACTCACTTCCCGTACTTCGCGTGGACCGATTGGCGGGTGACGCCAAGGGCGTCGCCGATCTCCTGCCACGTCCATTCGCGCTCGCGGGCGCGCGCGACCTGGTTGGCCTCGAGGCGCTCCGCCAGGCGACGTAGGGCCAGCACGGCGAGAAAGCCCTGAGTCGGATCGTCTGCATCGATTGAGGTTGGGAGGTCAGCAACGTCCATGCTGTCAGTCTAGGCTGACAGCGGTAGCCTGTCAATTCTCATTGACAGGGGCATCGGGTGGAATCGGCTCACTCGCGTTTCAGCGAGAGCGCCAGGCTGGGAACGACGAAAGACGCGAGGAAGATCGGCAAGATCCGCTTGCCACCACAGCGGAAGGCGACGGTCTCGCCCTCGGCGGCGTCGAAGCTCACAGCCCCGCTCGAGTTCCGGCCGTTGCGGACCTGTACGGTATGACGTCCCGGTTCGACCGGCATGTCGAACGTGTCGTTCAACTCGACCGACCCGGCACCCGTGCCGTCGACCACGATATCGTACGTGCCGCGGCGGACCTCGGCTCCGATGGTCTTGTGCGTCACCTTCAGCGTCGCCGCCATTGTGGTCTCCTTTTTCCGAGAGGGTGTCTGGTCATCCACTTCTGCCGGTCACGAGCCGTTCGCGGTCGAACAGCGCGGCCACGACGCGCAGTCGCTGACTACGGGGCCGACGCCGCGCGCGCATTCGTCAAGAGTGACTTCATCCGAGAAGAGTAACCGACCCTTGAGCGCAGCGGGCCGCAGCTTCATGCCAGAGTGGGCGGCGCCTCCGGCGCCTTGGCCGCACCGAAATGGACTCCGAATGGATCCCGATTACCCTGTCACACGGCAGCACGGGGGCAGCACGCAGCATCGTTAGCTTGGGGAAAAGGGCCGCAAAACGGCCGGAATGTGCCACAGGGCAGTACGGGGCAGTGGTGGGCGACCTTGGAATTGAACCAACGACTACCGATTGCCGCGAGAAGCGTCGTCGTCGGAGGAGGACCCAACGAGCTCCGAGGCTTGTGCGCCGACTGATGACGGGGAAGACGAATCTCTCGGAGGCGCGCTCCACGTCGGTCACCATTGACGCGTGACCCCAATCCCAAGGTCACTCGGGCTCAGTGTGCCGCCAACATCCCGCCAACGTGCCTCATGTCGCGCCGTGAATCCCCACGCCTGTGGGTGAACCTCGGTGCATGTTGGCCCACGCCTACAGGCGTGCCGCACCGCCATTCGAATTCCGTCGAGTCAGCGTGAAGCAGTGAAGGTTTGCGCGGCTTGCTCAAGGTTGGCGGCCCTTGGTCACCATCTGGTCACCAAGGGACTGTCGTTGCCCGTCAGTCGCCGTTAGCGGTTGGCAGCTACGACTGTCGATAGTGGCTGCATACTGGCCAGTTTCCGGCGCTAGGCGCCAACGCCCGTCAATGCCCGACAGACGGCAGTTTCGGATTTGCACGGCGGAGGTCAGCGGTTCGAACCCGCTGCGGTCCACCAGCTCGTTTACGTAACCGTTCAGTCGGTGCGTGCTGGATCAGGCTAGCGAGGGGATGGGATCGCCCCGGATGCTGGCCGCGATGACCTCGCTGAGATAGTCAAACAGCGAGC
>Ga0182027_10016084_pt1 | contig 10240 bp, 11 predicted proteins | sample 712E1DmetaG_FD_121300 | JGI IMG/M metagenome (GOLD analysis project Ga0182027, IMG submission 121300) | Permafrost microbial communities from Stordalen Mire, Sweden - 712E1D metaG (Illumina Assembly) | ecosystem: Environmental > Terrestrial > Soil > Wetlands > Permafrost | place: Sweden... | reverse complement strand
CAATTATCAAATATCAAACAATACCGAATGATAAAACTTCGGGACAGATTTGTCAGAGAAAACGCTCAAATCGTTCCTTTTTAGCCTTACAGATAGGACAGATTTCCGGCGGACCATCCCTGGCACACAGATAACCGCACACCTTACACCGCCACACCGGTAAAGGTAAATTAGATAGGTTCGTAGTTACATTTGCCATTGCCTTCCGCTGTTCGGGCGGAGGACGACGCTCCGGTACGGAGATTAGTTCCTGTTGTCCCTTGGCGACCGCCTCGGCAACATAGAGTCCTCAGAAACAGGCTCCGTAATCGACAACGTCAGAATCACGGTAGTCGCAAGGACAAATAATATCGATGTCCTCCTCTTTTACCCCTGAAGCTAAGCGACAGGGACAGACCTGATAACCATATCTTTTTTCGTTGGTCAATAAGCCGTGACACAGAGATCTGGTAAACTCAATGTCAGGATTTAAATTGTAACCGCCAGCCCGGGCATCTTTATTCAGTTGCTGATATAGTTTATCGATTTCTTCCTGGCTAATTGGCGAATTTTCGTTCATTTACTAAAGTATTCCCTGATTTTATTTTCCTGAAATCCGATGATGCATTGGTCATCATCTATTACCATTGTCGGGAAAGAAGCACCCGGGTTCCATTTTCGTATAACCCGTAGAGCCTCATTTTTTTCAGCATCATTCATCAAATCCACATCGCCGAAGTAGTATTCCACACCTAGGTCTTCAAGGAGCTTTTTAGTTTTTCGGCACCAGGGACAGGTGCTCAGCGCATATAAAACAATATGCCCTTTGTTCTTGCCTGCCACATGTTGTAAAGCCATATTTTCTCTCCTATTTACTTGTATTTTGAAGCTGTGATTAACTATTTAGTAACTTGGTTTACTAATCGTACATTATCACCGTGAAAATTAAAAATCAAGCACAAATATCACAATCTAACAAATAAATAAAACAGGAATTACTTTGGTTCTTGCCATAGAGATAGGCGTATCATTTATGTCGCATGGCGATGCTTATGCACTAATTATGTAATGTTATGCCTTGTCTTTCAACTTATAAAAAGATAGCAGTCGCACTAACGAGGGATAGATGGTTAACTTTAATGATGCTTCTAACCCAGGGAACCTTATACGCAAGTCTACTCCGGCGTCAGCTGAGCACCCTGCCATAAAAGCCCTTAATCCCCACCCACAAGAATAGCCCACAAAGGGCAATCAGCACCGGATAGATGATGTATAGTTCCATGTGAGGCGCGGTGGTTAAAGCAGCGCGGAACCCCTCCGTAACATAAATCAGAGGATTGACGCAGACCAGCGCCTGTAGCCAGGAGAACCCGCCGATTTTAATCGCTCCCAGGGCTGTCCATGGATAGTAAGTGCCACCCAAAAACGTAATCGGCAGCACGATAAACCCGAACATCAGCCCGATGTTACGCGGTGCAATCTTGGTGCCTAAAAACAATCCCAACGAGGAAGTCATGATACAGGTCAGCGGTATCAACGTAATTAAAACAGGCCAGTTTACCGTTAGGTTTGCGTGTATGCCGTTAGCGTGGATAACCGCGGCAATCGGGAAAACAATCAGCGCCGCAATTAAGCCCTGAATGGCTCCGGCTACTACCTTACCGATTGCCACCAATGATACAGGAAGAGGTGCGAGGACGCGGTCCTCAATCTCTTTAGTGTAGCCGAACTCATTCGCCAGCGGTAAGGCTACCGCTTGGATTCCCTGGAACATAATAGACAATGCCACGACTCCAGCTACTAGTACGGTAGCAAATGACGATTCTCCAGTTGTGCCACTGCTACCACCAATGCCTTGACCAATTTGAGGGAACACAAACAGAAAAACGAAAACCAGCAGGAAGGGCTGGACAAGGGTACGGGCGATAAATATTCCCAAGCCTTTTTTCAGAACCGTAAGGTCACGAAGTAACAATGCCCCAAAGGCGGTACGACTCGCAGATGATGTTGAGCGGATTGTCTTAGAAGTTTGTGTGACTGACGCATTAGTCATTGTATTCATTAGTCGCGGAGCTCCTTTCCCGTCAGGTTAATAAAAACAGTTTCAAGGGTTGGTTCGGCTACAGAGAGGTCTGTAATATTAAACCCGCCCTGTTCGGCGATGGATACAACTTTTGGCAGTACGCCGGTTGTACCTTTGATATGAAGTTTAATGACACTATCAATTCTCTGGCTCTTGGTTGCTCCTTCAAGCCGTTCCTGGAGCAGGTTGGCCAGGGCATCAAGGTTGCCTGTGGCCGATATTGTTACAATGCTATCCGCACCGACTGATTCCTTTAAGCCCTTCGGGGTATTAATTGCCAGTATATGTCCATGGTCCATAATGGCGAGCCGATCGCAGATTGTGTCCGCTTCTTCCATATAATGGGTTGTCAGCAAAATTGTCTGTCCCTCGGCATGCAATTTGCCCAGGATTTCCCAGAGTGCGAGGCGAGCCTGCGGGTCAAGTCCTGCCGTTGGTTCATCCAGAAAGAGCACCGAGGGGCGGTGCATCAAAGCGCGGGCTACCTGAAGCCGTTTTGCCATTCCGCCTGAAATGGCCATTATCTCCGCTTTGGCTCGTTCCGTCAGACGGAATTCCACCAGTAACCGGTCTGCCGCTTCGCGACTTTCCCGAGCTTTCATCCCGAAAAAGAGGCCATGATAGTAAAGGTTCTCCCAGACGGTCAGAGCTCTATCCAGATTGTTTGTTTGTGACACGATGCCGATAACCTGTTTGACGAGCGCAGCATGAGCCACAACATCAATACCTGCGACAATAGCTTTACCCCCGGTTGGGACAACCAGTGTTGTCAGCATCCCGACGGTGGTGGTCTTTCCGGCGCCATTTGGCCCGAGTAACCCGAAGATTTCCCCGTGATGCACAACCAGGTCAAGCTGATCTACGGCTAAAATATTGCCGGCGGGATATCTCTTGGTTAGTTTTTCGCAATGGATGATCTCATCGATTGCAGGTTTTTCGTCAATCGTGCCGGTGCTCTTTTTTTGTGTAGTCATATCCACCTTTGCTTTCCTCCCCGAATGAGGATACTATAGTTTTATTCTACATTATTTTTATAATTGTCAAATATACTGCTCTTGAAAGGCCGTATTTAAGGAGGAAAGGATGCAAATCAATGGTAACACCATCTTGATTACCGGCGGCGCGACCGGTATTGGCTTTGCACTAGCTTCGACCCTGGTAAATGCAGGCAACAAGGTGATTATCTGCGGCAGAAGGGAAAATAAACTCAAGGAAGCCATGCATAAACTTCCGCAAATACTAACCAAAGTATCTGATGTGTCTAAAGAGAAAGAACGTGAAGAGCTATTTGTTTGGGCCAAAGATAATTATCCGGATCTGAACGTGTTAATCAATAATGCCGGAATTCAAAGAATGGTAAATCTTAAAAAAGGTACGAAAGAACTCTTTAAGGGTGAAAATGAAATCGAGACTAATTTTGTCGCTCCGATTTACCTGTCGGCTTATTTTATCCCCTGGTTTTTGAAGAAAAAGGAGACGGCAATCATTAATGTCTCCTCCGGCCTGGGTTTTGTGCCGATCGCCGCGCTGCCGGTTTATTGTGCCACCAAGTCGGCAATTCATTCATTTACCATATCTCTCAGGCATCAATTAAAAGATACTTCCATCAAAGTGTTTGAAATAGTGCCGCCGGCAGTGGATACCGAACTGGGCAAGGGCACGACATCTGATGAGTCGCAGGAATATAGAGGAATTCCTCCATCCGTAGTCGCAGAAGCAACTATTGAAGCGCTGGCAAAGAACGACTACGAGATAATAGTTGGCGAAGCAAAGGGTTTGGTAGTAGGAGCCAGAACAAACCCGGAACAGGCCTTTCAAAATATTAACCAATGGTGATAGGCGTTTTTTATTAGAGATGATTTATTATTTCTAAAATTTGAAACGGGTTACGTTTGCTTGGAATCGTTTTTACCGGGTGCCTTTTGCGGCGCATTTTTTATCTCATTATAAGGGCGTACTCTCGTTGGCACGATAAATAATGCCAGTACGGCTGTCACTGCCATGATTATGGCAGCAACTAATAGTGCGTGAGCCATTCCATAAGTAAATGATTCGTCCGCATTTTTCACAATAAACTGTGCAAGAGCAGGGCTCTGATTCTGCGCAGTTGCGGCTACGATTTGGGCTCCCTGTATGCTGCCGCGAATTTTTGTCACTGCCTCAGTCGAAAGGGGCGCCGGCCAAACTATTTTATCGATATGTAGGGCATAAGCTGAATTTAACAATGTGCCCAGAACTGCCACTCCAAGCGCGCCTCCTATTTGACGGGTGGTATCATTCATCGCCGAGCCTACTCCCGCCTCATCGACAGGTATTGAACCCATGATGGAATTTGTTGCTGGGCTCATAGTGACACCCATGCCGAATGCAGTAATGATCATGCCAATAGCAATATTCAGATATTTTGTATCTATTGCGGCTATATGGTAGAAATAATACATGCCAACGGCTGCGATAAAAATGCCCAGTGCTACGGTGATCTTCGTGCCGATTTTCTGTGCAATCCATGCCGAGGAAAGCGCTCCAATAAATGCCGCAAATGCCATAGGTAACAATCGAATGCCTGCCTGTAATGGGCTATAACCATGGACTGATTGGAGATACTGGCTCAAGAAAAAGAAACAGCCAAACATTGAGAATGCAACCAATGTTAGTGCGATGTTTGCTCCGGTGAAAGACATATTCTTGAAAAATCGCAGCGGTAACATGGCGTGCGTGGTGTGAAGTTCCCAGATGATAAATGCGGTGAGTAAGACCACGGCGGCGGCAAATGCAAACAAAACATTGTGAGCCGTCCAGCTGCTAATCCCTGCCTGGATAATTCCGTAGACAAGGGAAAAAAAACCTGTAAGAGAAAGGATGCATCCCGACACGTCTATCCGGCGCGGATGCTCGGCTCTTGAGTCTTGAATGAAGAAATATCCGCCTATGAGCGCGATCACTACGACCGGCAGATTGATATAGAAGACAGAACTCCAGTGGAAGTGTGCCAGCAGCCAGCCTCCCGCCAGTGGACCGATTCCCATGCCCAGGGAAAAAGTAGCTGCCCAGACAGCGATGGCCTGGGCACGTTCTTTCGCATCGCGAAAGGTAGCTGTGAGGATTGATAGGGTACAGGGCATAATAGTAGCCCCACCTATACCCATTAAAGCGCGCATTGTAATAAGTGACCCGGTACTTTTAGATAAAGCTGCACCGAGGGAAAAAAGGCCGAAGACAGCCAAGCCTCCCTGCAGAATCTTCTTCCGTCCGAACCGATCACCAATGGAGCCCATGGTCAATAATAATGCGGCAAATACCAGGGTGTAGGCGTCAACAATCCACTGCAGTCCGTTTAAGGTTGCTCCCAGATCACGTGAGATGGAAGGTAGTGCCAGGTTCAATACAGTATTGTCCAGAGCGATAACTAATAGCGAGAACGCAAGAAAGCCAAGCGCAATCCAGCGCCTCTTATACAATTTAGTTTGTTCTATCACGAAATCCTCCTAGTCCGAGTAAAATGCTGATATTGATGTCCAGTGTGTATGGAATAATTAAAATACCATAAAATGATTTTACCATAAAATTATTTGCTTGAATCCGGCGAAAAACAAGAGCAATGCTATTGCAAATCGCTGTAAGTGTTGTTTAGTATAAAATATTGACAATAATCCAATATTTACTTATTCTGGAAGTATGAACAAATATAATCGAGTGATATTGTTAGGTTTCTCGATAGTGTTATCGGCAATTCTTTTGGCTTGCAGTCCGGTTGCCGGTACCTCGACTACAACAACTTCACTGGTGCCAGGTCCGCAAAGCTCTTCTTTGTTAAGTGGTAATATAAGCGTTGATGCAGAGACTAACAAGGATTATGCTTTCACAGTTGAACCGACCATGAAAGACACCAGCATTGTCGGTTCTTTTCAAACATTTGGGGGTGCTCCCAATCACATTGAGGTTTATCTTATGGATGATGCCACCTATAAAACGTGGTTAAAGGGAGGTACTGCTCATATCCTTTATGATTCGGGTAGCCTGTCAAACGGAGAGGTTAATCAAGCAATTTCAACACCCGGTAAATATCATCTTACCTTTACGAACCGTGCTTCGGCTTCTCTTTCTCCAGCTCAGCAAGTAACAGTTTCATTTGATTTAAAATGGACCTATTGAGCTCAAATTGACTTTTAACCAAATCTTTCCTCCATGGCGAAATGAGCAGTGATTTGAAGTAATTTGTGATTCTCTGGCAGTCCAGGTCACTTTCAGTTATAATAATAGAAAAATTAGTCGGGCAGGTCGGAAGAAAATGACAAATCCATCGGAGCCAACCAAAGGAAAATCATCGCGTCCTGTAAGGAAAAAGAATCGGCTTCAAGTACAGAGCGCCCATCCGCCGAAACCGGTCAAGAAAACGCTTTCCCGCGCCGCAAAGCAAGCAACTCAAGCGTCGAGCACTCCACGGCCGAAAAAAACAAATACTAAAAGACGGAATATTATTACCGTCGTATCGATTGCAATGGTAGTAATCATCGTCGCGGCGCTGGCTTACTACTTGATAGCGGTCACACCAATGCAACGCGTCATTTTAACGATTAACAATGAAAATATTTCAACCGGTTATTTTCTGAAACGGGTTGTTGCCAATCCTAATGGAGATGTCACTTCGACCATGCAGGGCATGGTTGGGGAATATATCATCAAACAGGAGGCCGCGGCGAACGGGGTCGCTCCGGTTACGGACCAGGATGTTGATGCATATCTGAGAAACCAGGCCAATGCAACATTAGCCAGTAGTACTACGAATACAAGTACGACCACGACCACTACGCCACCGACCATGACTGATACCGCATATAATAAGTGGTTCCAACAATTATTGGATAATTCAGGACTGTCAGCGAAAGAGTACCGTACAATTGTAGCTCATGAAATACTGCGTGGGCGCCTGTCTGATATTTTATCTGCTGATATTCCAGCCACAATGACTCAGATAAACTTCGGGGCTATTTTTTATAGTTCGCAGAGCGCCGCCACAACCGCAAAGGCAAAGATAGATGCCGGGGCTGATTTTGGGGCTATGGTCACTACAGCTACGGCTGCGGGACAGAGCGCTTATGACCAGGCATGGGAGCCCTATGCTGCTATCGACTCTCAATTGGTGGCTGCAGCTCAATCAGCAACAGTCGGTAAGTGCAGCGATCCGATCACTTATCAGCAATCGGGGGCTACTTCCGGCAGCGCGACAACGACAGGTTATGTTCTGCTCATGGTTCACGAAGTAAAAGATAATGTGCCGGTAACCGATGCCCAAAAAACTATCCTGAAAAACAATGGCTTGGGTAATTGGTTGAATATACAATTGAAGACCGCAACAGTTGTCATTCATGAGCTTGATGGAACCCCTGTGAACGGACTAACTACTAATATAGATAGTGCGACCTTAGCCTACCTTAATTTACAGGTACAGAAATTAGTCAGTAAACGCCCGGCGGAGACCACAACCACGACCACTAAAACAACCAGTACGACTCCTTAGTACCTCCCGGCCGGCAACTAGGATAAGTAAATATCCCGGTAATAAAAGGCACGCCTTTCAGGATAACGATGTAATCCTGCTAGAGCGTGCCCTGTTTATTTCAGACGCTAAAATCAGTCTTAAATGTGCTTGGTAGGGTATTCTTTCCGGTTCGGAGGAAAAACATCAGAGCCATCGATAACGCAATAGTTGTTATGATTACTTAACTGGTTTTGGAAAGGTTACTTAATGGCGTAAAACCCGGCCTGGATATGAGACCTCCATAGGAGTTCTACTGTTTGAAATCCCGTTTCTTTAAGCAACTCGAGGTGTTCATGCACTTTAATCGGAAAAAACTCGGAGTTGAAACGCGCCGCATGTTTCTCCGCCATCACGCTGGTCCTGCCGTGTTCAACCTGAAACCGCTTCCAGCGTTCGATGCCTAGCTGTGTACCCCGGATTGAGTCCGGCATGATATTTTCCACTGAAATGAACACTCCGTCTGCATCTAGCAGCCGGTAGCAGATGTCAGTCGCTGTTCGCCGCTCCTCTTTTTTGTAGTAGTGATGGCATAAAATGGCGGTGATTACTTGCGGTTTTAAAACGTCCTTATGAGTCAGTAAGCCTTCACTGGGTGTGAGCGGTAAGAATCTGACCCGTTTCTCTGAAAATGCTTTTAACCTGTCTGCCGCTCGTTTTAGCATGAGTTCGGTCGGGTCAGTTAAGATGAAAGTTGTGTTTGGGAAAAAGCGTAAAGCTGTTTCCACCAGGGTACCGGTGCCACAGCCCGTGTCTAACCACTGTTTAACATCCGGTTTCACCGTGCGAACAATATCTATTATTTCCAATTGAATAACATCGTAAAAAGGCATTATTTGCCGCACGACGTCATCGTAGATTTCGGGGATGAATGAAGTAGCACTATTGAAATCGGTCATATGCCTACCAGTATATTTTCTCCAAGAAGAAAATGTCAAACCAGGAGTGCGAAATACGAAGCCCTAATATTGAGATATAAAATTCTAAATTATAATATCGAAATACTAAATCCCGATTCACTCTGTTTATAAGGGGTAGAAAGAGATGGGGACTAGATTCTTCAGGTATTGCGGTAACTTCAGAACGACAAAGGGGGATAGGGGCATGCAGCTTTGTCCCCTCCCCAACCGGCCAGCTAAAAACTGGTCTTTTGTCTATCGAAAATCCCCCTATGAGAATGGCGCTATTTAAAAGCATTTTACTTAAAATGAAAGTATGGAGTGGAGGGAAGGCTAAACAATGCCGGATAGCAATTTAAGAAACCAATTAAAAGTAAACTTAAATATCGGTATTGAATGGCCAACTTATCCAAGAGGGGAAGAAAAATATTTGGATTGGTTTTCAAGGTATTCAGAGTATCAAGCGCAGGATAACGCATTTTTCGAATATTTAATAAGGGAGGATGAAAGTGGTAGACAATAATTCAGAAAACAAATCACAGACAAGTCAAAATCCCGGAAGTCAAGGACCCACCTATCAGGACTGGCGTGAGCAGCGCTGGAAAGAGCGTTGGGAATGGCGCAAGAACAGAAGAGAAGCTATGCAGAAATATCCTCTCCATGGTTTATTCCCCGGTCTCGCTTTGATTCTCGTGGGCGCTTTGTTCCTGGCGAACCAGATGAGCTGGATATCCGGCGATACATGGTGGAAATGGTTGCTTGTCGGTTTGGGCGCAATAATGATGATCAGTTGGCTGGTTCAATATCGAGCGCCGGAATATCGCCATTGGGGTCGTGGTCGATTAGTATGGGGCATGGCTCTGGTGATTCTCGGCATTTTGTTTCTGGTGGGTTTCAGCCAATGGTGGCCTATAGTGATTATCGGGGTCGGACTTGCCTGTTTATTCCGGTTCTGTTGGTGATTGGGGAAGACGGGTAATTATAGTATGTGTAAAAACGAATTATTTACATGCTATAATTACCCTACTTAAGTGAGTGTGGTGGATAGAAATGCCGGATACAAAGACTAGGGATGATAACGAATATGAAATTGACGATGATTCCTTACATTCCGACAGAAAGATAAGGGATTTGCATGAAGAGCTTTGGCGTTTAAGAAAAGAACGAAGGTTAAGAAGGAAAAAACAGCCCCGCTCCGGACGTTCCGTTTTCTGGGGATTGATGTTGATACTGTGGGCTGTCATTATCATTCTCGCAAAGCAAAAAGTATTCGATACCGCTGACATATGGAAGTATTTTCTCATTGGTCTAGGGTCAATCTTCATTATCCAAGCGATAGTGAATTACTTTAGCTCTCTGCCCCGTATATTTACTGTCAGCCGGCTCATTCCGGGATTTGTTCTCCTGTTTATCGGGCTTGGATTCGTGCTGAATTTCAACGCTGCCTGGCCGGTAGGGCTAGTTATCGCCGGGATTGCGGTGCTTTTCTTTTCCTGGTTCGCCCAACGTGAAGTGGAGAAACGTAAAACCACCCAGGAAAATCTGCACGAAAGCGAAGTCAAATACCGCCATATTATCGATAACGCTAATTCCATCATCATGGAAATTGACACAACCGCCAATATTACTTTTATTAATAAATCCGGCAGTGATTTTTTTGGGTTTAAAGAAGAGGAATTATTGGAACACAACATGGCGGGAACGATTTTGCCTTATTTCCCATCCGCCGGTCAGGTGCCGGAT
>Ga0182027_10016082_pt1 | contig 10241 bp, 10 predicted proteins | sample 712E1DmetaG_FD_121300 | JGI IMG/M metagenome (GOLD analysis project Ga0182027, IMG submission 121300) | Permafrost microbial communities from Stordalen Mire, Sweden - 712E1D metaG (Illumina Assembly) | ecosystem: Environmental > Terrestrial > Soil > Wetlands > Permafrost | place: Sweden... | reverse complement strand
TTTCAGCCCTCACTCTGGAAGGTATTATCGTATCGCACGTTATGCTCACCATGATACGCTATTATTAAATAATTTCACCCCCCAAATTAGAAGGTATGGTATCTCTTGAGACAGGTAACGCATGAAGCATCCCGCGCGGATGTGGAATTATATAAGTACGCTTAATATCGATATTAGGCAAGGACCGTAAGAGAAGTGACGGCGAGAAGCGGCAAATGACTCGAACCGATTTTAGAAAAAGCTCTTTTATTTTGATTTCAAATCCTGATTCCTTTTTCGATTCTCTTCACGCAACCTTCACTCTACTCTCTGAGCCAACCAGGCGGCACACCTGCCTTACGCGCCTGTTCCGGAATCACATTCTCAACCTCATTGCGTGCACTGTCAATTTCCCGTTGGACCTGTTGCATTTCTTCCTCGATTTTTTGTGCTTTCATTCTATCTTCAAGATGTCCGGAAGCGACGCCCCCCCAGGCCCCCAGCAGTTCATTCCGTTTCTGATCAAGTTCACGGTAGCGCTTCTCGGCATCTGCCAACTGTTGCCGCGCCTCTTTCATGCGTTGCTGCCATTCTATCTTTCTTTCATCTTCCGTCCCTTCAGGGTTATGAATACGTGTAGGGCTTGTTTTCTCTGACTGTATCTGCTCAGGAGATTCCTCATTGGCCGCTGACCCTTCGAGTCGACGTGCTTTGTATCGATATTTCTTTGGGATACTTCCCAGATTATCGGTAATGTGTACATCACCTTTGTCATCAACCCACTGGTATAGAGAGCCTGTTTCTGTCGCTTTATCTTCTACTTGCGGTTGTTTCTCGGCCTGTGCAAAGGCCATAACGGCAGATCCCATAAGGATCATCACGATAATGAGAACTACGCGCATTGTTACTCCTTTTCCCGGATGGCGCTGATAGCGTATGCTGCAATACCTTCACCCCTACCAGTGAATCCGAGTCCTTCGGTTGTTGTAGCCTTAACATTTATCGCGGACCGGTCTACCTTGACCGCTGCCGCAATATGCATAACCATCTTCGGGATGTAGGGCGCCATCCGTGGTCGCTCTGCAACAATAGTTGCATCAATATTATTAACCAGGAAACCCGCCCCGTCGAGAAGTCGATGAACCTCTTCGAGGATGAAGAGGCTTGAAATATCCTTGTATTGAGAGGCCGAATCCGGAAAATGTCTACCGATGTCTCCAAGCCCCGCCGCACCTAGAAGTGCATCACAAATCGCATGAAGCAACACATCTGCATCCGAGTGGCCGAACAGTCCTTTTTCGTAAGGGATTTCCACACCGCCGATTATAAGTCTCCTCCCCGTCACAAGGCAGTGAACATCATATCCAGTCCCGACACGTACCATTATCGCCCCTTAAGAATCTCCTCTGCCAAGATGAGGTCTTCGGGCGTGGTGATCTTAATGTTGTCATAACTGCCCATGATAACCCGCACCTTGCCGCCTACTCGTTCTACCAATGTAGAATCGTCTGTGCCATAGGCGCTGCACTTATACGATTCTTGATACGCTCGTTTAAGAATCTTGACCGGAAAGGTCTGCGGCGTCTGGATTGTCCATAATCTACTCCGCTCCAGCGTATTACGGACAATTCGTTTGTCATCCACTTCTTTGATCGTGTCCTTGATAGGCACTCCGACAACAACACATTCACCTTTTTTGGCAAGTTCAACGGACTCCCTAATCACCTCAAGTGTCACAAAGGGTCGAACTCCATCATGTACCATAATGACTGAGGCATCCTTCTCAAGTTTTTGCAGACCGTTCGCAACCGAATCTTGACGTTCTTTCCCTCCCACGACAAGCGTCTTCACCTTGGTAATGTGGTATTGTTCAATTATATCTCTCAGGCAGCTTTCCATGTCTTCTTCCGATAAAATCGGTATAATTTCATCGATCACGGAGGATCGTTGAAAAACAAGGAGCGTGTGGGCGAGCATAGGTTTATCACCGAGTGGAAGAAACTGTTTCGCAACAGCTTTTCCCATTCGTTTGCCCATACCCGCTGCAGGTATGAGCGCCGTAACTTTCGACATAGTCACCTCAATAATTTCACAATGATCACAAAGCTAGACCTCATTGCTTTCGCCATATCTGCCCGTTACTTCTTGTAATTCTTTACGACGACTTTGAAACGCTTTGACATCGGCGCGTCAATATTAATCGCGACGTTAAGCCGATATTGATCCTCACGACCCATGGTCACCACATCAAATGGGAGGACAATCTGGCCACCTTCCACAATGGGTTTGCCGAGGTTCACCTTCACCCCCGCTTCTACTGCGCGTTCGAGCGCCACCATCTCCGGCTTGACTTCTGCCATGGGTGCACCAAGCATGGACGGCTCCACGAGAGCGGATTCTTGGGAGGTCTCCTGCAGTTGTTGCGATACCTTTTCATCTTTAGTGACTATTTCGTTGAACGTAAAGTTATGACGTTCAGGATACTTCTGCATATCCTGAAGTACGAGTTTGGAAATGGCAGTAAATGTCTTAAGCACGCCTTGCCCGGTCGTCGCGACAGCTTCATACACCGGCACTGACCGCGGATTCAAGGCTGCATTCAGCTCCTCGATTGAGAGAATCTCGGGCAAATCACGCTTATTGTACTGAATCACCATAGGAAAATCTGCAAGGTTGATACCCTGTTCTAAAAAATTTTCGTGGAGATTCACCATGCTCTCTATGTTTGCATCGAGCATCGCTCGTTGCGAGTCAGCAACAAAGATCACGCCATCCGCACCTTTCAGCACTAGTTTCCGTGTAGCGTTGTAGAACACTTGCCCCGGGACAGTATACACATGAAACCGCACTTTATAATTCATGACGGTCCCGAGTTCAACAGGCAAAAAATCGAAGAACAGCGTACGATCAGTCTCAGTCGAGAGTGAGATTAGTTTGCCGCGCATCCCGGGTGTGATGCGATGATAAATTAGATGGATGTTCGTCGTTTTGCCGCATAAACCCGGTCCATAGAACACGATCTTCGCGTTGATCTCTCGATTTGTGTGATTGACCAATGCCATGCTTCATAATTACATAAAAAGCACGGCATGTCAATACTGCCACTTGTTATTGTTTTATGAATTCCGAAGGTTGAGGATTTTTAGGACTGACGTATGCAAGTTCTTATTCGCACTCGCAAGCAACGGGACCGTTCGTTCCAAACCGGCAATCACATGATCGAGCGAATTGCCCGTGAGATCGGTCATGATACCGCCAGCTTCCTGAACGATCAGCATACCGGCTGCGAAGTCAAAGGTGCGTGACGGCATGGCTGTCACAAACACACTAATTGCAGCCGACGCAAGATATGCGAGATCAAGTGCAGTAGATCCTAGACAGCGAACACGCTTTGCAGTGTTCAGAATCGGCATGATGGGGGGAATATCCCGATTAGGAGCCGATGCTTCGAAAGCCGCGATGGTAATGGCTTCGGTCGTTGATGTCCTGATCCGGACACCGTTTTTGTAGGCACCTGCTCCTCGTACTGCCCAAAACGTGTCTCCTGTTGGCAAGTTAATGATATATGCAACGGCAATATCCGACAATTTTTTGCCATTTAGAAGCGCGAGTGATGTGGAAAAACTGGGGAATCCGCTCTTGGCGTTATTGCTTCCATCAATAGGATCGATCAGTACAATGTTCTCGCCATCTCCGAATCTCCGGACACCCAATTCCTCTGAAATTACGGTGAAGGATTCTCCTTCATCATGAATTTTCTCAAGGGCAGAGATGGCGATATCTTCAGCCCATTTGTCTATGGGATATGTTTTGTCACCACCCGCTCCTCTGCCTACGGCTACGTTACCGGATCCGCTATCAAGGATCTCGGGCAGTTCTCCGTGCATTTTTTTACCAATATTTTTAAAAACTTTCAACCATTCTTCACTGGTCATAGCAACCTCGTATCGATAGCGGTTACCCAGTCGCAGACGCTACTACGCGATACAGGACGGTCATAACACCTGTTTTGTGCGCAACATTGCAAAATCGGCATACCAGTGCCTTTATGCATCAAATTATTTTCATTCCGTTCTGAAGCCACATCCGGGCAGTTTTAAACGACAGAGTCTCCTCACTGCACAACGGTTGGGACATACTAATCACGCTCATTTTTTTTCTCCAACAATCAGGCATATCTGTTGAAAATTGCAGTAAATGCTTTTATTCATACTGATTTATTTCGTTTTGTAAAATTCGGCAATTTCTTCTGCCACCTTCTTCGTCATGCCTCTTACCGTCGCTAATTCTTCCACCGCCGCGTGCCTGATTTTTTCAACACTTCCAAAATGACGAAGAAGCGCCCTCTTTCTCCTTTCACCGACGCCGATGATATCATCGAGCTCAGAATGGATAGCGTGTTTATCGCGCAGCGTCCGATGATAGGCCACTGCAAACCGGTGCGACTCATCACGTACACGTGCAAGAAGATGCGTCGTCGCACTCGTCGGATCAAGGATAATTGGTTCGGCAACGCCGGGAAGAAAAACACGTTCAAATTCACGCGCCGTCCCATCTTCTCCGCTCCTTGCCTTGGCAAGTCCGATCACGTCCGGCCCTTTGATGTGCAGTTCTACCAGAACATCAAGAACTGAGTTAAGTTGTCCCTTACCACCGTCAATGAGAATAAGGTCAGGCAGCAGCCCCGTTTCTCTCGCCTTCACATACCTTCGCCGGACCGCTTCGGCCATGCTTGCGAAGTCATCCTGACCCGATACGGTTTTTATCTTGAATTTCATATAGTTGCGCTTATCAGGAAGATTGTTTTCGAACGAGACCATGCTCGCTACGGACCCTGTTCCCTGAATGGTGGAAATGTCAAAGGCTTCTATTCTACGTGGAAGATTTTTTAGGCCAAGTTCTTCTTGAAGCTTCATCAGGATCCGATCCTTGCTCTTGCGTGAGAGCAGATGCTCTCGAAGCGATTGCGCAGCATTGTCTGACGCCATCTGCACCAATTCACGTTTCCGCCCCCGCTGAGGCATGAGCACGTCCACTCTTGCGCTTCGTTTTTCAGTAAGCCAGGCTTCAAAAACATCCCTTTCATGGATATCGATCGGTAAAAGAACCTCTTGCGGGATAATCAGGTCCTTAGAGTAAAATTGTTGAAGAACATCGTACAGGATTTCCTCTTCTAGCATGCCCTGCACATTATCAAGGTAAAAATCCTTGCGTCCAAGCAACATACCGTTCCTGACGAACAGTACCTGAATATCTGCATGGCCGGCTTCAAAAGCCATTCCAATTACATCTTGATCTTCAAATCCCGATGATATAATTTTCTGCTTTTCCAGTGCGCCCTCGAGTTTCGCGATACGATCACGCAGTTCTGCCGCACGCTCGTACTCCATGTTCTCCGATGCTTCTTCCATGCGCCGCTTCAGCATATCGAGAAGATCGCGATTTCTGCCTTCGAGAAAAAGTCGCACCTGGCTCACCATGTCATCATACTGCCCTTTATCAGCTTCGCCGGAACAGGGGGCAAGACATCGGCCGATCTGGAATTGTATACAAGGCCGATCTGATCTATCTTTTTTGAATTGGACCTTACACGGAGCGATAGGAAAGGTACGACGGATGAGTGCCAGCGTTTCCCACATACCGCCCGCAGGAACATAAGGCCCGTAGTAACGAGCACCGTCTTGCTTTAGTCTGCGTACGACTTCTAGCCGGGGATATTCGACGTTCAGATCAAAGCGGATATACGGGTAGTTTTTATCGTCCCGTAGAATGATATTGTAACGTGGTCGGTGTTTTTTTATCAAGTTCGACTCTAGAGCCAAAGCCTCAAGCTCTGTGTGGGTGACCATCGTCTCAAGATCAGCAATCTGCCTCACCATGATCTCGGTCTTTTCCCCCTTTGCCCTCTTTTGAAAATATGAACGCACTCGGTGTTTCAGAGACACGGCTTTCCCGATGTAAATAACGTGTCCCCTCACGTCTTTCATGAGATAGACGCCAGGCGTATCTGGGAGGTTCTTAAGCTTATCTTCCAAGGTCATGACAATATTATTGTACCACGGATGCTCGCGGATGGTCACGAAGAATTCACGGGGGGAGTAAAATTACCTTGATACGCTGTTCAAAATATGCTACGTTCGATAAAATAAAAGCAGATTGAAAGGAGAATTGGCCATGAAAAATTTTATCAAAACGATGCAATGCACATTCATAATCTCCTTTCTCATTTGCTGCCCTCGCTTCGTAACAGCGGCTCCCAGTTTTGCTGGAGACGCTGACATCTATATGATCGTCGAGCACTATTTGTGGAGAGAATTTGATAACGGCACACGGCTCGTTAAAGAATCCGGGCCTCGCTTCGGCATAGGCTTTACCTATAATTTTGAATTTCTTGACCATCACCTTATACTGAAACCCAGAGTAGAGATTATCGGGGGGCAGGTAGACTATGATGGCCATGCATGCAATATCAACACAGGCGTTTGTCAACCCGCAACCGCAAACACAAGTTACTTTAACGGCAAGCTGGAGACAGACCTTGGATGGAGGTTCAGGTCAACAGAAAGGACGTCCATCGAACCTTTTGTGGGAATCGGTTTCCAAGGGTGGCTTAGAGATATATATAACGGTACGGCCTCCGATGGAAGTAGTGTCCGTGGATATACCGAAAATTGGTACACGCTCTACCTGCGTGCCGGCCTGAGAGCCAATTTCGCCCTGGGAGAAAAAACAAAATTTTTTGCAGAGGCTGGAGGTAAATTTCCCGTATATACCGCTAATACTGCGTACTTGAGCGATGCGGGGTTAGGACCGGATGTCACTGTAAAACCGGGAAATGAGGCGTCATGGTTTGCGGAAGCAGGCACATCGTATAAGCACTTCAAAGCCAGCTTCTTTTTTGACAGTATGAATTTTGCTAAATCGGATGTAGTCAACAGCGGAGGGCTTGGTTTTTCCCAGCCCAAATCCCAGGCGGAACTATACGGCCTCCGGATAGGAGTTACATTCTAATCCCGATCACAATCAATCTATAGTCTTGGCACTGGCTCAGAGAGAGTACCGCCAAGGTTGAACTGATAAAACCCTTCCGCATCCTTATTTTTTATCAGAGACAGCAATCCCGCCTGCTCGCGTGCGAGCCGCTCAGACGGCTTGAGCCGAACCGTAAGGTTCAGCGAACCGCGTTCCCTGAGTATCACATCTCCTATACAACGGACCTTAAGCTCCTTGCCGTCGAGATCCAGTTTTCTGATCGTCATCCTGTCCCCTTTGATATCCGCTTCAAGCCAGCACTGATCAAAGTCCAAATCCGGTAAGGAAAACCCTTTGATCTTCAGATCACGTGAAGTCAAACCCTTCAGCCAGAGTTTTCCTTTCCCGGTATCATTGGTCAGCTCAATGTTTCCGCCCAGCTTGCCTGAAAAGTGAAACCCAGCATTCTTGAGCAGTGTATACGAAGCAATATCAAGACCATTGACATCGAGCGCGACGTACTGCCTGCCCGGCTCCTGCTGCGTCTTGACGAGCAGTTCACCGCCGTATGCGCTGGCCTTCAGGTCCATCGAGAGCAGATTACGCAGCAGTCTGAATAGTGATACGGACATCCGCACCTGCGGACTTTCGAACAATACTTTGCCATTCCTGTCCGATAGCACGACATCGCTCAAAATAAATTGGTTGAAAAAAAGCGGGGAAATGCGAGCAACATTCAACTCGAACGACGTCCTCTGGCGCATTTCTGACTCCAGTTTGGCTATGATACGGTCAAACGGAAAGAGCAGGACCAGAAAGACGAGAAACGCCGCTGCGAAATAGGCAACAAACAATGCACGTCTGATGAGGAGTGTTCTGTCGATCATGTCCTATACGGCGCTCGAGACGATGATTGTTGAGTTCAACAGCTTCGGATTGTCGAATCGCAGTTTAAAATACAGTTTCCTGATTCGGAGAGCGTCCTTCTCAAGAAGATACATGTAGTTTATGATATCGTACAGCGTCACGTTCTCGAGCCTGATTTCAACGCTGCTCTCCTTAACCAACTCGATTTGTATACCCGCTTGCGGTTTGAGGGAAACAATTTTGCTGCTCAGATTCGCCCGCCTCGTAATATTCTCGATCTCCGTAAGCAATGGGCCGCGCTGCGCGGAGACGGCCTGGGCCTGTTGTAGGCGGTGCTGCATCTCAAGGTACTGGTCCTTGAGAACGCGCATCTCAGCAAGATCCCGTTCCTTCCTGGGTATCAAACCTCTCTTGCGGGCTAGATCGGAGGTGATCGGAGAGACGGCGAAGGCGTAGAGCAGAATGACTGCCGCCGCTACACTGCCGAAGATGAGGACTTTTTTATCACGTGATTCAAGCTTCAAAATCTGCTCCACGCATAACTACGAATGAACACCTTGTTTGAAACCAAACGCTCAGACTGGGACCAATAAATTGCCGTTCATAGTGTTAGCCTTAGTCCTGATGCTTTACCCGACCTACATCGCCTGCTTCAACTTGATATCAAACCGGAACTTCACTTTGTTGTCCACGCCCATCCTCGTGTCCTGAACCTGCACCTCTGCAAAGGATGCGGCCTTCTGGAGTTCCGCCTTCATCTTGTCCACGGATTCGAACGAGGATGCCTCGCCTTGAAGCTTTAATCGATCTCCCTCAAGAAGGAATTCCTGAAAGCTCACGCGTATGTCTTTCGGCACTCCCTCGGTCACCGCCTTCATGACATCGAGTGCGGATGTGCCAGATCCGAGCACGCCGTATTTCTTCTTCGCCTCCTCAAGTTTTCTCTTGAGCTGCTCCACGGGATCGCCAACAAGCTTCGAATCGGGCAAGGTCTGTCGGTAAAGCTCCTTAATTTCTTTGTCCAGTTTTCCATAACTCGATTGAGTCAGGTAAAATTTTACGCCGACATTGGCCAGCACGAGTAACGCAGCCACGGCTCCCGCAATTATAAGCGAGCGCCTTCTCTTGCGCAACCCCGCATCGATACGATGGTAGGAAAAATTGCCTCTTCGAAAATTGATTTCCTCGCTTAAAACGAGGCCGAGACTCACGGAATCGACGGCCTTCTTACCACCGAATTCAGGAACAATCTGTTCCATGGGAATGCCAAGTTCAACAAGCTCCGCGCTCACGCCTTCACTCTCACTAAGAAGATATGCTTTCTCGACGAGTGCGCCATGGTCGGTTTCGAGCGCTTTAAGCATATGCCTGATTCCGGTAGTCGTTTGCGGTCCGGAAAAACTCCTGCAGGCTTTGACCGCTTTTCCGTCCTTCAGACAAACGTCTCGACCCGCTACCAGGATAGACGAACCCTCTGTCGGTATCATTTTGGAAACAAACAAGAGCCCGACGTATGATGGTACGATAACCTGAGGATCAACACCGGCGGAAGCGAGAAGGTCAAGGTGTGTCCGCAGGATTGTCTTCGGCAATAGAATACCAAGGACCGCTGTCTCATTTTTTTTATCGGCTCGCGTATCTGCCTCGTCCACCACCAGGTGGTCAAGGACAACGTCGTCCAGAGAAAAGGGTACACTGTCTTCAATCTCAAAGGGCAGGGCCTTTTCTACCCGTTTGCGGTCAGCAAACGGAAAGTGCACCAGACGCTGGCTGAAATAGTGACCGGGGATCGAGGAGACAATCCGCGCGCCTGCCCAGTCCCTTGCTTTCTCTTTCAGGATGTCGATAAGTTCCGCGTCCGTTGCAAAGGTGCTGCTGAAGGAATCCTTGAGGTCGTTCTGGTGCAGTCCCCTCTCAACAACGGCAACAGCCAGTCTCCCCTTCTGTATGTTCAACCCCACAATTTTCACAGGGCTCTCCAGTAAACAGGGGTATTATTGCTGATAATTGTTTCAATCTGCGTTGTATAGTCGCCGGCTGTGGCGAAAAAATAAACCTTAAACACATTGCTTGTGGCAACAAAATCGGTTAGGTCGGTGGTTAAATCCGCACTCGTATACGGTTGATCCCGCCTCCTGGCTAAAATCGCACTTATCGAAATCATGCTCTTTGTGGCCAGAACACTGCGTAACACATCTTCTGATGCGGTATTGATATTAATTTTATTCGATGGCACTGACGTAAGGGTCACATAAGGGGCTACTTTATTGTAGGTTGCATCGTTCATAAACTTATGGAGTTCGGTCAGCAACTGAAGCTGGTTGGCAGAATCTGCTATTTTGTCCAATATCTCCTGGCTCACGTTTTGTCTTCTGAAAAGTTCCGTAAGCCAAGCAAACGCTGCGCTATTGACCCGCAGGCCG
>Ga0182027_10016081_pt1 | contig 10241 bp, 5 predicted proteins | sample 712E1DmetaG_FD_121300 | JGI IMG/M metagenome (GOLD analysis project Ga0182027, IMG submission 121300) | Permafrost microbial communities from Stordalen Mire, Sweden - 712E1D metaG (Illumina Assembly) | ecosystem: Environmental > Terrestrial > Soil > Wetlands > Permafrost | place: Sweden... | reverse complement strand
TAAAAGGTCAGTGCGTATCTTTTGTCGCTCTAAATCTGAAATATTGCCGAAGGCAGCTTCCATGAATTTTAAGCTAGCAGTTGTACCTTCGCCAATCTCTAAATCTTCATAACTCAGATTAGTGAGCGCCGGTAGGACGTGCTTCAATGAAGAACTCCCCAGCTGCTGCGGGTGGTAGTAGCTGAAATCCCTGAACGGCACATTCAGGTCAATGATACGGTCGTTGATACTATCCACCCATTCCTGGTATTCTGGGAAAGCCGCGGTCATTTCTTTAAGCCGGCTTTTCTCAAACGCGGCATAATAAACCAAGATGCTACCCTTCGGGCCGATGTCCTGCTTTAGTTGGGTTAAAAATGCCGGACGAGAATCGTCTTTTCCTTCTGCCAGAAACTCATAGTGCTCTACCATCGTCCCCGGTTTGGTGATGACATGCAATGAAAACTGGAAAGGGATGTTCTGGTATGGAGTGGTCCCGTCATATATCGGCACGCCGGCCGCGAATGTCTCAAAGTCCATAAAATACAGCGGGTATTTCAGGCTCTTTAGGAAATTTTTAATTTCTGCGGTATCGATATGCGGCTGACCGCAAATCACGCATTCCTTTTGGATCTGCTGTTTATCGTTCAGTTTAGTGTTTTCCGGGATGTTGGAGATATCCAGAATACCCTGTGCCATCAGGTCCTCGCCCAGTTTCTTGCCGGAATAAAGTGTCATCACATGGTGTTCCGGAAGATGTTTCCAGCATTCTTCTTGCAGCATGCAGTCGTATGGGGCATCACAGTGGCGGCCAATGTATGTTTCCGGGCATTCGTCCGAATCAATCACAGCCAGCATCTCCGCGATACGCGTTTCCAGCCCGTCGGAGAATTCTGCCAGCCGACCCGTCACATCTTCAGTTACAAATAACTGCCGCGGGTCAACATCGCCGTGTTTAACGTATTCCCGGTTCAAGTGCATGATGTAGCATTGGCTGATCTTCACTCCGTTTAGTTGACAGCAGTGCCGCTGGAAGGCTACGTCGTACAGTTGCTCGTCCTTGACATCATTGGTACTCTTCACCTCTACAATGTCCCACGCCTCACTGCCAGACGGGTTAAGGATATCCACCCGGCAGTAGAGCCGGTTACCTGAGAAAGCTGCCTCAAACAGCGGCTTGCGTAGTTTCAGAGAAGCCGCAGTCTCCCGGAGATTCGCCCCTATGTTTTCTGTCTCCAACTTAATGCCGTCGGGATACAGTTGTTGCGCCAACTCACCAATGATGTGCCCCTGGTCAAAGACATGCAGGGTGGCTGCGTCGTAAACAGGTAACCTGGCCGCATCATTTATTGATACCCACAATAGTTTCAGGCATTGGATACCGTTAATATATTTAGATTTAGATAAATTGCGAGTTTTTTTCAGAAAATTGCTCCATTATATATTTGCCATTTCAGTTCAGTTTTATTATTTTTTTAGGCTGATCCGATACCTTTAATATTGGGGAAATGTTTCGCAAATGCTTGACGTACTTTGTTCCAAAGCAACGGATCAACCGATTTTTTACAGTTCACTGTGTTTAGCACCTCATATCCAGAATCTGTCAAAGATTTAGCGAGTTGCTTTTCAATTGCGGCAATGGTGTCACGTGACTTAACATGAGCCTCACGTATTGTGGCCTGCTCTAATATTGGTCCGTAGGCTATTAACCGGAAATTACACATTTCGACGATAATATGTTTATTGTCTAAATGACGCCGAAGCATGTTTTGCTTTTCATTAAAGCTGAGATGCTGACTCATACGATTAAACGGGGATTGTGCATTCATCGACGAACTGTCTCCGGTGCGTCCCACATAATAAACGTGCGTCTTTTCTGGGGTGGTTATTTCCCAGACATATAGCCAGAAACCACGATTCAAGAGGTCGCCTTTAAATTCAATTTCATGCGTTCCAGGTTTCATATTATTAGCCCTTAAGCGAAACTCTAAACTTAAATTAAAGTTCCTCTGTTCTCTAGGTTTGTCAATCACCATCCAAGCAATGATTCTCAAAATCAGCATACGATATTTGTTGGTGAAAATTGGTGTTAATATAATCGATATACTCTTTTTCAGATGGAGAAGCTTGGCGCGGACCAACGATAATTAGGTTCAGATTATTGTGTGCCGGATTTTTAAACCAGCTGTATTCAATGATTTGCCCCAATGCTTCTCGAAGGCATTGTTTAGCTGTGTTGTACGCTTTTACTTCATAATAGGATGTCCCAGCGGCCGACCTAACGATAATATCAACATTTCCTTCTTCCACAGTAACCACATTGCCGGGTATGCCGCGTAAATAGTCAATAATAGCTTGTTGCAATTTATTGTGAGCCTGTTCTACAACATAGGCGGCAGCGCCAGAACGATGTTGTTCACCTGTAGGGCGTTTATTTTCCGTCCCTCGGGGAGTTAAACCTTGAGATGGTATTTCATCATAATATCCGAATATATTTGATATTTGATCTAACTGTGTTAAATGGTGAATGGTTCGTCCAAATCCTCCGATTGGTAGTTCCAAAAATACGCCTTCTATGTATTCAACATTTACAAAGTGCTGCTGGCCTTCAGGGTCATATTCATAGACTTTACCATTCCTTTCCGCAACGACCGCGTAGGCAATGATTGACAAGTAGGGAGTGTGGCCCTTGGGTGTGCCTTTACCCTTGATTGCCAGACGATCTCCGGGTTTCAGATTTAGAAAGTACTTTAAACAGGTACAAGAAGCCGGCCGTTCATTTTTGCTTTTGAGGTAAGCTATTATCTCACTTTGTGGTTTTCCATAGTAAGCACTCAAATCGTGATCGCCAGCATATCCGACGCTTACAACATTCTTAGATATCATTTCGGGAAAAGTATCTGACCCTGTGCTGTCGCGTTTACCCGAATCATATGTACCGATAAGATAATATTGAACCGGATCCTGCTCAACTACCGAGTTCTCCCAACCTTGAATAAATTGGATCACTTTATTCTTAGTAGCTGGCCCTTCTTTAAATTGGGCATACCAGATATTGGACCGGCCCATTCCTTTACCTTTCCCAGGTATTCCTAGTGTGCGTTTTTCCGGTGGTAACAATACGCAATCCTCTTGCGCTGCCGATACGAAATATTCACCAGGGTGGTCATGTTCGGGCAATGCCCGTCCTGATTCTTTTGGCGGGATTTGGGCTTTGGAATAGAGTGTAGCGTTTTTATACCACCCAACCACCAAAGGTTCACTACCATCCTTGGGGGTGGCGACCCAAACAACAAGTACTCCAGGTATTTTTTGTTTGAATTTGATACCACCGGGTCTCAGCGTAAAATTGGAAAGATTTATGTTACGTTGTTTTCCACTTAAAAAACCCGTCTCTACATATCCTAACATTTGCCCATTGAACGGCTGGAAGTTATATATTTCTCCTCCCCATTTTTTGTCTTTGATCCAACTTCCGCCGTGGACAGGTTTATCGGTTTGCCAATTCCCGTTGTAATCACGCATCCAAGTAATATTAAAAAATACTACTTTGTTTATATCTACCATTTTTATCCTCCTTATTCCAAAGGTACAACGATTAACGATTGGCCATCGCGACGGCCTGATCGAAACAGGTTCTGATACCTGCCGGAATTTCTTCTTTAGTTTCAATTGTTTTTGATAACATAAAACCGATCTTGGGCTTGGATTCTTCCTGAAGTACCCTTTGAATTTCCTTGATGAAAGTGGCGGCATTAGTTTTAAACTCTTTTACCTTTTCTGGTGTCCATGCTTCTTTAGGTTCAGGCTGGTTTTTGGTTAATACCCGAGCCCAAACCTCATCAGAAAAAGCAAATTCAAAACATCCTGGACTCACAAAATGGACCTGTTTTTCTATACTAAATTCATCTTTTTCGAGGGCTGGTTTGGTCAATAATCTTTTAGTTCCCTTATTTATTGTTGTATCTTCATCAACTAAAAAGAGAACCGGCCGTTTATTACGATGCATAAATTTTGCAAATACTATCGCTCCAAAAGAGTCGTGACAATTAACCAATCTTATCCCTTTATGCAGCAGGTCATCATCAATATACTTTTTAAATAAAATAGGTAGAGCAACTTGCTCAGTTAATCCCTCAAAGGCTAAAAAGCATCTTTCGTACAATATTGTGGCATTATCAAACCCCATGGATTCGCCTATTTTATCGATGAAAAAACTTTCCTCTTCAGGATTATCATGGGATGGCTCCATATGTTTGATGACTGATTGTGGCTTCGAATCAACTTTTGAGTAGTGGTAAATACTCTCTATTCGTACCTGGTTAATTAAATTGATAGAATGCGTGGCAATCACCACTTGAATTCCTTTTTTCATATAGGTTTCAATTGCCTGATATATTCGTTTTTGGGCTGAATAATCAAGATGAAGGTCTGGTTCATCAAATGCGAGTATGATACGTCCCGCCTCTACATTTTCATTAGCACTGATAGTGGCGGAGCTCCAGTCAAATATTGCCATAGTGACTTGCTGGCGTGTACCAGCGCCCCTTGATGACAAGTTGATTGGACATCCATCCTTCCCAATTAGTGTAAGAGGTGCAGATTGAATTATTGGGTTAGTTTTGAATTCCGGGTTTACTTCCGCAGTCACAATATCAGGAAGGTATTTTTTTACGTGATTAATTATTGTACTTGTTTTATCTTTCAACGGTTGGCCTACCAGAGTTTCCCAACTCCCATTGAAAGTTTGAATTGCTGTCTTGACTTCGGGTTTTTGTAGCAATTGTTGGTAAGTGATGTTTAGGATTTTAGAAATCGTGTCTTCTGGGTTCTTCACCTCAACTCTTTCGAAAACTGGCAATGTGGTCAGAAGCGCTGGGGTAACATCCACCCAATCCTCTTTTAATGGCTGAGCCCGGAGCCACGTCATCAGTGCTTCTAACAATGGCTCTTTACGAGTGCCTCCAGGATTTCTGATATTTAGTCTTTCTAAATATTCCCGAATTGCCGGCAGACCTAAATTCCCCGGATTTGACGGTAAAGTGGCATCTTGTGGCATGGTGGAGAGCATTTCGATCTTTCCCCTAAGATCTCCGGCATTAAATACTTTTCGAAGATTAATTGTGTCATTAGGCGGAACCAAAGATGTTTCAGTTAGAGCCGCTTTATCAGCTGTGTTAAGTTCAAATAAACACTGAATTATTACTTGTGGCACCCTGGGTCGATTGCCTTCAGCATCAGGAACTGCCTCTGGAACATAAGAGTAATCGGCAAAGTACGGACTAGCGTTATTAAAGAAATAATTTAGTGCCTCGATTGTAGTCGTCTTGCCGCCGTCATTGCATCCAATCAGCATAGTCGGATTCTTTAATGTAATCCAATCAGAATTGTAAAGACACCTTAACCCATTCACTTTAAATTTGATTAATTTCATTGTAGCTATCCTGTAGTAAAAGATTTATGTTTTATAACGCTTTTCTCTCTGAATGTTCGAGGACTAAGCAAGCATCATCGCTATAAGTGGAACCGGCAGCTGGTTTGTCCACACAATTCTTATTTTCAAGAAAAAGTACAATCGCTTTGCCGCCGGCTTTTTGTGAGCTAGGATAAATGATCCCATTTATATTATCACCGCGAGTATCCTGATATAAGTACCTAATATACTCCGTGAATATTTGGGTCGGAACGTAATCGATATGTTCCATTCCATCCTTAGATATTGGTTTACTTAAATCTCTCACGAACTCACGCATAAAGATAAGAATTGACCTTAAATAGTTTCTGCTTTCATCAAATAGGCTCGGAACTTTCGGAAGTGTGGTTAAGTCTAAAACTTTAAGCGTATTAAGATTTTTGAAGACTCCGGTTGTAGCTATTTGCCCTGCGACATCTTTACCTGAAGTTGTTTCTACAATGGCAGTTTCGGGGTCAAAGGCTCCATAAAACATAGGGATGCCAGCCGGACTCATTCTGTTGGACTGAAATGCATTTTCAACACGATTGGTTCCTAATTCTTTAGCTGTATTATAATGCTCGGCGGGAGGATGAATTCTAGTTCTCCAGAAAATAACATTCGGATCCAATTCTTTGATGATTTGGACATCTTCCTCCAGCAGCGTAAGTTCTTTAGATATTCGATCCAACATTTTGGATACAGGCACAGTGTCACTCTCAATTGCGAATCCTAGTGCGTCTTTTTTGTCTGGAAGATCAATCCTGAAGAAGATATAACGTGATTCGTATTTTACTTTTTTACTAAAACGTTCCCAACTGAAAGACAAAGCATCTTCTTTCCTTAAACCGTAAGGATCTCTTTGACACCAAGGGTGATCTTCTTTTTTTGAACAAATTGTTGCGAGATCATCAAGTGCCTCGTCGTTACTATAATCTATGCCTATCTGGTATCTAATCAAATCGCTGGTGTCGTAGATAGTCGAACCCACATATTCCTCTTCCCATCCCATACAATTCACTGGATCATCCCACTCGCGCCCAAGGAACGGTAAAATATAATCAGCGACTTTTTCAATTAAGGTTGAGATCGCTTGTTTTGATGATTTGCCACAATAATAGCATTCCGTTTCTGAGGCATTCGCTCTTATAAATTCCTTGATGGCATCGTCATCTATGCAATCTGGACACACATAATTTTCATCAAATCCTCTGACCACTCTCCGCAGCCTCCAATATATAATCACACCGTCTCAACAAGTTAACAACGTTTACTGAAACGCTCCCGGCCAACCGCCGTATTTATCTATGACTTCATCTATTTCTTTCATCAGGCGGATGGTTTCATTAAGCGCGACGACAATTTTTTGGTAGTGGTTTATGTCTTCCGCGGAAAGAACACGGCCTTTACGGTCTTTCAGCCACTTGTCACAGACTTGATAGCCACCTATATGGAAATTCCAGACATCCTCTGGTACACCGCGGAAACCTTCAGACCTTCCTTTGTTTATCCAAACTGTATGATCAGAATAGGTAATTTTGACTATTTCATTACTTGGCTTGGAACCTTGCCATTTTGCAACAGGAACATTAAGTCTATCTGATTCCATTAATTGCAGATTCATTAGCTCTTTACCGAGCACCGATAATTCATTAAATAGATTTATGTTATTCGTCAACGGCACCCTAGGAAAGTCTATTTTCAGGAATTCTACATAGCGTTTTCGATAATTAGGACTATGCAAAACTGCATAAATATATTGAAATATTTCCAAAGGGTCCATCTCGCCTGTGACTTCTCCGCTGTTAAATTGTTTAATCCCCATTTTTAGGGCAATTGTATTCAAAAATTGAGGATTAAAATTGAGTCTTCGGTGAGATCCAAAAAAACCATATTCGTCTTTGTTATTTCCTGAATTAATCCATAGTGGAAATATAATTGTATTTCGATCATGAGAAGCGACTTTGTATTCAGTGTAAGTATTAGTAACGAATACATTATTAAATGGAGCACGAGTGATCCTGCGAGTTGTAAGCAGCGCTACATTGGGTTCGTCAAATTGATGCGTAATTCTATTTCTTACGATCGTACAGATGTTTCGGTTAAAAACGGTGTAACGATAATCGAAAGGTCTATAGAGGCAATGACTAGTAAGTTTAGAAATATTTACACCCAGCAGTTCTTGTTGAGCTTTTTGAAAACTCCATTGATTGGTAGAGCAGAATTCATATTTTTCCCATAACACTTCCTCGCTCACTTTTTTATCAAGGAATTCATTCACATTTTTCAACAATGTTTCTGAGTCGAATGAAATTGCAAATTTGTCTTGTTGGGTAACGAAACCGGCCCCGTATGATTCGTGATTATCAAGTTCGTGATTCCCTGTTCCAAAAATATCATAAAGATGCCATCCAGAATTAAACTCCCTTTCAGTTTCTTTAATAATCGGAATAAATAGATAATGAGGCGGAGTCGGTTCTAGTATTTTGTAGTTGCCGGGGGTAATTGAATTAGATTGAAGATCAAAATATTTAGCTTCACGAGCACCCCAAATTTCATAATAAAATACACGAGGTTCGTCTATAAGCTTTTTTACTCGCGATAACAAACTAATAGAGACTCCTTGCTGAATATCAAATACGTTCTGGTCAGCCTGACCATCAGGGGGAGTGAAACCCTTTCTAGAATCACCGTGAAGGTTGAGAATGCTAATATTTTCGAAGAAGGAGATTAAACTGCTCCTCATATCCCGGAATAATGGCCCATCCAAATAGCCGTTGTTGGTAATATATCCAAGAATCCCAATCTGGCTTTGTTCTAGCAGGAAATGACCCAAACGTATGAACTTTGCATAATCGTCTGAAAGCGCTTGAATTTGTGTTTCGGCTTTCCTGACAGTGTGTTTATATTCCTCCATGATTGCGTCTATCCAAGCTCCTTGGTTCTGAGACGCTTTTGCATAAGGAGGATTACCAACAACAACAGTGAAACGTTTATTCCATTTGATTTCATTTACAGCTTTTGCTTCATGTGCCAATGCTGGTGCTAATAGTTCAAATTTACGATGAGGTCCGACTTCGCCAGCGGGTTCAAGGCTGTTGGTCAAGTAAATATTCGCCCTGGGTGTGTCTGGCCCAAAACGGTAGCCTGTTTCAAATAGTTTTAATCCCAATCTCATGTGGGCAATTGCATATGGCGCCATCATGAGTTCATAACCATATATGCGTGGCAATAAGTGCATCGGCACATATTCATTCCAAAGTTGGGGGAACTCTAAAGCCATGAAGCCCTGTTTAGTCCATTTTGCGATCATAGTTTTATGAATAATATCAATTATTTCTACCAGAAAAGTCGCGGTACCTGTTGCCGGGTCAAGTATCTGCACGAATGGTTCAGTAGGTGATGCGCCTTCCGGTATTTTCATGTTTTTATTTATTTTGGTCAGCTCACCCCAGGTAGTGATATCGGCAAGACCATCTGCTAAACCAAATTCTTTCTGTAATAGTTCGTGGACACTGCGGACAATATAGGAAACGACAGGCTGTGGGGTATAGAACACACCCCTTTGAACCTTTTTCTTTTTGTCATACTCTGTGAGGAAAAGCTCGTAGAAATGAATTACCGGGTCTTCTTGCCGGGTACGGTTACCAAAATCACGCAGGATGGCTTCCATATGTGTTTCCGGACTGTTTAACAGTTCAACAATTTCCTGGACGCCCAACTCATCAAAATCAATTTTCCCCTGTCGTCCACCAGCGGTGATAAATGTTCCGAGAATATCACGGAGAAAAGGATTAGTATTGGGGACCATATCAGTAATATTGCTTGATGTAATGCCCATTGGCCGCGACATACGGGCTGCAAGCAACCCATAAGCGATTGTTTGCGCATACATATCCGCAAAATCATCTTCTTTTAAATCATGAATTAGTGTTTCCTGGAATGCTCGGTACAATTGCCGCATAGTGCCGTTGGCGTTCTCTAATTCCAGCACCTTCTTTACACGTTCCCTTATCCTCTGGGCAAGTGCAGCCAACCTGATCGCCAAGTCTTTGGACGTAGTGATGACTTCCTGATTACGCAAAATAAAAGCGGATGACCAGGCTTCGCGCCATTTATTAATGTTCTTTTCATCAACAGGCCAGCGTAGTTTTGCCTTTAGTTCGTGGTGAACGTTATCAAGGTGTAATTCGGTATCTTCATAATCCCACCCAAGAACTTTTAAGGTCGGCAGGTCAGCATTATTTTCATCCTGGGAAAAATTGGCAAAGGTCATTTGCCCGTGGTCGTCCTCGCCGTAATTTGAAATAAATAGCAGGTCATGCAAATTCCATACAGCCTGCTCGGATTTGTTGGCGGACGTCCGTTTCTTAACGACTAATTTGCTTAAAATACGGCGTAATACTACAACCGGTAACTTTTTGGGTTCAAACTTAACAAAGAACACTCCCCATGGCTGATTTGCAGTAAGGGGCCTGAGCTGTTTAATCTCCTGAATTTTAGCGGCAGTTTCCGGATCAATGCCTAATTCTTCTGCTTCGTATTCAAAGGTGAGATCTTCAAAATTATCTGCTTCAATTGGCCAATCAAGTTCATCCCGCAGGTATTTGATCAGTTGAGGGAATGATTTTATTCCCCTGAGTTCGTCTTTATTAAATTCCGGCAAGAGTGCCTCCTATGATAATTCCATCCAAGCTTTTAGACTGGCCTTTACCCCAATTGGAGCTTGCACCTTTTTCAAGTAGGAATCTTTGATTCTTTTTTCAATAATCTGCCTGATTTCAGACAAAGTTTCATTTTTAATAGAACG
>Ga0182027_10016080_pt1 | contig 10241 bp, 14 predicted proteins | sample 712E1DmetaG_FD_121300 | JGI IMG/M metagenome (GOLD analysis project Ga0182027, IMG submission 121300) | Permafrost microbial communities from Stordalen Mire, Sweden - 712E1D metaG (Illumina Assembly) | ecosystem: Environmental > Terrestrial > Soil > Wetlands > Permafrost | place: Sweden... | reverse complement strand
GAAAAGAATAACACAAAAATAGCGCTTAACCTGTCGCAAGTCACCTATTTGGACAGCGGCGCCTTGAATGTACTCATTTACTGCCATAACACCTTGAAAAAACGCGACGGGGTACTTGTCATTATAGAACCTAACGAGTACGTGAAAGACGTTCTTGACGTCGTGGGCCTCAACAAGCTGGTCAAAATCTATTCGACCGAGGAGGAATTCGAAAATGAACCGAAACACGCTTAAAGTAATCGCCTGCACCGTTGCCCTGTGCTTTTTTGCCGGGTGCTTCATGCAATCGTTCATCAAACCAAAGCAGGAAGACATCGATGCGTACGTACAGACGCATCCAGATCTTCCAGACCTTGACAAACAATGCATATACGACGGAAGGTTCGAAATAGGGATGAAAGTAGAGACCCTGGACTTTTTACTCCACAAGCCCGACAAACTCGAAATAGTCAAGCAACCCTGGGCGACCCAGGAAAACTGGATATATAATAAAAGCGGGAAAAAGACGTTTATCATAGAAGAAAAGCATGTCGTCGGGATCCTTGAAACGGCAAAAAAATAACCTGACAGCCCTTCGAGAGTATTAAAAGGCGGGAAACGTGTCCCGCCTTTTTTTTATGGGCGAAAAAAGGAAATACCATGCATATGCATATTGTCGACATCATAGCCTCGGCATTGGCGTTGTTTTTGATCATCCTTGGCCTCAAGCGCGGTTTCGTTGAAGAAACCATTAGGCTTGGCGGTATTGTCATCGCATTTTTTGCCGGACTCGGTTTTTACAAACAACTTGCGATCCACTTGACTTTTCTGAAACTTTCCGGCTCTATCGTATCGGTAATTTCGTTTCTTTTGATTTTTTTGGTCAGCCTCCTTCTCATCATACTGCTTGGCATGCTGATTCGAAAAATCATCCATCTTACCGTGCTTGGCTGGATCGACAGGATTTGCGGCGGCATAGTGGGTTTTTTCAAGGCGTTTTTTCTTGTTTGGATAGTCGTCATTACCCTCTCATCATTGCCTATTGAGAAAGTTAAGAGCTGGGCCTCGCCTTCGGTCACGTATTCCTTTTTTATGGCCATTTCGCCGACCCTGAAAATCCACGGCCTGACGCCAAGCGTTGGGCCGGTGCAGAACATCCTCAAAGCAAACCCCTTGCCATCGCTTATGGATGCCTATAATAAGTCTATAGACAAAACAAACAAATCCCAGGAAACAAAAGAAACACAGAAACCCAAAAAGCAAACCCAGCCCCAAAAAGAAAAATAGGCCAGGAATGGACATGTTTTTTATCTTTGTCTCGGCTGCGTTCGGACTTGTGTTCGGGTCGTTTTTCAATGTTTTGATACGAAGGCTGCCAAAAAAAGAATCCCTGTGTTTCCCGGCGTCACATTGTCCGCATTGCAAAAGGCCCATAAAACCCTGGGAAAATATTCCTTTGGTAAGTTTCATGTTGCTTAGCGGAAAATGCGCCGGATGCAAGGCACCCATATCTTTTTTATATCCTTTTGTCGAGGCCCTAACCGGCATTTGTGCGATTGTCGTGTACGTTTTTTACATCGCACCGCAGTGTACTGCATCATCGTCCCTGTGGCACATAGCCGCGACTTTGTTACAAACAGCAGTTCTGATGGTGCTTATCCCCGTGGCCATAATTGACATCCATGAATTCATCATACCGGACTCGATAACGCTTCCGGGCCTCGTTCTTGGTATTATCGTTTCGCTATTGCCCGGCCACCCAACCCCCTTGGAAAGCATCCTTGGCATTGCGGCCGGCGGCGGGTCATTGTTTTTTATCGGCCTGCTTGGCGAACGGATTTTTAAAAAAGGCGAGGCAATGGGCGGCGGCGATGTCAAACTGATGGCAATGTGCGGCGCCTTTTTCGGCTGGGAAATAAGCCTCATGGCAATTTTTCTGGCAGCACTTTTGGGCTCATTGGTCGGCATAGTTCTTCTTGTTAAAGGACGATTGTCGTCTGCAAACAACAAAATCCCCTTTGGCCCGTTTTTGGCACTGGGAATGTGGGTCGCTGTTTGTTGGGGTGATTTTTTCATCAAGGCATATATCGGGCAAATGGATCGGCTTTTGGGATAAAAAAAGAAACATTTTGTTTCGCCTCACCCCCGGCCGTAGGCCGTCCCCTCTCCTCTTGCGGAGAGGGGAATTTTAAAGACCTCACCCCTTTTGTTCCCCTCTCCTAAAGTGAGAGGGGATTCTGCGTAGAGGACAATGACTTCCGATATGGCTAATTATTCACAAAAGCAAAGACTCGGAAATGTTGACATAGGCTCCCCGCTTATACGCAAGGCATTGTTGAATAGCCTTACCGACGGTATTTTTGCAAGTGTCATGACCGCGCTTGCGGAAACGTTTTGCATTGCTGCTGCGGTAAAGCTTTCTGCGCCGGCAATGACCATTGCGCTTTTGGGAAGCGCGCCGCTTCTAATCGGCAGCATCGGCCAATTTTTTCTGCCCCTGTTCTTAAAAAAAGGCCAAACGAGAAAGCATTATGTTGTCGCAAGCGTTCGGGTCCAGGCCATGTTTTTATTACTTGCCGCCTTGACCGGATGGCTGCCGAAACCGTACGATGCCTGGGCCTATGTTTTTGCATTTGTCTTATATGGATCGTCGGGAAATATGTTTGCGGGCATCTGGACGTCGTGGCTGCGCGATTTAGTGCCTCAGCCCATACGGGGAAGGCATTTTGCTTGGCGCAACCGGTTTTTTTCTCTTACGCAAATGGTGTGCGCGGTGAGCGCCGGAATAGTTTCCCGCAAGTATAGCTCGGCCAATGCGCCATGGATGTTTTTCACTGTCATTTTTTTCATTGGGAGCATGTGCAGGTTCGTGTCTGGGCAATTCATTTCCCGGCAATATGAACCTGCTCAAGCACGATTCCCCACAAAGGCCCAGGTATGGCATTTTACGCCATCAAAAAATTTCGTATGGTTCTGCCTTTCGATTGGATTGTTCCAGGCCGCGACCGCAATTTCGGGCCCGTTTTTTAATGTCTGGTTTCTTCGCGAACTCAAATTCGACTACCTGACCTTTACCTTGGCAACCGCGAGTACGATTGCCGGCACCATACTTTTTTTACCCCTTTGGGGCAAGCTCATCGACACCATCGGCACATCGCGGGTTTTGCGCATTACCGGGTTCATGTGTACCTTCGTACCCATTCCCTATTTGTTTTTTGGAAACCCCGTAAGCGTATGGCTTTCGAATTTTTATTCGGGCATGTCGTGGGGCGGATTCAATGTCGCCAATTTCAGTTATCTGTTGCGTACAACCGAGAAGGAAAAATCGGACCATTATATAGCATTTGCCTCGGCAACTACTGCAATATGCCAATTTGCATTCAGCCTGCTTGGCGGATTTTTATCAACGCGGCTGCCAATCGTGTTTACGTATCAATTGCAAACGCTTTTTTGTGTTTCCATGCTTGGACGCCTGGCCGTGATCATTGTTTTTTTCGGAAAATTCTCACAACCGCAAATGCGCGTGGATGGCGAAGACCTCACCCCTTTTGTTCCCCTCTCCTAAAGTGAGAGGGGAATTAAAATGCAAATCAACCACCACAGGTCTCACATGATGCGCTCGCTTTAATTTCATTTGGAGTAATACTGTTTCATAGGCGCGAAATAAAAATCTTTCCAACCTTTTTTATATTCCGCAACCTGGTCTTGGGGAATTTCAAAATGCCGCAAAGTCAATTTGGTTCCCTTGGGTGCTTTTTCGAATAAAATTTCAATTTTCGAATCAGGGCTTTCGTCGTTAAATTCGGTGGTCCGCCACGTTTGCAAAATCCTTTTGTTTGGCTCTATTTCCAAGGTTTTTCCGGAAATATAACCTCCCCATGCCGTAAACTTTCCGCCGATCTTGGGATTTATTTTAGCCGGGCTTCCGGTGAACTTCGAATGTTCTTTGCTGTCCAGCCAAGCCTTGAACAGAACGTCCGGTTTGACATTTAATACTATGGAGATTGAAAATTCGTTTTTCATGGCAACACCCCTTTTAAATGAATGATATCGGAAAAATGCATTATTTTAAATGATTGGAGAATTATTTTGAAATTATATTTAAAAAGAGGGCAAATTTATGAAATCCTATAAGCTTAATGCAATAATCGAAAAAGACGAAAATGGCTATTACGCCTACTGCCCAGAACTTGACGGGTGTTGTACACAGGGCAAATCCATAGATGAAACAATGAAAAATATTCGAGAGGCAATCAGCCTCTACCTTGAAACCTTAACTCAAAAAGAACGTAATGCCATAATTCATCGCGAGCTTATTACTTCAAGTCTTGAGGTATGTGTTGCCTAAACTTCCCCGAATTACCGCATTAGAGGCAGAAAAGATGCTTCTTAAAGCCGGATTTAGTCTTATACGAAGTAAAGGAAGCCATCGGATTTATTTTAAAAACAACATTCGTGTGGTTTTGCCATTTCATTCGCATACAATCCTGCATCCAAAAATCATTAAACAACTCGACCAGGCCATCGAAAAAGCATTTTGACTGCGCAGACAGCCCCCGACAAAATCGGTGGCCTTCTGCGTAGTAGGTAATTTATCTTCGACCGTACTGAATAAGCGACTCGATTTCGCCGGCGATTGATTCGAGGGGCATTGACTTATCCGACAATCCGGCCTCGTCGACAGCGCGGGGCATGCCGTAAACCACGCACGACTGTTCGGCTTGCGTGATGCTGTAGCAACCTTTACGTTTCATAGTACGGACGCCGTTGCATCCGTCGTTGCCCATGCCGGTAAGAATGGCGGACAAAATGCCACGGTCGCCATAGGTTGTTGCAATGGAACGAAACAGGACATCGACCGAAGGCCTGCAGCTGTTTTCGGGCGGTGAATCGTTTATGCCGATGACTATTTTGCCGTCTTTACTTCGTACAACCATATGGTGTCCGCCCGGGGCAATGTACATGACGCCCGGCCGAACGACTTCGTCTTCCACCGCTTCGACGACCTGGAACTTTGATTTTTTCGCAAGACTATCGGCCAAGGACTTTGTAAACATGGGCGGCATATGCTGCACGCACAGGATGGGAACCGAAAGCGGGCCTTTAAAAGCAGGAATAAGCCTTGACAAGGCCTCAGGCCCGCCCGTAGAAACGCCGATTGCGACAACGCCAAATGTGCGGGGGAGATTTGCGGCAGGTGCAGTTTGTACCGATATCGGCGCATTGGGTTTTAGAGCGACTTTTGGCGCCTGACCGGTTTGCAGGGGCAACGGCGCGACAGCAGGCGAATGCCTCGACGATGTCAATTGCTTTATATTAATGAGACGCAACACGGACTGAATGTCGGCCTTTAAATGCGCAAGGTTTGCGGCAGCATCGGGGCTGTCGGGCTTTCGTATGAAATCAACTGCGCCGAGCTGCAATGCTTCGATGGTCGTATCGGCACTGCGGGTCGAAATACCGCTGACCATCACGACCGATACCTGGTGAAAATCTTTCTTGATATGCTTGAGCGTTTCCACACCGTCCATATCGGGCATATGCACGTCGAGAAAAACGACATGAATCTGTTCTGAAGCGATTTTTTTAAGGGCGATGGAACCCGATGGTGCAGTACCGGCCAATTCGATATCCGGCATGTCTTTGAGAACATCGCTGAGAATTTTTCTGTAGGTTATCGTATCATCGACAACAAGCGCGCGTAGTGGCATACGGTCCCATTTACAATGTTGAATAATTCATTTCTGTTTTGGTTCTGAAAATGCAACAATCAGCGTAAGGTCCCCTATTTCGGATGAAAAATATATTTGAATGAGGGCAGGATGCCTATGGAAACCGATTTCATGCCCTTTTCCGCGAATCACGTCGGGGAATGCCAGAGACACGGAAAAGTCGGTAAGTGATGCTTTGGCGTTGCCTGCTATCATGTTGACAAGTTCTCCCATGCCGTCGGCAATCTCGGAGGGCGACTCAACGGCCTCGCCTGCAAGCCGGTTGATTGCCTCCTGGGCGGTTTTGGCAGAAACACGTAGTGCGCAGTTGCCGACAATATCGCCGGTAAAGCCTATGACCCCGGAGAGATCGTATACCGCGGTATCGGGTCCGACCTGTTCGCGGGGTACGAGGGAAACCATGGTCATTTTTTCAAACGTGAACACCGCTGCCTGCGAAAATGCATTTCTCACTTTGTCATATAATCCGTCGGTCATACTCACCTCTATTTGTTAACTAACGAACCCGTAATCGTCATGCTTACAAGGACAGCCAGCGGTTGGCCCTCGATTTCGAATATTACGACAATGCATGGCGCGTTTCCCGGATGCGACAGCTCGTGCCCCTGGCCGAACACAACCGTGGGCAAGCCGATCTGATGCGCATATTCGGTTGTGGAAAGCGCTGCCTTTGCATTGCCTGCCACAATGTTGACAACCTCGCCGATGCCTTCCTTTAGTTCATCTTTTGTCAGATCCTGCGGCCGGCTCGACATAATATTGGCCACAACTTCACGGGCAAGCTTTTCTTCAAAGCAAACAACCACCTGGCCTTCGACCTTGCCGGTAAGCGACATGATTGCGGATATATCGCCGAACAGCCTGTAATTCTTTTTTAGAAACACGTCTTTTTTCTCTGCATGCAAACCGGCCATGGTTCCAAGCAAATCAACCGTGGCGCTGATATACGGATTAATCACCTTGGTGATGACCGGCATTCGCGTGCCGACAGGGTCGAGGACCGACAGTACCTTTTTTTTCAGCAGCTCGGGATTGCAGGGAAACACCACGACCTCATTTGCCCCATGGGAAATGAGGCTGCGGGCGCGCGGAAGTTCGCTGTATGTTGTCACGATAAGAATCGGGACGTCGCGAAAACGGCAGATTCGCCGCAATTTCCGTACGGTATAGATATCATTGTCCGCATTTATTGTCAATTGATACAATATACAATCGGGATCTATGCGGTCGTTGCGCATTGGTTTTTCGGTTACGGGCGGCGATGGCGTTTCAACGGAATTGCCTGCGGCACTATCGGCAAGCATCGACGCGACCGCTTCTTTGGCATCGGCAATACTCACGGATGAACCGTTTGCGGGCGCAGCATTCTGCCGGGAAGCAAACGCAGCCGGGCCGTTGCAAAGACTCGTATCGACATCTTCCTTGGCAAGTGTCTTGACAAGGAATGCGGGCGGCAAAAGGTTCCGAAGCGTGCCTTCGAAGACCCGACCGCAATTTACAAGAGCATACGTGACGGGCTTGTTCATAAGGAAAGCGACACAAAAACGCCGCTTTGCGCGATGCCTTCCTCGACTTCTTCGGCGATTTTGTTCAAATCACTTGAGTCAAGGTTCAGGTCGTGCCAGGCGCCGTCGCTTGCAGTTTGGATTATTTCGTCGCCCGGCTCGGCAATGCCGAGCGCGGAACAGGCAAAGTTTGCGACATGGATAAGCTGCGCCATGTGCCGGAATTCTTCAGGGCACTCATCGGGCGCATGGTGCCAGGCAACGGCATCGCACAGTTCTTCGGGAAGACGCCACCGGAGAAGAAGCATGGCCCCTATTTGCCCATGGTCGATCCCGAGGACCTCACGTTCCAGTTTGTATAGCATCATCTGGTTCGACTTGCCCGCCTCCCTGACCTTTTTGTAAATCTCGGTGAAAAAACCGTCGAGCACCATGATGCCCACATCGTGGAACAGGCCCGCGACATAGGCGTTGTGCGCTTTTGATTTGTTCATGTCGACACGCTGGGAAAGATACCGCATCACGATCGCGACGCCGACGCTGTGCTTCCAGAAATCCTTTATATCAATGAGCCCCGAAGTCTCTTTGAAAAGCTGCATGCTTCCGACGGTCGTGCAGATACGGCCCACTTCCTCGATCCCCAGGCGTGCAACAGCCTGCTTGACATCGCCGATACGGCCGAAACGGCCGCTGTAGAAAACCGAATTGGCAATCTTAAGTACCTTTGCGCTCAGGCCCAGATCTTTTTCGATAATGGCGCCTATCGTTGCCGCACCGGACAACGAATCTTCCCCCCGGGAAAGCTGTTCCTGCACCTGCTGTACCGTTCTGCTTAAAGACGGCAGCGATGTCATGCTTTCCAGACGTTGTATGATACTTTCCCGTATTGTGGGCATTTTATACTCCCATACCGAGGCTTTGCATGATTTTCGCAATTAAATCTTCGTGTGAAAACGGTTTCATGACATAATTTTTCGCACCGTTTGCTATTGCTTCTATGACTTTTGCGCGTTCCACTTCGGTGGTCACCATCATGACGGGAATGTTCTTGAAACGCGGATCACTCTTGACTTTCTTAAGAACATCGAGGCCGTTCATGCGCGGCATGTTCCAGTCGAGCAGGATGAGCCCGACGTCGGAATATTCTTTATCAAGAACCTCTATCGCCTCGACGCCGTCTTTGGCCTCCAAAAACCCGTGACCAAGGACTTCCACCGCATTTTTGATCACTTTTCGGATCATCACCGAATCGTCTGCGGAAAGGATTTTCATTTGCGGACCTCCCTGGCCAACTGATAATAAATGTGCTTATTGTCTGCGAGCATGGCGAACCGGTCGCTGTAATTGCTTACAGATTCCGATGCGCCAAGAAAGAAATACCCTTCGGGATTGAGCACATTGCAAAACCGGGTGAACAGATTGCGTTTGAACATATCTGAAAAGTAAATCATGACGTTGCGGCAGAAGAGCACGTCGAACCGCCCCAGAGACGAAAAATCGTCCTGGAGATTGAGTTTTTTATACGTGACCATTTTCCGGATTTTGTCGCCGAGAACCCAGAATTTACCCGCATTGGTAAAGTACCTGTCGCGGATGTCCTGCGGCATGCCGCGCGACATGGCGATCTGGTCGTAGCGACCGGCAATGGCGAGAAACAGCACCGTGGGAGAAATGTCGGTAGCGACGATGTCGGTACACGACAAAGGCAGCACTGAATTTTTGCGGCAGAACTCCTGCAGCATCATGGCGATTGAATACGGTTCCTGGCCCGTTGAGGACGCCGCACACCAGATGCGGATGCGCTGGCGTTTTCCCGCGGCCAATTCATCGGCGAATTTCTTGAATATCACCCGCTCCATGATGTCGTACGGATACAAGTCGCGGAACCAGCTTGTTTCGTTTGTCGTCATGGCGTCGACGATCTTGTCGCGGAGCCCAAGCTGCGGTTCATGCAGCGCTTTTCTGTACAAATCGGAAAACGTCGTGCATCCGGCCTCGGCCAGAAGTCCTACAAGACGGTTTTCGACCAGATAGGCCTTTTCGTCGCCAAGGGAAATGCCGCAGCTTTTCTCGATGTATTCCCGGAATTGTTTGAATTCCAAATCTGTCAATAAATTCATCAGTACCCTGCTTTATAAGTAGATACCATAGTATGCAATGACTGTGTTTTATTTGCCAAGCAAAAAACCAATTTTCACTTACCTGATTCCGTGTTTCCTGAGAAACGATCCATATTTCTTGTCGGTTTTCATGATATGTTCCACGAGCCATTCTTTTAAAAATATCATGATGTCGCGGTTGATCATGGCCTTGCCCGACACGAGTGCGGCGCGCGCGTCGACGACTTTTGCGACAAACATGTCGTGGACCTTTTTATGCGCATCATATTCGGGATAATTGAATTGTTTGAAATATTTCTCTTCGATACCGAAATGAGAGACCGTATAATCGGCAAGCCTGTCGAGGACGTCCCGCACCGCGTCTCTGGCCTTGCCTTCGGCAACGGCGCTGTTCAGATCATTGATCATGCCGATGAGCTTTTTATGCTGATTGTCGATTTCTGTTATATTGACACTCAGGGAATTGCTCCACCTGAGGAAATCGGTCTGGATCTTGAACATGGAAACGACGCCTGCAAGGTTCTGGCCGAGGCTTGTGAGCTGCTGCGACTGGTTGCGCGCGGTTTGGAGGCTGTCGGCGACGTTTGCGATGTCGCGATTGACATCCTGTATATTCGAGCTTACCTGGGAAATCGCAGTTGCGGTTTCGGAAACATTGCGCGCGATCTCGTTTGCCGCAATGCTGCCGTTGTTGATGTTCTTTGCGATTTCCTGCGATGTTGCCGACTGTTCCTCAACTGCCGCAACAATGACCTGGGACACGGAATTGACATCCTCGATAACATCGATTATCCCTTGCAACGTGGTGATCGATTCGGCGGTATTAGCCTGCATGGCCTCGACACGCTGTTGGATTTCGTTTGCGGCCTTTGATGTTTGGTGCGCAAGTTCCTTGACCTCGTTCG
>Ga0182027_10016079_pt1 | contig 10243 bp, 5 predicted proteins | sample 712E1DmetaG_FD_121300 | JGI IMG/M metagenome (GOLD analysis project Ga0182027, IMG submission 121300) | Permafrost microbial communities from Stordalen Mire, Sweden - 712E1D metaG (Illumina Assembly) | ecosystem: Environmental > Terrestrial > Soil > Wetlands > Permafrost | place: Sweden... | reverse complement strand
GTGGATTTTGCTGTCACCTTGAGTGTAAATTTCCTTGATGAGATTCTTGGCGTCAGCTTTGGCATCAGCCAGTGAACTAAAGTTCTTTGGGCGCCGTTCGCTATTCACTTGGTGGACGACACGGTAAAGCGTCTTGTTGCGGCACTTCATCGGGTACACTTTCCACGCGTGGCCCTGGAGGGTAACCTCGATTGCCTTTTAAGAGCGACCCACCCCAGCTTTGCCGCGACCGCGTTCACCGTGTATCGCTGCGATTGCAGAATTCCACCTCTTGGCTTGTTGCGATCTTTCATTCGAGATGTTCGATTGCTTTTCATCGGGCCGTTTCATTAAAAGTCCCCATTTATACATGCGATGGGCCTAGAAAAACCGCTCACTCCCAGGGATCAGTCTGGGGAATGAACAGCCGGGACCATTTGAATATCTCCGTGTTGCTCCGGCAATCCGTCCCGACCGCGTCCCGGGTATGGGCCGCGCGGAATGGCATCCACCGCCTGCGCCATTGCGCTTGGCGCACGCATAGTTTTTATCCGGGCCGGCGAAAGACTGCGCCGATCTGGACTGGTCTGAGCACCTCTCCTTGAAACACGGTATCCAAGTACCGGCCGCCGCGCCGAATCTCTATCAGTTGGCGGCATATGATCCGGTCAGCTTGCACAACAGGTTGATGAGCATCATTTCGTCAATGGAACCAGCGGCCGCGCTGGCGATGCGCGGGTCTGCGACGACCACCGCGAGGCATTGGGCGCGAGAGACGGCGACGTTAATCCGGTTGCGGTCGAGAATGAAGGCAAGCCCGCGAGTGCCGTATTCGCCATAGCTGGAACAGAGGGAAAGAACGCAGACGGGGGCTTGCTGCCCTTGAAACTTATCCACGCTGCCGACGCGGGCGGCAACTGGGAGAGCGGCCTGAAGAGCGCGGACCTGGGCATTGTAGGGGGCGATGAAAAGAAAGTCCTCGATCGCCAGCGGCCTTGTGATGCCATGCTTGTCGGTGAAGGGGCGCCCCATCAGCTCGCCGTAGATCACCATGATCCGTTCAACTTCCTTGTCGCTCTGCTGGATGTCTCCATCGTGCTCGACGCCGCTGAAGACAATCCCGGCCTCCCGGGTGATGAGGCCGTTGGTGCCTGGCGGGACAATGATCTTCTGCCTGGCGCAGTCGGGATGTGAACCGAGCCGGCCCTCATAAATGCTCTCCGAGATGAAGCGGCAGACCGACGGGTGCATCCGGTGCGATTCGCCTAGAAAAAGCCCGTGGTCCGGTGGCACCACGGCGTGGAAGACGGGCGAATCGGGCCGGCTGGCGTTCGTGTCCTTGAGAGCGTATTGCAGGGCGGAGAGCCCGGCGTCGCCGGGATGGGATCCCTGCACGGGTTGCTCGAGCTGCATCTGGTCACCGAGGAGGACAAGGTTCTTCGCGCACCGCGCCATGGCGACGGCGTTGGCCAGAGACACTTGGCCGGCTTCATCGATGAAAAGGAAATCGAGGGCGCCTTCCCATTCGGGCCGGGCAAAGAGCCAGGCCGTTCCACCTACGGCGCCACCCATGTAAGCAGAATACGCGTCGCCGGTGTCTTTGATGAATTTCACGCCGGGGTTGGACGAAAACAACGGCCCTTCGGCGTCACCACCGACCTTGATTCCACGAAGAAGGCCACCGCCCTCCCTGGCTGCGTCGCCGCAGGCAATGAGAAGATTCACCACCGCCTTGTGGCTGTTGGAGGCGATGCCGACCTTCCTGCCCCCAGCGAGAAGCGCGGTGATTACACGCGAGGCTGTGTGGGTCTTGCCGGTTCCTGGCGGGCCTTGGACCACAAGGCATCCACCGGCCATCAAGCGGGTAATGCGGATGGCGGCGTTGCCTGCGGACTCGCCGGCGTTTTGCAGCAACGTCGCGGTTGGCACTCGATTCAAGAGTGCCGCCACCGGCGCGTGGAGGCTTTTTGACAAGTGCCGGGCGGCAACCTCGTTCAACGCCGCCTGGATCGCCGCCGCCGGCACATACTCATCCGGAAGCAGTGAGCCATGCCGGGGGAAAGCACCCCTGAATTTCTCGGTCAACGCTTTGTTGCCAATCTTGAGTTGCAGTTCGCCCTTGGACGCATCAAGCCTCGCCAGTGTGAATTTCGCCTCCAGGTTGTGGGTAAACATCACCTTGGACTTGTCGCCTGCGGCAAGTTTGCATTCCTGCGACGGATCGAAGCGGTAGGTTTGCACGGACGATTGTTTTTCGGGCACGGGAGACCCTGCGGCCTGGACGCCTTCGATGCAACCGGGGTCGTCGCGGAGATCCTCGGGCGTAGCCACGGCGCGGTCAAACATCCGCCACCACATGGGCTTTTCTTCCCGGCGGTGAAAGTCAATCAAGTCAGCAAGAACCACCGCGACCGGGTCGCCCTGCTTGCGGAGTTTTATCGCGGTGTCCTGCCTGGCGATGACCTGCGGCGGCAACTCCGGCGGCGCCGCCGGGGTGGAGACAGAACCTGGGCGTGCAGCGGTGATCTTGTGTTCACCAGCCAACTTGCGCAACCACTGCAACAGCTCCGCCGTGGATTTGCAATCGTCCTCGTTGTAGTCTCGGATGCCCTTGAGGATGGGGCTGATGTTCCAATCGCGGGCCTGCTTGCTCTCGATCCAGCGGGCGTATTGAACGATGGACTCGGCGGCCGTGGCGACCTCGGTGGCGCGTTTCGGTCGGTAAATGCGCTCGACTGTCTTGATGGAGTAGCTGTCCTCGCCGATGCGCACACCGTGACGGACGATTTGGTAGAGATCCACGAACACCTTGTTCCGGAGAAGCTCGTCCACCTCCTCCTGACGGGTGTCGTGGCGGGTGCTCAACCGCCGAACAGCACTGACCTCGTAGGCGGCGTAATGGTAGATGTGCATCCCGGGGTTATGTTTCCACCGATTGAATACCCAGTCCACGAAACCCTCGAACGCGAGCTTCTCTTCGTCGCGGTCGTGCGCCCACCAATCCGCGAAGTTGAATATACCCGGCTGCACGTTCCGCGAGCCGACACCAAACAGGTATTCCAGTCCCCCGGACACCAACGGGTAGCCCTCCATGTCGAAAAAAACATCGGCCGGATGATCCGGGGGAAGGGCAGCGAGACCCACGGCTTCGCCGTTGACGCCGATGTGGGGCAAGACTTCGTATCGCGGTGTGGCATCTGGATCCTCGATCCGATCGGCGCGCGTCTGGCACTGAAGACGAGCCTGGACGACGAGTTTTTCCAACGAGTCGCCGGAGAGTTTGTGAACCGACTTGCCCGAGGCTGCGGCAAGTCCCGCCACCGTTGCAATGCCGGCCGTTTTCAGCTTCTTGATTTGGCCCACACTGATTCCGGCGACCCGCACGATGTGGTCGGTGTCGTTGAAGAACTTCTCCGCGTGGGAGGTCCAGCGGCCGTGGTCCGCTCGTGGGAGGGGCTCCGGGCGTTCCGCCATTTTCCCGGTGAAGCTGTCGTGCATGGCGAGGAAGCTCCCCATAATACGGTGGTAGTAGTGGATGAAGTCCTCGACGCGGAATTCAACCCTGTCCTTGCTGCCGAGAATAATGCCGAATTTTTGGGGCATCCGCTCGCCGGTCGCGGCGGCCAGCATTTCCGAGTAGCAGCAAAGCTGAATGGCGTAATACGGCCTGGGCGAGCGGGCGAGCTTGGTGTCCCAAACCTGATACCTCCCGGACGCGTCGAGCGTGAGAAAGTCTGCGAAGCCGGTGAAACGCCCGTTTTCCAGGGCAGCTTGGTAAATAATCGGGGCTTTTGCACGGATGGCCGCAAGCGTCATTTCCCGGGCGGCGGCGCGATCGTTTTTCGGAATCTCGACCGGGCTGGCGGCCGATGACTTGAATTCATCGAGCACCGTGCGCTCGTGCTGATCGCCCGTCTGCGCGATAAGTTTCTCATCTGCGGTTGGCTCGTCCGGAGTGACCGCACCCGGATTCTCCAGGTGGTAGCGATCCATCCATGATGCGAACGCGGAGGCCAGATAACGGACGAGGTCGCTGGGCGAGAAAAGCAAATGGCCGGAGTCCTTTTGCATAGCATTTGGTCAATAGTTCATAGGGCGTGTGTGGGCGGCAGCCAATCGGCCGGGTTCGGGAGAATGACGGGGACGAAATCGTCTCCCTGTGCAATTAACCGTATCAGACCGCGCGGCAAACACCCTGCGAACGCGCCGGATGTCCTCAGACGTGGAGGATGGCTGGGCGTCGGGAGCATTGCTCCCGCGAGCAGATCCATATCCGCCGCGAGATGACCTCCAAAGGTCACCGGCAGCGCCGGCACTATCCGTCACGGTAGGGTCTTCATGCACGACAGGACCATTATGCACAGCGGGGGCCGGGGTTCAACTACGGCCACCCGCCAGGACCCGGGCTTTGGTCTTGATCTTCGGTCCGGTTCTCCGTGATCTCGGCTCGGCAGAAACGAGGCAGATTTTCCGCCTGTCGCCGATGATGAGCATGATGCCGGGCAGTGCTTCAGCATGCATGTGGCTCGTGAGCCATCCGTAAGCCCGCAGATCGTCGGAGCTGGGATGGATGGAGGCGCCTCGCGGGTGGGAGTGCCATTCCCCGACGTAGCTGATCTGGCCCAGGGTGGGCCTCTTTGCTTCCTGGACCTTGGCGGCCAGGCCTTCATACCCCCGGATGTAGGAGGTCGGCCACTCGGTGCTGTCGGGAGGAGAGGGCAGGACGTCCACGACGGAACACGCTCGGTGGTAGGTGTCGAATGCGCCAAGCAAGACTCCCCCGGTTTCATTGGGCAATCTGGCGTCTCTGAGCCTGGCCAGCTTCTCCAAGAGCCAGCCATCCATGCGAATGACCCAGTCCCCAAACCGAAGGGTTTTGGCCTCCAAGACCTTGGGTTCAATCAGGCTTGTGAGGCCGCGTTCGTCGGCGCGATAAATCCTCAGCGCCGCGCCGGCATCCTCCCTCATCTGTTTGATCGCCTTGCTGGCGATTGCCGCCCATAGCGCGGTGTCGTCCTGCGCCATTTCCGTGCTGATGTCGCGACAGGAATTTCCATAGCGGATGCGGGCGTCTTTGGGCTGCAGGCTGTCTGCGAGCGCAGGCTCGTTCAGAACCGCCCGGTAGTGCAGCATCTCCAGCCAATCAAGGCGGACTGTCCTCTGGTTGTCCTCGGCCGCGATGACCAGCCCGTCCCCTTTTGGAGTGAGGAAGGCCGAAAACGTGCGCGGCTTGGTTTCGACTTGGGCCAGATGCCGGGAAACCGCCACCGAGGCGGAGAGGTCCAGCACCAATTCCGCGCTTTGCAGGGCCTTATTGACGGCCTCCGCGTGTTGCGCCGGCTGGAGAACGTCGGCGGGTATGAACTCTGCGATGGCGGGATCGTTTAGGGTGATCTTCCCCACCTGCGCCATCGTTTGGGCCTTGTTCGTGCCTACGGCCCAATCTCCAAGGAAGTGCCGGGCGCAGTTGTGCGGCAGGAGCACGTCATTGTCGATGAGCGTCCACCTTCCATAGCCCGCGCGGGCAAGGTTGTTATAGACCTGCGAGCCGAGGGCCCCGGTGCCGATGGCGACGATGCGAACCTGGCAGGGCTTAATGCCGTTGAGGACCGCCGCGCTGGCCGGGGAGAGAGCGTTGAGAACCTGGAGCAGACAGATCTCCACGCTTTCCAGCGTCTTGCCCGGAATGCTGGGGTTGCCGATGATCATCCCTGCGGTGCCCCCGTGCCGGTCGAACAACCCGAGGCGCCGCCCCAGCTCTTCCACGGAGACCCCCCTCGTGACGAACGCCCGGGTCTCCACCGACTCAACCTGTCCTCCCGGATGCCTGGTCTTTGGGAGGATCAGGATGAGCACGACCTTGGCCTGAAGGATGTCCCCCTGGGGCTTGTCCAGAAACCATTGGCGGAGAGTCTGGCGAAGCTCCTCGGCAATGTTCAAACCGGCGCGGAGGCAGAGTTCTTGCAATTGCTGGAGGTTTAGCGGCTGGTGGTTGATGACACCGTGCTGCTGCGGCTGACACCGGAACACGGCCGCGACCGAATCAATCTTCTGCCCTGGCGCCTGCCAGACAGCGCGCAGTGTGAACTGGCCCTCCACGGATTCAACCCGAAAGAGGTTGAACGGCCGTGGCTTTTGGTTGGGATTGGATACGTCGAAGTCGGCGGGCAGAACCAGTCGAAACCCAGAGCCGGCCAGGAGCGGCTCCAGTGGCTGATCCTCCCCGTGCAGCGTTCCTGTGGCGGTTCCGGAAAGCCAGAAGTGTATCCGATAGAGAAACTCGGCTGGGGTCCAGGTCAGCCTCACGTTCTCGTAGGGCTGGTCGTATAGGCAGAGACTTTTTGGCAGCTCGTTAATCCCGAGGTTCAAGTGTGGCACATTTGGGAAGTCGCGGCGGAGGCTGATCACCTCCGGCACCCTGTGGTCGCCCTCGGGAAATGTCGCAGCCAGCGGCTCCTCGCGCTCAATTGGATGAGCCAGCTTCTGTGGTCGCTCGGTGGTGACCATAAAGGACACGGTTTCGGCCGGCGGCTCGACCAGCCGGCGGACCTCGCGGAGCCTCACAAACGCACGGGACCCCGCATTCTGCAAATACTGAGCGAACTGCTTGGCCTTCGCGATCCGCAGGCCGCTGACAGAAACACGCTCTCCGGAGAGCGTCAATAACTGGGGCTTGGCGCTCATCCCACCCGTGGCGATCGCGTTGAGGTGATGGCGATTGCCGCTGGAATGAAGTCCCGCTTCAGGGTCGGCCCGTTGCCGTCGATGGTGATGACCGTGCGCTTCGGACTGTCCTTGCTCGGGTTCTCCATGGTAACGACCAAGCTAGCATCCAGTTCCTGGGCGGTGTCCTTGTAGCGGCGGTAGGCCTCGACATGCGGCGGCTGGTCCTCCGTGGTGCTTGGGACCGGCCAACTGCTCGACACCATCACCGAACGCTGGGCACCCTGCTTGAGCAGCCATTCGAACTGCGGGGTCGGTTTGGTCTTGTAGTCGCCCTTCTCCTCGGCCATCGAGAGATAGCTACAGTGGTGGGGAATCTTGAGGATATCCCAGGCCAGCCGGTGGTCATTCTTGTGGGCGCGGGTGATGTCTACGATATCGACCCAGCGGTCCCATGTGGAATCGGCGGTGATGAGGAATTTGGTATCGGCGCCGTCCACCCGGATGGTCGCCTGTAGCACCAGACAGTCGTCGTTGCGGTCCAACATGCCGTCATCGGTGGCCTTGGCGAAGGGGGAATGGACAAAGAACTCGATCCCTTGCCCCTCCAGCGTGAAGCCGGGCACTGTCTTGCCGGCGTTCACGATAAGGTCCGTGTAGTCGGCGGGATTCTTGCCCTGTTCCTCCAGCCAGTCCTTGAGGTGCTCCGGGCGGGAAAAGACCCGGATTCCCTTTTTGCGCAGGAAACGGTAGCGGGCCTCCGCCCGGATGATCTTCGTTTCGTCCTCGGGGCCCTCCTCCACGATGAGCGCTGCCGGCACCCACATCTCGTTGATTTTGATGCGGTCGGCGCCCTGGTATTTGGCCGCGTGTTCCAGCCAGAAAATCTCTGGCGCCCCCTTCAGGTGGTCTATATCGCCGTGGGTGAAGGCGCCCACGTCGACGTAGTCGCGCTTGGGCCAGCCTAGATCCTCTTTGAAATTCTTGGCCAGCGGAATCCGCTTGTCGTCCTTTTCCTCCGGATCATGCGTGTCCGCATAATCGAAGAAGAAGACCATGCCGTTGTTGAGCTGTAGCAGACAGGTGTCCGCGTTTCCGATTGGGTAGAATGTGGCTTTTCCCATAATAGTCGTTTTAGTCTTGGTCAATTCAGGTTTGGTCAGCAAAGTCGCGTCGCATGTTTATGGCAGTTCCGGTGCCGGCTCCGGGGATCTGGCCGGCTCTCCAACGGTGATGTAGCCGCGCAGGAGTTCGCCCGCGTAATAACGGCTGAACCGCTCCATTCGGTAGCAGGCCAGTGCCGTGCAGGCAGCGAGTATCAATTCTATCCGCCAGGCCGCGAGGCCGGTGTGGAAAATGACCAGCGCGACCAGCGCGATAAATCCCGCAGCGATGCCGCGGTTCATGCCGTATTGGGCGTTAAACACGTCGATCCGCCGTGTGGCCTTTCGGTTCTCCATCTCGATATATATCCGGCGCGTCAATCCCTTCCAATCGCGGTGGGCCAGGTCGACCAGGCGCTCGTTTGCTCCTATCAACCGGCTGGCCTGCAGCCTCGCCTGAAGCGCCTGCTGCTCGCGCGCGTGGATGAGCTCGCAGTCGCCTCTGATGGCGGAGTCTGTCGGGATGCCGCCGCGCATCCTCCAGTAGGCGCTTTCAAGAAAATTCCCGAGCCCGGCCACGAGATTACCCAGGACGTAGGAAGCCAGGAGAACGATGCCAAAGTCCCCGACCGTGAAATTCTTGTTCGCCAAAACAGCAGCGGCTTCGGGGAACACAGTAATGATTCCGATTGTCAATACCGCGCCGGGCGCAAGCACGCCGAGTATGTCGTAGAGGCTGAACTCCTTCATAAGGCGAGATGCTGCGCGACCTTCGCTACGACGCAGCGGCCGGCGGCCTTCCACCGTGATCCCGCGCGTTTTGCTCTGTCAATTTTCATTGTTATTACGACTTTCTCTGCCGGTCCAACTCCGAGTCCCGGAGCGGATCGGGGTTTTCCGACTGAGTGCAGCATCGCCCAAAATTGCCAGCCAAATAAGGACAACAATTGGGAACAATCGGTGTCCAGCTTTTCGGTCGCGGTGGCGGGTCGGTTTGGGTAAGATGGGATGCAATGAGCACAAGAGAATCTGAAGATCTGGCGAGACTGGATCAGTTGGCATTCCGACGCCGGGAGAAATGCGGCGACCTTGTGCGGCAGTTTCACTGCCTCCCCGCCAGCGCGCGCGGGCACACAGACTTCGGTCTGGTTGAGCAGGTCTACGCCTGGCTGCTCGTGCCTTATTCGTTGTGGCCGATCGACGTCCACGGATTGCTGGAACTGCTCCTGGGCACCATCTGCTCAGCGCGGCGCGTGACCGATCAGTTGCGTTTGCTGGCCGGGTTGCTCAGCGATCTCCCATCGAAAACCGAACAGGAGGCGGTCGCCGCACAGGAACGGGACGTGCAGGTGGGCAGCTATGAGGGACTGATCTCCGCGCAGCACAAGTTCGACCTGAAGGAGGAAATGCTCTCGCAGAAACTGGAGTTCAAAGACGATTGGGAACTCCTAAAAAAGCTCTTCGATGTGGACAAGTATCGGGACAAAAAAAAGGGCATCCTTCGCCGGCGAATGGCCTTGGAACGTAACTTCCGCCCAGAGGGCTGGCAATTCCGGTGGAAGACTGGGGAGGATCGTTTCCGCGTGGCATTCGACGCGTTCTGCCACAAGTGGGTGCTCTACGGCATGGAGTGGGAGCGCCCCCTCCTGTTGAAGCTCAGCGTGAACGTCACCCCGTTTGGAACGATGATCCTGATCCCGCGTTACTGGAGTTTCGACCACAAGCGAGACCTCAAATGGAAGGCCGTTGCGCGCCTCCATCGCTCTCGCGACGTCCACAGGCAGGGGGTGAAATTGTCGGCCAGCCAGTTGGCCCGATACGAGGATGGCATGAGGGCGCTCAGGCTCTGGCGACAGGCGAGGGCAGCTGGGCTGAAGGGAGTTGCTCTCACTAGCTGGGTGATGGGCAAGCTTGGCTGGGATGCTCGGACGGATGAACGGCAGCTCCGCAGGCTCCTGCGAGAATTGAAGCCCCGCTTCTTGCATTGATGCTGCTTCTGGTCTAAAGACAATTGAAGCAGAGAACGCCTTTGCCCTCTCCGTCGTCGAATCGAAGGGAATTGACCCGGAGATAGTGGCGAGGGAAAAGGCTCAGGCAGTGAAGAAAAACGGCCTCTTGGAACTGGTCAGGACAAGGGAATCGGTGGAATCTATTGGCGGCTTGGACGCGTTGAAGGAGTGGCTGTTGAAGCGTCGGAATCCGCACTGCGCGGACAGAATATATTGCGCGAGTGAATTCGTTATCGAGTTGATCAGGGCGAATATCCCCGGCCGGATTCGGATATTGGATCATCGTGGCTACGACAAACCATCTGATAGGAAGCGACAGGGCGGATCGAGGGGGATCCGGTGAAACACATCGACAGGTTCAATCGATCCCTGGGAAAATACGGGCAGAACCACCCTAATGGTACGCGCAGGCAGGCCGCAAACCGATTTTTGGCCGTTTGGCCAAACTTTGCCCCTGAAAAGTGCCGCGCCTAAAATTCGGTTCACGGG
>Ga0182027_10016078_pt1 | contig 10243 bp, 9 predicted proteins | sample 712E1DmetaG_FD_121300 | JGI IMG/M metagenome (GOLD analysis project Ga0182027, IMG submission 121300) | Permafrost microbial communities from Stordalen Mire, Sweden - 712E1D metaG (Illumina Assembly) | ecosystem: Environmental > Terrestrial > Soil > Wetlands > Permafrost | place: Sweden... | reverse complement strand
GCCGGAGGGAAGATTCTCCTCACCGGCCCGGGGCGCAACAATCCGATCAAGCTGTCCTTGAGCCATGACCTCAAACACGCGCAGCAAGTCGCCATTGTGTGCGCCTACTTCTTGCCGCCCAGGCGCATCCTGCGCCAACTGGCGCGCCTGGCCCGGCACGGAACCAAAGTCCAGTTGATCCTGCCGGGCAAATCCGATGTGTTCCTGTCGCGCCTGGCCGCGCAGAGTTTTTATCGCCGCCTCCTGCGGGCGGGGGTGGAGATTTACGAATACCAGCCGCAGATTCTCCACGCCAAGATGTTTCTGATAGATGACATTGTCTATGTGGGATCGTCCAACCTGGATTCCCGCAGCCTCAACATCAATTACGAGCTGATGCTGCGTGTGCCCGGGCCGCGGCTGGCGGCCGAAGGCCGCGAGATTTTTGCCAGCATCAAGGCCCACAGCCGGCGAATCGAGTTGGAGCACTGGCGGCGTTCGCGCAACTTCATGGATCGCCTCAAGGGGCGGCTGGCGCGGTGGGTCTTGGCGCATCTGGACCCCTACATTGCCAGACAATCGTCCTGAGCAATGCGTCGCCCATGGACGGGCAAGGGCGGCGCGCACGGAGTGCGCGCCCTACCACCCAAGACTGGCGTAGCACCCTCCTGCCTTGGTTTCCTGGAACTACTTGGCCAGCGCCACCTGGCAGCATCCAATCCGCAATCCGCAATCCGCAATCCGCAATCCGCAATCCGCAATCCCGGCCGCCGGGAACTACTTGGCCAGCGCGACCAGGTAGCGCTGCAATCGCTCGGCCTGGGCGGGGGATTTCAGGTGGGTGTAAATCTGGTGGAGATTGGCGCAAATCCGCAACAAAATCCGCCGCGCGCTCACCGGCACCAGGCAGCTTTCGTCAAAGCGATGCTGCAGTTGCACCACGTATTTGACGCAATCCGCCTTGGCCAGCAGGCGGCCCTTGCGGAAGGGATCAATATAAATCTCCTGGCGGCTGGACTGGTAGCGGCAGACAAAATAGCCGGGCAGCCCGATGCCCGCCACCGGCAACCCCAGCCGGCGCGCCACCAAAAGATACACCACGCTCAGGCTGATATGGTTGCCCTTCCGCCGGTCCAGCACGCGGTTGAGATAATTGTTGTCCGGGTCGTGAAAATTGGTTTCATCCCCGGCAAAGCGTTGTTCGGCGAACAAATAGTCGGCCATGGCGCCCAGAACCTGAACTGGATCGCCGCTCAAATCCACGCGCTCGCGCAGGTCTTCCGCCATGCGGTCGAGCCACGCGCTGTAGGCCTCGATATTGATGGTTGGGTACTGCGTGCGCGCCAGCAGCAAGGCCCCATGCTCCAGATCGAAGTCCTCCCCTTGATTCAAACAAAACGCCAGCAGTTGCGTGTCCGCGTCCTGCCGCGAAAAGTACTGGTTGATTTCCTGGGCGTGCCGGCGCAGCACCGGATCGTTGCTCAGGCAATGCTCCCGCACCCATTGCGCCGCGATAGGCCCGCAGGAGAGAAGCTTCTGCCGCACGGTCCGATAGACCTTCGGATCCTCGTCCGCCAGCAGGCTGACCAGCGCTTTGCGCTGCTTTTCATCCAGCTTGCCTGAGGACTTGGCGGGCGGCAAATTCATAGAATACCCCGATACTCCCACAAACCCTCTGGAACTTCAATCCTTTTCTCTGCAATTTTCAATTTTCAGTATTGATTGGGCCGCGCCGGGTGGCATGATAAGGCAAATTCGATCATGAAGAAAAAGAAGAACTTATCGGAGGTCAATCGCCGCGATTTTCTGAAAAACACCTCCGTGGCCGCCTTCATGGCCATGATGGGCGGCGTGGAGTTGACCGCGCGTGGCGCCGCCCAAACTCCCCAGCCGGCCGGCGCGGAAGCGCCGCTGACCCAAATCCCTTCCCTCCCCGCTGTCAACTACGGCGTCATTGGCGCGGGCGTGTGGGGCCGGAAAATCATCACCACCCTCACCCTGCTCAAGAACGACAGCCAATTCAAAAACACCGAGGTCGTCGCCGTCTGCGACCATTACGCCGGCTGGTTGAACCGGGCCGGCGACCTGGCACCCAAAGCCGAACGCTTCGACGATTACAAGAAGCTCCTTGCCAAACCGGAGGTCCAGGCCGTCGTGGTGGCCACCCCGACTCATCAGCACCGCGACATCGTGCTCGAGGCGCTCCAGGCCGGCAAACACGTCTATTGCGAAACGCCCCTGGCCCATACCATCGCGGACGCCAAGGACATTGCGCGCGCCGCGCAAAAAGCCTTCAAACAAGTTTTTCAGGCCGGCTTGCAGGACCGCTCCCATCCGCACCGCCATTTTCTCTGGCCGTTTATCCGCTCCGGCGCGATGGGCCGCAACGTGCTGGTTCGCGCGCAATGGCACAAGAAAGGTCTCTGGACCCGAAACGGCAATACGCCGCAACGCACGGCGGAACTCAACTGGCGGCTGGACAAGGCCCTGAGCACCGGCTTGATGGGCGAGGCCTGCATCCAGCGGCTGGACGGCGTCACCTGGTTTTTGGGCGGCCCTAAATTGGGCGGGCGTCCCAGCTTCGTTACCGGGTTCAGCTCTCGAATTCTTGACAATGCCGGCCCCGATGTGCCGGACACCGTGCAGTGCGTTTTTGAATTTCCGGAGGGCGCCAACTCCGGCGTCCACTTCCTTTGCGACGCCACCTTGTGCAATTCCTTCGATTCCGAATACGAGATGTATTACGGCACCGACTCCGCCATCCTGATGCAGCCCGGCGACGAGCGCCGCGAGAGCAAGGCCTGGATGTTCAAGGAGGATGACGCTCCGCTCCTGGGCTGGGAAGTCTATGCGCGCAAAGACACCTTTGGCGCGGAGACCGGCGTCTCCCTGGTCGCCAATGCCAGCAAACAAACGGCCCTCACGGCCCAGGGCGCCGCCGCCCCGCCTGCCATCGAACCCATTCAATACTCCTTGCAGTCCTTCACCGCCAACGCCGGCGCCATCGCCGCGGCGGCCAAGGATTATGAGGAATTATTCGGCGAGGCCGATACCCCGGACTACCGGGCGAAGCTGGCCGAGGCGCGCAAGTTCATCATCACTCAATTCCCGGCCGCCGGCTGGGAGGAGGGCTTGGAAGCCACCGTCCTGGCCATCAAAGCCAACGAGGCCGCCCTTCTGAAACAACGGCTTGAACTCAAAAATGAATTCTTTGAACTATGAGAAAAACCATTGATAACCCGATCCCACTCTTGCTTATGGCCTCCCTGATTCTGGCCGGCCCCGGCGCGCTCCAAGCCGCCGACGCCACCCTTGAATACCGCGGCCAATCGTCCAACACGACGGTGGAAATTCAAGGCACCTCCACCTTCCACGATTGGGAGATGAAAGGCACGAGCATCGGCGGCATTCTGGATTTTCCTGCCGGCACGGTCTTCGACCTGAGTCAAGCCGCCCTCCCCGGCCTCAAGGACGGCAGCCTTCCGGCCAGCGGCACGGCGATCATTCCCGTTCGCGCCATGCACAGCCAGGTGGCGGTTATGCCGGGGGTCATGGATGGCGTGATGCAGGACGCCATGAAGGAAACGAACTTTCCAAGAATTGTGTATCACGTCACCGAATTGAAACTCAAAACGCCGCACGCTGCCGGGCAGCCCTTCGCCTTTGATGCCACGGGGGATCTCGCCATTGCCGGTATCACCAATAAAGTGGCTTTTCCCGTCACCATCGAGCCGATGGACAAGGGCAAGATTGTCGTCCGCGGCACTGCCAGCCTCAAGATGACCGAGTACAAAGTCCCTCCGCCCGCGCCCAATATCGCGGGTTTGGGCATTATGAAATGCGGCGACGATATCAAGGTCCTGTTCAACTGGACGCTGATGCAAGTCCCGCCAAAGCAGCCGTAAGGGGGGGTGAACGATTTGCCAGGGATCGTTCTTGCCGGATCACCCTGTTCGTTCAACCGTGAGCAATCCGGGGAGCGGGAGCTTGCCAAACTGCCGGTTGGCGTGGCATAATAATGGCGATGCAAACGGTTACGTTAACTGATGCCCAAGCCCGCTTGGGCGATATAGTCGGCCAACTTTATCCAGGTGAAGAGATCATCCTGACTCAGGATGAAAAGCCGGTGGCTCGATTGCTGGCCGTTTCTTCCTCGCGCCCCCCTCGTCCCCTGAGTGAATTCGCGGGGCGATTCCATCCATTGCCGGAAGCCGAACAAGACGGTTTGAAGCCACACGACCGCGACTGGTGCGAACCATTGCCATGAAAAAAGTGTTTGTGGACACCTCTGGTTTCTACGCGCTGCTGGACGGCACCGACCTGTTTCACTCTCAAGCCCCCGCGTGTTTTGCCAGAGCCAAGTCGGAAGGATGGAAGCTTTTGACGACGAGCTACGTTGTTCACGAGTCGTGGGCTTTGATTCAACGGCGCCTTGGCTGGGAAGCTTTGGAGGCTTTCCTGCTGGATGTGTTGCCTTTGTGCGAGATCGCTTGGGGGGACGAGAATCTGCACACAACGAGTACCGCCAATTGCCGCCAAGTTCGGGAACGTCGCTTCAGCGTCACTGATGCCGTAAGCCTCGAATACATGAGGCGACAAGGGCTAACGAACGCGATCGTCCAGGATGAGCACTTTATGCGTTCTGGCATCGGTCCTCCGTGATCCTCCAAGGACCAGCCGTAAAGGGGACAAATCAGCGCAGCCAAAAAGCGGAAGCCATTCGTCCCATTCGTCGCATTCGTCCCATAGGATCGCGGCGAGGCTTCAGCGCAGCCAAAAAGCGAAGGCCCCGATCAGCGCGAATCCCGCGCCGAAACTTCCCAGCACCAAGGCCTTGTGGTGCTTGAGAATCTCGCCCAGCACGGCGTGCGTCGCCAGAAATAGAAAGCCGCCCCCCGCATGGGCCAGCGCAATGGAAATCCAGAACGGCGAGACCGTTGGAAAAAAGATCAAGCCCACCGCCCCGCCCAGCAATGTCGTGGCCTCCACCGCCATCACGCGGTAAATGATGCCTTTGCGGCTCAGTCCCGCGCCCAGCAACAACGCTCCCAGCGCCAATCCTTCCGGTATTTTATGCACGCACACCGCCAGGATTATCGTAAAACCCGTGGCATGGCTGGTCGCCGGCGCGGCCTCTGATTTCTCGCCCCCCGCCGCCATAGCCAGGCCGTCCACCGTGCAGTGAATCGCCAGCGCCAGCATCATGGCCCCGGCGATCTCGCTGAAGCGGTGCGTGGTGGCCTCATCGAAATGGCTGGCCGCGCAGGCGGGGCAAACATGAAAGACGTACTTGCTGACCACGGCAAAGACGGCATAGCCGGAGGCCAGGCCCAGCAACAACTGCCACCAGTTCAGCCCATGCAAGGTTTCGGGAAGGATGGCAAACACCGTCACTCCCAGAAGCGATCCCGCCCCGATGCTGATCAGCGCGCACAACCGCTTGTGCGAGGTGCCCAGGGTCGCGCCCAACACTCCGCCGCCCACGGCCAGCGCGAACGCCAAAATTACAAATCCAAATGAGTCTTCTTTCATCGAGTCAAGAGCAGCATAAACTACCTATGGCCGTGCGCTCTTTCAAGACCGCATCGAAGATTTTCCTGTTTTCCTCCTAATAATCCCTGGCCGCCTTCATCGCCGCCAGGGCCTCCTCGTCCGTGGCCGCCGCCGGCCAGACCGCGTCCCGCCCATCCCAAATTTGGGGTAACGTTGAAGAAGCCCTCCTGATGGAAAACGCGGTGCTACTCATCGTCCGTGGACTCAAAGCCAACGGAGATTAAAATGCCCTCCAAAAAATGACCGAGAAAGAGGATATTCTTGTACGATTTGGGCAACGACTTCGTGAATTTAGGCTCAAGGCCGGCTTGTCCCAAGAGGCTTTTGCCGAGAAGTGCGGATTGGACCGGACGTATATTGGAGGAATTGAGCGGGGCGAGCGAAATGTTGCGCTCCGCAACATTAACGAAATAGCTCGCGGCCTTGGCGTATCCCTGGCTGAACTTCTGCGTGGCCTTTAAATGCACAAAGAACTTCAGAAGCTCCGAGACGCGTACGGACTTTGCAGGCAGACTTGCCAAGCGGAGATGTCGTGCTCAGAGGCTAACGCTGCTCTGAAACAACTTGTCAGCATGGCGTTGCGCTTTCTTGAAGAAAAATGCACCAGGACGGACCTGGTTTCGCGGGTCGCAGGCAAGGAATACATGGCCTTCCGAAGAAAGGACGCCCCAGGGGGAATTTCCCGTCCTGCAAACGCCGCTTTGTTCAGGCCCGACGCCGATGCTGTTGTCGGAAAGTGGGAGGATTTGGTTCAAGGCCTCCTCCCCGAAAAAGACCTCGCCCAGATGTTCTATACAGCTTGTCTTGCGCCGTGTCTTGCTATGGAATTGTTTGACCGTCAGAATAAGAAGGGGCCGGCCACTTTTTTCGAGTGCATGATTGGACACGTCTTCTCGCGAGTGCTGCGTTGCGATCCCCAGAAAAGCGTGACGCTTGACCTGGAAGGAATGAAAGCGCGAATGACGATGGATTTCTTGTTCCATCTTTCCGAGAAACGGCGACTCCACCTGGCGGTCAAGATGTCCAGCCGGGAACGCGTCGTTCAGGCCTGGGCACACCAGAAAGTTCTGGATGCCGCATACGGTCTCCGCGCGTACACGGGCGTTATGGTTCTCTTTGCCGAGACGAAACTCGCCTCAAAGTCTCTGGAAGTTATCGAGGTTTGTGTCCCGGATCAATGGCTTGTTTACCAATCATTCCTGGCCCAAATGGAACGAATATATTATTTCGACATTCCGCAACGCTACCTCACCCTGACGCTGGAGCATCCGACGCTGATCCATATCAAGCCGTTTGCCCACTTCTTCACTGAAAAAGATCAAGTTCTTGGCCGTTAGTCGCGCCATTGGCCGGGTGAACCGGTTTGTCCTCAATCGCAAGCCTTTGTATCATTTCAAGGCCTGTCCATCGCTGTTTTCCTTTGGGTTTCAGAAAGACCAGAAAATATGAATGGTTTTTCCGGGCATGAGCTTGTCGGAGGATGTTGCTGACCCCGGGTTTGCCGTTACGCACGACAACGAACAAATCTTCGATGACGAAACCGTATGTCGCCAGCTCGTTGATGATTTCAACATGGGTCAACCGCTGCCGGTTGGCACAAACCTCGTCCTGGCATTTGACAACGTATATGCCGCCATCGCGCAACACTCGTCGAGCTTCTCGTGCTGCTCCGAAGTACAAGTCGAGCACGGCGTCATGGTACTTCTTGTCGGACTTTGAAGTATTATTCTTGTAGTAAGCCTCGAAGTTCTGATGTCCCACATGTGCGCTGCCGCCTGGGGTGTGCATGTATGGCGGATCAAACACGACGCAATCCAGCGAGCCGGAATCGTAGGGGAGTTTGCGGCAATCCACCCCTGAATCGAGGTCGGTAGCCAGAATGGTGTATGAATCTCTTGGAACACGCCGCCAGAAGACGCCGTTGCCAAAAGTAACGTCTGCAACCCTGCTCCCAATCGGCACGTAAAGCGACATCACATAGGGAAACACCAGATCGTTCGTTCCAAAGCACGCGCTCAAAATTAAATCGTTTGTCGGAAGGCCGGCGGGCGACTTTCTCTTCCGCTTCAGTCTCGTTGCGACCGCCGTGTCTTGATATTTGATTTGTGCGTTCATTCAAAAACCAGATCCACCGTTCCGGAGTCCAGCCCCTTGAGCCAAACCAGCGAATCCCCAAGATAAAGCCTGCCGGACCGGTTCTCGTAGTGCAGTCGAACACTTCCACCCGGATCAACAGGGTGGGTTGTCCCGTTCCGGGGTCTGACTTCCAACTCCATCTGTGGAGCTGCGCTTTGGCGTTTCACTGGCACGCCTCAATCAAAACCGAAAACCCCGCTCATTTCAAGCCGGCAATTCAAGACGAAGGAGCAACAAATCCCCCGTCCCACGGTTTCCCTTTGGCGCGCTTTGGAACGCCCCAAAAGTTTGACAAACAGAAGAGAATGTTTTACCCTATTGTCATGGTAAGAACTCAGATTTCAAGTAAAGGGCAGACGACAATTCCTTCTGCCTTGCGGAAAAAATGGAAGGTGGCACAGGTCCTTTGGGACATAAATCCGGACGGAACCGCGCGCGTTTCTCCCGCTCCCGATCTTATGTCGCTGCTCGGCAGCGCCTGTCATGGCAGGCTTCGTGATCCGGACGAAAAGAAAAAGGCCCGCGATGCCATCGGACGCAAGGCCGCTGAAAGAGGACGGCCAAGATGAGCCGGCGCATCCGCCTGGACGCGAACGTCATTCTCAGGTTTTTGTGCAACGATGATCCGGGGCAATCGCCTGCCGCCGCCAGGCTGTTTCAAAAAGCCGCCGGCGGAACCGAAGTGCTTTTTGTCTCCACCATAACCATCAGCGAAGTCTTTTATGCGTTCACCTCCGCCTACAAGCTGTCGCGTCCGGATGCCGCCCGGAAACTGCTTGCCTTGATTCGCGCCGGTGTCATTGAATTCGAGCAGGAGGATTGTCTCATCGAGACTTTGCAGAAAGTGATTTCGGAAAATGTTGATTTTGGCGACGCCTGCCTGGCTGCCAGCGCCGCCCGCGCCCAAGACCTCGTTGCCTCCTTCGACCACGACCTGCGAAAATTTGGGGACATTCAGATTTACCCTCTGGAATGATCCACCTTTCGCCCTGACTGCTCCTTTCCGCGCTGCAAGGGCGGCCCGGCCTCGCGGCGCAACTGCATTCCGGGAGTGCCTTGATGCAGTTGTTGTAGAGTCGGCGCTGTGCGCCGATGTCGAGCCACAGGCTCGACGCTACACCCAATGAGGGCGCGAGCCGCATTTCCTTGAACTGGCCGCCGCCGGCCAGTACATTGCCGGCGTGAGATTGAGCGCCGGTCTTTTCCGGCAACTATGAGCCAGCAGAAAGTTTATTATTTTGACAATAACGCCACCACCCGCGTGGCCCCGGAAGTCCTGGACGCCATGCTGCCGTTCCTGCGCGACCACTACGGCAATCCGTCCAGCATCTACAAGTTCGGCAGCCAGACCGCCCGCGAAGTCGAGGAGGCCCGCGCCAAAGTCGCCGCCCTTCTCAATGCCGACCCCAGGGAAATCGTCTTCACCAGTTGCGGCACCGAAAGCAACAACGCCGCCCTGCACAGCGCCCTGGCCACCCAACCCGGCCGGCGCCATATCCTGACCACCGCCGTCGAGCATTCCGCCATCATCAACCATTGCGCCTTTCTTAAAAAGCCGGGATGCGAGGTGACTTTCCTCCCCGTGGATGCCGACGGCTCGCTGGATTTGCATTTGCTTGACAAATCCATCCGCCCCGACACCGCCCTGGTTTCCGTCATGTGGGCCAACAACGAAACGGGCGTCGTTTTTCCCATCGAAGAAATCGCCGCCATCTGCCACAGCAAGAACGTGCTCTTCCACACCGACGCCACCCAGGTGCCGGGCAAGATGAAGATGGATGTCAAGGCGCTGGACGCCGATTTGCTCACGCTTTCCGCCCACAAACTCCATGCCCCCAAAGGGGTTGGTTTGCTCTACGTCAAGCGCCGGATCAAATTCCAGCCTTATCTCCTCGGCGGCCATCAGGAACGCGGACGGCGCGCCGGCACCGAAAATGTCGCAGCCATCGTCGCCTTCGGGCGCGCCGCCGAGCTGGCCCTGGCTAATTTCCAGGACGAAAACACCCGCGTCCGCGCCCTGCGCGACCGGATGGAGAAGACGATTCTCACCGCCATTCCCAACACCATCCGCAACGGCGCCCAGGAACCGCGCCTGCCCAACACCAGCAACATCGCCTTCGATTTCGTCGAGGCCGAGGCCATCCTGCTGTTGCTGGACCAGATTGGAGTCTGCGCTTCCAGCGGATCGGCCTGCACAACCGGTTCGCTGGAGCCTTCCCATGTCCTGACGGCGATGGGGATCAGCCCCGCCCGGGCGCGCGGCTGCATTCGTTTCAGCCTGGGAATCTACAACACGGGCGAGGAAGTGGACCATCTTCTGAAACACCTTCCGCAGATCATCAGCAAGCTCCGCGAGATTTCGCCGGCAGGCTCCCCGGCCCGGCCCACCGCCGGCCATCCCCAGGGCCACGGCCGGACAGGCTCTCTTCCTGGCGAACGTTGATGCGTTGGGACCAGGGCGCATTCGTGAGCGGCGTTAAGCCATTGAGCTGCAACAAGGAATGATTTGGGACTGGACACCCTTGCGGGAACTTTTTAGGCTGGCGGCATGTCGAATTTACGAATTTGTCCCAGT
>Ga0182027_10016077_pt1 | contig 10243 bp, 8 predicted proteins | sample 712E1DmetaG_FD_121300 | JGI IMG/M metagenome (GOLD analysis project Ga0182027, IMG submission 121300) | Permafrost microbial communities from Stordalen Mire, Sweden - 712E1D metaG (Illumina Assembly) | ecosystem: Environmental > Terrestrial > Soil > Wetlands > Permafrost | place: Sweden... | reverse complement strand
GAGCCACGTAAAAACACCGGTCAAACCGGTGTTTTTGCTTATAGGTGGTACTGGATTCCAGCCTGCTTGCCCGTTCGCGCAGACGAGCGGGCGTTGGAATGACGTAAATCCGCAAAAATAACGGCGCCCGGGTTACGGGCGCCTTCTGGTGTGCTGGGGCTGGTCAGTAGCGGGCCTGATCAGATCCTGTAGCCGAGCTTCTTGGCGGCGGCGTTCGGCCCTTCGCCGATCGGCCAGTTCGAGTGGGTCTCGGCGGGCTGGGGCAGGGGCGTGCCGTAGACCCGGAAGAGGTTCTCCAGGTCACGCAGGAAGTTGCGGCGAGCCGCTTCGGGATCTTCCGTCCCGGTGATCTGGGCACCCGCTTCCGCGAGGAACTGAGCGATGCCCGTGGCGACCCGGAGTCGCGCCTCGGTGATGACCCGCATGCGGTCGTGGCTGGGGCCGTGGTCGAGGGTGCGATTCAGCTTCTTGGCGGCCTCCTGGTCGAACCCGATGGCCGAGAGCGGCAGGCCGGAGGTCTCGAGCATCCGAGGCACTTGGGCGTTCAGGGCCTGGCCGATGCCGTCGAGCTGGGTCTCGAGGTAGAGCAGGGCGGACAAGAGCGCGGCCGCGTTCCTGACCGTCTGCACGTCATCCGAGTGGACGTCCGGAGCGAACAGGATGCTGCCGAGCGACTCGTGGGCCTCGTCCAGCAAATTCCGGATGGGCTTGAGACGACGCGGATCGACATAGCCGAGGTCAGCCGTCTTGGGGTCGATGTGGGGATGCCGACGCAGGGCGACCAGGGCGGTCACGGCCGCGACAATCTTCTCACGAGCTGTTACCAAGGAACTATTCGTCATGACGATCTCCTCTTCTGTTGGTTTGGTCTGGGAGTGGAAGGTACTTGGCGTTAGGTTAGCACATCTTGGCGGTTTTGTCAAGAATGCCTAACGCGCCGGAATCTCGGGTAGTGTTGGCCTTATTCGTCTGCTACACTGATAGGCATATGAACCTCCGTCGCGTCATTTCCCCCTTCCTGGCCCTGCCGCTCATCCTCTTGGCCACCCTGCTGGCTTGGCTGATCATCGAGCAAGCCACACCCGCCCCGGAGCCGCCGCCGCCCCCGGTCATGCCAGCCGAGGAGATCCGACATCCCGAGATACTGTCCGCGACGAGCAGTGCCGAGACGACACTGACGCCGCCGCCAGAAGCGGCCACCACGACCGAGATCATCCCGCCGCCGGCCAAACCGAGCATCCGGCCGTCCGCCGCCGGCACCTTGCCGGTCGAGGCTACCTCCAACCTCGGCTCCATCGGCACCATCGCCTGGCACTCCGGAGCCAAGACGCTTTTCATGGCCGTCTATGAGCCAAACAACGGCCGCGCCATCTGGAAGCTCCCGCCTGATGGCGTGCCGGTCAAGGTGCTCCAAGCCGACCCAGGCACCGCCGACATCACCGTGACAATCGACGACACGGGCGCGGTCTACGCCGAGTGGGACAGCCCGCCGGAAATCGTGCGGAGCGACGACGAAGGCGCGACCTGGACGCAGGTCCTGGGCGGCGTCGGCACCTTCTGGCAGATTGCCACCGGACCGGGCGACGTCCGCTACGGCACGCTTCACGAGGACAACCAGGCCCTTCTCTACCGCAGCCTCGACGGCGGGCTCTCCTGGAGCGCCTGGATGGACTTCCAGAAGATCCTGCCCCAAGACGCGACGCGCTATGACCCGTTCGACCATCACTTCCGGCTCCGGCACCTCCACGGCGTCATCATCCAGAAGAACACGCTCCTCGTCGGCACCGGGGACGTCGCCCGCTACACCATGGCCTCGACCGATACCGGACAGACTTGGCGGCAGGTCTGGGACGAGGGCTTCACCGCCTCGACCGCGACTTCGGAGGGCGATGCGGTCCTGCTAGCCCCCGATCAGCTGAACAGCCACGGCATCGTCAAGCTCGACCTGGCCACGCTCACGCCCCGCGAGGTCTGGAACCCGATTCCCTACGGCTGGGCCGGCTTCTGCTACTCGATGCTCGACGTCGGCGGCTTCTACTACGCCGGGATGCATACCGAGCCGAACTCCGTCTCCAGCCTCAAACCGAAATACGGCGTCATCGTCAGCCCCGATGGCGAGCGCTGGTATCCCCTGCTGACCCTGGGGCCGGTGTCCCAGGACGCCGACTCCTCGCTCTGGCTGGCCAAGGGCGACGGCGACGTCTATGTCTCGATTTCCGGCGAGCTCTACACCCTGCCGCCCATCGACGCCTCGTGGTTCCGGGGCAAGACCCCGTTCCCGAAGCCGACGACTGAGGTCATACCCTAAGAGCTATGTCTTGGTTCAGCGAGCAACGCGAAATCCCCTCAAGCGAAAACGGCCGTATCGTCTGCCGTCGGCTCTTCGGGCGCTGGGAGGTCTTCGTCGGAACGGCTCATGAGTCCAGCGCTTACACCGATGCCATGTGGCAGGACGCCCTGCGGCGGATCCCCCGCTATGCCAAGGTGAAAAACGTCCTGCTCCTGGGACTGGCCCGAGGCGGATTGCTCGCGCCGCTCCACGCCAAGTTCCCCGATTGTCGCGTCACCGCCGTCGAGTGGGATCCCGCGATGGTCGAGGTCTTCCGGACCATCGGCCCCAAACTAAAACACCCGCCGGAGATCATCGTGGGCGACGCCACGCAAGTCGTGCGCGACTTGCCGAGCCAGTTTGACCTCATCATCGTCGACCTCTTCACCGGCCCGGAAGTCGGCAGTCCGGTCAAGAATCCCGCCTTCTTCGCCGACCTCCAGCGGCTCCTCGCCCCGAACGGCCTCGTCCTCGCGAACTTCTACCGTCAAGGCGAGCTGGCCGGAAACTTCGCGCCCGCGCTCGAATCGCTCTCAAGCTGGACCTGGAAATTCAACGCCCTCGCGCTGGCCCGGGTGGCCTTGCCCAATGAATATCATTCTTGGCGGCAGGATCCCAGTTTCGTCGAACGCGAGGTGCGGACGCGAACCGGTTGGGCCGTCGTCGGATCACGGGAGATGCTCGGCCTGCGCTGGCATTTCGGACCAATCTGGTTCGAACGGTACATCGGCGGCCAGGAACCGGCCCTGGAAAAAGACGGTCCGAGAAGGCTGGTCATCTGGCAGACGCTCAAGCGACAAGCCGTGCCATCCGGCTGGCGGGAATCCACGCTCGTCTCCCATTCTCGGCTGACCGGCTTCGCCGTCCTCGACGCCAACTACCGCGAACGCTGGACGGCGCACGCCCGGCGGCATCTGAAACAGTGGCACGGCCAGAAAGACTGGGAAATCATCGAGCCGAGTTTGGAAGAGTTTCTCGCGGCCTACGACCGTTCCCCCATGCGCCGAGGGCTGAAGGCGATGTTCCGAGGGCTGCTCCAGCAGAAAGCGTCCGCCCACGGCGAGCGGGTGTGGCTCTTCGCCGCCCGGAAAAAAATCTCGGGTGCCCCCATAGAGGCTGGCTTCGCCTGCCTGGACTTGCCCGAGACCAGCCAATCGGTCCACCTGCTCTCCTTCGTCGGCGGCGCGGCGGAAGACGTCTCCGCCGGTACGGGCCTCGTGGACTGGTGGTTCCGGCACGGGCTGGCGCAAGGTTTCAAGTTCATGGACTTCGACCTGTTCTGGGCGCCGGGCGACTCGCCAAGCTGGCGCGGCTTCTCCAGGTTCAAGAGCCAATTCGGCGTCACCTTCATCCAATATCCCCCGCCGCTCGTAAAAAATGTCGGGACCTGGCAAAAGGCCCTCTAATCCGCTTACCCTCCCCTGGCAAGGGGAGGTGCCCTCAAGGGCGGAGGGGTAGTCCGATAATTCTGACTACTCACCCCGTGCCTCGCACCAACCGGTGCGGGCACTTCCCTCTCTTGCCAGAGAGGGAGTACAAAAGGAAATTGTTTTACCAAAAGACCCCTCTCGTGAGGGGTCTTTTCATTGTTTCAATTCGCCCCGAATTCTTTGGCCAAGTCGGCGAAACCGTCGGGAAGTTTGGCGTCGGGCGCGATGGAGATGGTCGGCGCCGGTTCGACCGTGCCGTCGACCTTCTGGGCCAGGAGAATCGCCTTGATCCGGAGGGGCGCGCCGAGGACTTCCTTCAGGGACGCCTCGAGATAACCGCGGTGTCGCGCCTCGTTGAGGCGGTCGCGGTAGAGGACGTACTGGAAACCGAGCGTCAGCACGCCGTCCGTGCAGTCCAGGAGTTCCGTGGCGGCCAGCATGTACGGCAGGCTATGGTGCTTTTCCTGGGCCTGGCGCAGGACCTCGACCCAGCGATTGCGGACGTCGATGATCGTGATTTGAGAATTGCCTGGCGCGCTCGTCGCTTCGGGCGGCTGTGTCGCGGCGCTCGCGAGCGGCGCGGGGGCCGCCGCAGGCTTGGGCACGGCTGGCATCGAGACGGCGGGTTTCTGGGTGGCTTCGGACCGAGCCGAGGCCTTTACCGGCGCTTCGCCACCGACCCACTCCATGAGCATCATCTCAAAAGGCAATTCGGGGACTTCGGCGCGACGCATCTCGTCGCGGACGGCGGAGAGGCGACGGAGCGTCGCGGCGGCGAGGGCCGGCGACGTGACGAGTCCGGCTTCGGGCGTGCCCCGCAGGCTCGCCAAGGCGACCCGGCGCACGACCTCGATCAGATCGACCAGGATGCGGGAGAGTTCGGCGCCGGAGCGGGCCAGTTCGTCCCAGAGGGCCAGGGCCGAGAGGGCGTCGCGCGCGAGTACGGCCCGGGCCAGGTCCTCGACTTGGGCGTTCGTGGCCATCGGCAGGACGCCCGCGACGGTCAGGGCAGTCAGATTCTTGGAGCCGGTGGCGAGCAGCTGCGAAAGCAGGCTTTCGGCGTCGCGCAGGCAGCCCTCGGAGCCTCGATTGATGGCCTCAAGCACTTCCGGGGCGATCTCCACGCCTTCCTTGGCGCAAAGGTTGCGAATCCGGGCGTCAATCTCCTCGCGCGGAATCTTGCGGAAATCGAAGCGCTGGCAGCGGCTGACGACGGTGGCCGGCACCTTGTGGAGTTCGGTCGTGGCCAGGATGAAGATGGCGTGCTCCGGCGGCTCCTCCAGGGTCTTGAGCAGGGCGTTGAAGGCCGAGCCCGAGAGCATGTGGACCTCGTCGATGATGTAGAGGCGATAGCGGCCGAAGTTCGGGGCCTGGCGGACGCGCTCGACAATCTGCTCGCGCACGTTGTCGACGCCGGTATGCGAGGCGGCGTCAATCTCGATCACGTCGAGGCTCCGCCCGTCGGTGATCTCCCGGCAGGATTGGCATTCTCCGCAGGGCTCGCCGGAGCCCTCGGCCCGGCCGGTGCAGTTCGCCGCCTTGGCCAGGATGCGGGCCAGGCTCGTCTTGCCGACGCCGCGCGGCCCGGTGAAGAGATACGCGTGCGCCAAGCGCCCGGAAGCGACTTCGCGCTCCAGGACGACCTTGATGTGTTCCTGGCCCGAGACCTCGGCGAAGGTCTGCGGCCGGTATTTGCGGTAGAGGACGATCATCGGTTAATGGGTTCGGGCGGGAGGTTGATTCAGGGCGTCGCGGTAAGCCGCCTCGCCGAGCCGAGCCGGGTTGGCCTTGATGACGTTCTCGACGGCCGCCCACTTGCTGGGCGCGTTCTTCGGCACCAGGATCACGGCCTCGTCGGCCACCTCGCCGTGAAAATACGTGATCGAGGCCCGGAGCACCTTCCAGGAACGGCCGCCGGAGAGGATCAGGTGCTGACTCATCTCCTGGTCGTAAGTCACGGTGCCGATGAGCCGCTGGCGCTCGATGGGGCCGATCTGCTTGTAGATGAAGTTGCCGCGCGCGCCGATGGTCAGCTTGAGCATGTCGCCCTCGACCAGCTTGGATTTCGAGGCGTAGTTGGCCGGCACGGCATAGGTCTTGCCGTCGCCGCCGACCATGCCTTCGCCGTCGAAGACGCCCTCGACGATGCGGTCGCCCGCCATATTGACGGCGGACAAGCTGGCGGGGATGCCAGTCGGGATTGACGGCTCGGAAGTGGGCTGAACCAGGCTGGTCGGGAGTTCCGCCGACCCGGAATCCACGGCTTCGAGCAGGCGCAGGGCGCCCTCGGCCGCCTCGCGGATGTTCAGGAGGGCCGAACGCAGGATCGCCGCCTTGGAGGCCGGCAGGTCAGGCGTTTTTTCCACGACTTCGATCAGGCGCTCGGTCTCGATGATCTCGTCTTGCCAGACTTCGTCCATATTTTTTAGTTTTTTGCAGGTTTCTTACTTTCGTTTTACCACGCGCCACGGGGCTCGGACAAGGCGGGTTTGTCCCCTGTTTATACCAAGCGCGTACGTTCCGCGATTTCCGCCTCGACGATGTCGCGGTCGCGCCCGTATTTCAGCCGGGAGAGCTGCTTGATGGCCTCGACGTAGCGGTTGTCGCTCTGGACCATCGGCCCCAGGTTCATGTTGAAGGGGCGGCTGGAGGTGTTCTTGATGAGCAGCTTGACGTTGGCGGTCGCGGCCTCGCAGTTGATGAGGTCGAAGGGCGTGAAGGTCGGGGCAAACTCCTTGTTCAGGAACTCGGCGTCCTCGGCGCCGACGCGGAAGGCCACGATGGTGCCGGCGTTGCCGAAGACCGCGTCGCGGATCTTGGTGTCGCCGCCGGGGGCGAGCTGGGAGACGTACTGGTGGGCGACGATGAGGCCCAGCCCGTACTTGCGCGCCTCGGAAAGGATGGTGGCGATGGAGTCGGTGATGAAGTTCTGGAACTCGTCGATGTAGAGGAAGAAGTCCTGGCGCGCCGCGCGGTCCATGTCCTGACGCGAGAGGGCGGCGTTCAGGATCTTGCCGACCAGGACCATGCCGATGAGGTAGGCGTTGAGGTCGCCGAGCTTGCCCTTGGCCAGGTCGAGCAGGAGGATCTTATTGCTGTCCATGGCCTCGCGGATGTTGAAGGAGCTCTTCTGCTGGCCGACGATGGAACGCATCAGGTCGTTGGTGATGAAGGGCGCCAGTTTCGAGGCGATGTACGGCACCATGTTGGCGAGGCTCGACTCGCCGCCGGCCTTCTGGGCTTCCTTGATCCAGAAGTCGCGCACGGCCTGGTTGCGGCACTTCGAGAGCTTGTAGGCGCGATAGCGCTCGTCGGCCAGGACTCTCGGCACCTCAAGCAGGGTCGAGCCCGACTCGGGGTTCTCCATGATGAGGAGCAGGGCGTTGCGCATGTAGTACTCGAACATCGGGCCGCCCGTCGCCTTGAGGTCGTAGAGCTTGTCGAAGATCTTGAGCATCTCGTTGACCACGAAGACCTTCTGCTCCGGATACTTCGGGTCGTACTCGAGCATGTTCAGCCCCATCGGCCGCTCGTAATCGGAGGGATTGAAGTAGATGACGTCGTCGGCGCGGCTCTTCGGCACCAGCTTGATGGCGTCCTGGGCCAGCTCGCCGTGCGGGTCGATGGCACAGATGCCCCGGCCGGCTTCGATGTCCTGCTTCATCATCTGCTTCAGGAACTCGCTCTTGCCGGTGCCCGACTTGCCGATGATGTACATGTGGCGCAGGCGGTCCGGCTGGGCGATGCGCACCGGGTACTCGCCGCGGCGGTACTTGATGACGCCGAGCGTCATGCCTTCCTCGGGCAGGTTCGGGGGCGGGGCGGACTTGCGAGCGGTCAGCCAGCGGATGTTGGGCGTCTCGGTCGAGGGCAGGGGCAAGTGGTAGATGCTGGCGAGCTCGTCCGGCGTCAGGACGGCGGCGTGCCCACTGTGGAAAGTCCGGAAAACCAGGTCATCAATGACCCTTTTACCGCTCGCGACCTTCCGGAAGGCGTTGCCGAACTGGGGGCTGGTGTACTGGCCGAAGGCGTTGACGATGTTGTCGAGGTGGAGCTTGGCGTGGGCCGCCGCGGGGGCGGCCGTGACGATGTTGATGTTGACGTCGATCCCGACCTGGCCGGTCTTCTCCTCGATGGACTTGACCATCTCGGTCTCGAGCGGCGACAGGCGGTATTCCTTGGGCGGCTCGCCTTCCTTGTGAGAGCTCTTGTGACCGCTGCCGAGCAGCATGCCAATGGGCTCCAGCTTCCGCTTGGCCTGGCTGAAGCTGTTGCCCTGCTGCATGTACGAGGCGATCTTGATGCCCTTGTTGCGCCACTCGTGCCGGGCGCTCCGGACGACGAGCTGGATGACCGCGCCCTCCCCTTTCTCGACCTTGGCCAAGGCATTGGTCAGGGCGTTCAGGGGGTCGCTCTCCAGCTTCTTGTAGTTGATGATCGGCAGGTAGCTCTCCCTCCGGAACCCCAGGCGCGTACCGAGGATCACGCCCTTGACCGGGAAGATATTGTAATCGGCGACTTCCTCGATCTGGGCCAGCGGCAGGTTGGCGTGAATCTGCTGTTCGACGTAGTCGCGCGATTCCCGGGGGACGGAGGCGTAAAAGGTCACGAGGCCGTCCTGGGCCACGATTTCGAAGCTGAAATTGTCGTCGCGCCCCAGGATCATGGCCTTGAGCCCCCGCTGGGCCGGCAGGCTCCCGATGGACTTGAAGATGCCCTCCGTCGCGGAGATGCTCTCGCGGATCTCGTTCGTCGTCTTGTCACGCTTGCTGGCGTCGCCCTTCTCGCCCGCCTCCTTGGGCACCGTGATCATGAGGACGACGTTGCGGAAGCTCCGGTACAAAAGATAGCGCCGCGAGAGCAGGCGGAGCGCGACCGTGACCAGGATGATGCCCAAGAGGACCGCGGCGGCGGCCGGGGCGAAGGCAATGACGTAATCGACCAGGGCGCCGGGCGGCGCGCCGATCAAGTTGCCAAGCGCGGGGATGTTGACGACAAGCGGAGGCATGGCTTCGTCAGATGAGCGGCCGCTTGGACTTCTCCTCCTCGGCAATGGCCAGGATGCGGTCAGCCTTGAGCTTGGCTTCCTGGATGACGAAGAAGCGGTTGGCGCCGGGGATGAGCTTCAGCCAGCCCGTCAGGAGCTTCAGCACCTTGGACAGCTTGATCCGGAACCGGCTGATCATCGAGACGATCTCCCGGGTGACGCGCTCTCCTTCGATCTTGAAGCGCCGGCGGTCCGGTTCGGTCATGCGGCCATAAGCCTCGGCCAAGTCCTCTTCTAAGATGCTCTCGACGCGCAAGGTGACCTCATCCTTAATCTGAACGATGGGGGCGGGTGCCGCGGTGCCGGCTGGTGTCGCCGTCGCCTGGGTGGCGGCCTCCTCTGGGCGCTCCGGTGTCGCCGGGGCCTCAAAAACGGCCGGATTTTCCGGGGACATCGGCCCCGTTTCCGGCTGTGACGGTACGGCCTCAAAATTTGGCAGTTGATCTTGAGCCATTAACGCCATGATACCACATTTTATGGTATACTAGGGCTGATATCGATTAACTTAATCCTAACGCGTCTATGCCTAACCCCATGCCCCAGCAAGCGCCGAAGGCCGCCCCTAAAGCGCCACCGGCCGCCCCTAAAGCGCCACCGGCCGCCATGCCCAAGGTCTGGGTCGTCGCCCTAGTCGCCTTAATCATCGGCCTCGCCGTCGGTTACGGGATGGGCCGAGTCACGCTCGGTCCGAGTACCGGCACCGGCGTCAAGGGCACTTACGAGGACGGCTATAACGCCGCCAAGGCGAAACTGCTCCAGTCCGGTGTCTTCCCCCCGACCATGACGGAAGTCAAGAGCTTGAGCGGTCAGGTCAAGTCGGTCGGCGACAACTCGTTCGTCCTGACGACTAACCTCCGTTCGCCCAACCCCCTGGAAGAGCTGACCGCGCCAGCGGACCGGACCGTAACTCTGGCCTCTGACGCCAAGGTCTACCGCCAGACGCCGCTCTCCCCCGACGAGTTCCAGAAGGAGATGGCAGCCTTCCAGAAGTCGATGAGCTCCGGAGAGCCGGGTACCCCGCCGACTCCCTACAAGACCGAGGAGATCACCCTCAAGGACCTCAAGGTCGGCGACACGGTCACGGTCGAGGCCGACACCAACATCCTGTCTGAAGCTTCCTTCGCGGCCACGAAAGTCACGCTGAACGGAACGGCCAACGCCCCGGCTGGCATGGCCCCAGCCCCAATCCCGGTCGGCGCCCCGCTCGCGCCAGCGCCCGCCACGGCGGCCCCAACCCCGGTGGTTCCTCCGACTCAAGCGCCCGTTCCGACTCCGGCACCCTAGCAAGAAGCAACAAAACCGCCTCGCTGGTACGCGAGGCGGTTTTAGTTTGTCTGTCTTGGTTGTCTCGATTCTTCGCTAGCGCGTCCCCTGACCGAGGGACTTCTTCAACTCGTCGATCTGCTTCTGCAAGTCCTGATTCTGGGCTTGGAGGTC
>Ga0182027_10016076_pt1 | contig 10245 bp, 7 predicted proteins | sample 712E1DmetaG_FD_121300 | JGI IMG/M metagenome (GOLD analysis project Ga0182027, IMG submission 121300) | Permafrost microbial communities from Stordalen Mire, Sweden - 712E1D metaG (Illumina Assembly) | ecosystem: Environmental > Terrestrial > Soil > Wetlands > Permafrost | place: Sweden... | reverse complement strand
CTCCGCAAGCTCCAGAACGGTGGTCGAAACCGACGTGGAGAGATTGAAATCTTCGTTGATAGCCGCATCGCTCTCCATAGCGAGACGTATGCCGAGCGCCAGATCGCCGCCATACGTGTAATGCCGTATTTGATCACCGCTGCCGAGAATCTCAATCGGATCCTGCCCCTTCAAGACCTTCTGTACCAGATCAGGGACAACATGGCTCAATGCCAATTCGATATTCCCAGCCTTCACGGTGACATCGGCAATCGCCCGTTTCTCCCCTATACCGACGCAGTTGAACGGACGAACTATCGTATACGGAAGTCCGTACTGTTCGAGAGCGCCCTTGGCAAAATACTCGCAGGCTAGTTTCTGGAATCCATAGGTGGAAAGAGGCGGCGGACAAGTCAACTGGTCGCCCTCAGCCGAGGGATACTTGTTCGTGCTCTCAAAAACCATGGATGAGGACGCGACTATGATTCGCGACAATCGCCCGCTCTGAAACGTCTTGATCGCCGCGTCAAAGGTGCTTGCTATTATGCGCTCATTTTCAGCGATCAGGTCATAGGCCAGGCGATGAAAATAAGAAATTCCGCCTATCATTGCTGCAATCGCCACGATCTGATCGCAGTCGGCAGCGAGTTCGCAAAGCAAATCCACGTCTTTGCAGTCTGCCTTGACGAAGCGATACCTCGGACTGTCATCGTAGCTCTTTGACACTGCTCCGTACTTGGAAAGATTATCTATTCCCACGACTTCATGCCCGGCGTTCAGCAGTTCTTCTACCAGATAGCCGCCGAGAAACCCGGACGAGCCTGTAACCAGCACCTTCATTAAACCTTGCCTCCATTACCCAGAAAATTCCAGATGTCCACGACTCGCTTGCCCTTGAAATCCAAATTCTTATACACGCCGTGCGGCGCTCCGATTATGAGCACCTCGCTCCGCTCTATCACTTCTTCCGCAGGCAATATACGCTCATCGGATACGTATGGATCCGTTATCAATACTTGCTTGCATTCGATTTCTAAGAGCTTGCGAAGTTTATATGCCAGCGACTGTCGAGAATCGTCGGAATCACCCTTGAACGCCATCCCCAGCACCCCGACCACCGTTTCCGTCAGCTTATATTCCCTGTGCAGATAATTGACCACATACGCGGGTTGGCCTTCGTTCACCAGCATGGCGGCGTGCCCAAGGAAGAAGCTGTTATTGCTGAAGGCCGCCAGTTGCATGGTATCCTTGAAAAGGCACGGCCCGGCGGCGAATCCCGCTTTGGGAAGGTCCTTCGCGCGAGGGTAGTTGTGAGTTATTGCCTCATGAATCTTGTAGTAATCCAGCCCGTGGTCGTTAGCTATGCTGAAGAACTGGTTCGATATCGCAAACTTAACGTAACGCCAGACGTTTGTGAAAAGTTTCGCCAATTCGGCTTCGAGGGGGGTGACCTCAACTACATCAGCCGTAAACTTGGTAAAGAGGCTTCTGGCCTGAGCCAATCCATCAGGAGTGAAGGCCGAGATGATCTGTGGGAGATCGAATGTTTCCTGGATAGCGTAACCCTCAGCAATCCGCTCGGGGCAGAAGGCGACTTCCACCGATAAACCCGCATCTTCGATCAGCCTTCGAACCTTCTCAGATGTTCCCGGATAAACGGTGCTTCTCAGAACCAGAAGCTGGCCGTCTCGGAAATAAGGCATGTACTCTCTGATCACCTTGAGGATTCCCGCAAACGAAGGATTGAGGTGCGAATCCACCGGCGTACCCAAGATCAGAACAACCGACTTGCTCTCGGCGATGCAGCTTGGGTCCATTGTTACGTGGAGAAGCTTCTTTTCAATTGCTTCTTTCAAAAGCGGATCAGCACCCCGCTCGTTAAAGGGCATCTTCCCGGAGCCGACTTTTCTCACGGCCGTCTCGTTCGTATCCAAAATCGAAACTTTGCTCCCGGCGCGAGTAAAACACAGAGCCAACGGCAGCCCCACGTGTCCGCAACCGCCTACAATACATACGTCAAAAGTCATTTTAATACCCTTCCGAATGAGTATATTCTAACACATCCGCAATCTTCTTATTCTTCCTAATTCGTGCCGCAAGAGTTCAGCTTCGCAGGAAACAATATCAAAAGCACTCTGTCATCCTGAACAACGTGAAGGATCATCTTCCTAGCTAGATGATTCTTCGCTGCGGCTCAAAATGACAAACTAGAGAAATTCCCGTGTAATTGAACTGTTTTTTTGACCCCGCTACTGTCCGCTCTCCCGAAACAGGGAGATATGCCTATCGTGAAGTATCTTGCTGAAATTCAGTACTGCTTTGGGATCAGGGTATAGGCGCTCAAGTATGCTATCGTCAGGATTGATGTCAGGGTCGCTGAATATATTAAGTATATGGTTGCGCCCGACATTCAGAAACCAGTGACTCTCAATGAAATACTCAACCCCGCGCCCTGAGTTGCTCGCAATTAGGAATGTGACCAGAAGAACGCAGAGTGGGATCACAACGCTCTTATTCGCGCGCTGTGGTTCTTGCCGTTTCTTTGTAACTTCATCAACTTGCCGCGATGCAACAATCATCAGCAAAACGACTACGCAAACCCACAACGGAAAAGAGATGGTAATGTATCTAGCGGAAAGCGCCTGCGCGTTTCCAAAGCCCACCCGACCCATTGCCGTAATCATCCCATTCATCAGCGAATATAGAGCTATTCCTATGTACGGAAGCATGTCCCCCATAACCGCGAATCGCTGTTTTACAATGTGTCGGATAAGCAATGGAATCGCCGCCAGGCACAGCAATCCGGTTATGGCCGCCGATACTTCTGTATATCCGGCAATCGCGCCAAGATATGTGAAGAAGTAGTTGAGAAACGCCAGAGGATGTGCTATTCCGGACAAAAGCGGCGGGCTTCCGATTGGTCTCTGATAGCCATGCATATAAGCGGCTATGGCGACGATTCCGACCGCAAGCCATATGGCAAGGCTCAACCGCCTTTTGTCTCTCTCACGAGACATCAAAAGCAGTCCTGCCCCTATCGGCCAGCATACAATAGCCCCCGCGAATGAATAAGTGCCCACCAGACAAATCAGGATAGCGGATATAAATCTCCACCACTTGAATACCGGATTGCTCAGTTGCACAATGCACGCAATAGAGGTAAGCGTTCCCAGAAGCAGAGATACCTGCCAACCGTAAATATAATTGAAATCTTGCGCAAGGGAAAAGACGATTAATGAAACAATCGGAATCGCCCAAACCAGGCCCGGCCTCTTGATCGTTTTGCTCGTCTTAATAATCTGAGCGGCGAGTACGGAAAAGATTCCCATCCCCACAAGGACATTGAATCCTTCCTCGTAATAAATGTTCCAACCCGTAAGCCTGGCGATCACAAGAAGTATGATCTTTGGAAAGAGTATTCGATGCTCATTGTGCTGCGCCCAAAGGTTACCAAACGTCAACACGCCCTTAAACGATGCGTCCAGGAAATGTGTCAGTTCCCATTCATCCCAGAAAGGAATATCCACGCTGTAAACAACTAGCATGTAGATCAGGATGGCGAGCGGGATGGCGGAAATAAGCAGACAAACCGTCAAATTCCGAGAGTTCCCGCGGATTCGTGTTTTGTTGTCACCGCTCATCTATCGTCCTCTGCATCAATTTACAGATGATTCTATCATGGATTGCAGCAAGTAACAATGCGGGATGTGAGAGGGTTACCGAACCGGTTTATATAGCCGCATCTGCCAGCCCATTGGGCATATCGGTATATCCAGAAATCGGCCTGGGGCTAAAGTGTTCAGCTTGGCGACTTGTTGTCGATAATGATAATCTGGAAGAGGCTGATAGCGCCAATTCGCATGAATTCCCCAGATAGCCAAGCAAAATAGTGGCACCGCGAGAATCCTCCACGAGCATTTTGTGAAAGCCATATACGAGAGACTCATAAGCATGGCAATCGCCGACAGAAAGAAATATCGTGATCCCATCCACCACATCAATAAATGCGGGTTTGAAGTCACTATACCATTGCAAGTTAACATTGTAGTGACGAAGAGCGCCGCTCCCAGGTACATCATTCCCTTCAGGAAAGGGCCGCCGTTTTTCAATCCCCACAAGTAGATCATTATGACCAATATTGCGGCTACAACCGAAACAAAAGAGATTCCAGGGGGAAGATATTGTCCGGGGCCGAACACCGGCAGTATTCCTACTCGCCCTCCTAGAAACCCGATTGCGCTTTTTACAGAGAATGCGCTCACCGCGCGATGTTGCGTGCGAAGCGTAACGTATTGCAGCACTGCTCCCGCGCAAATCAGCGCGGCAAATATCATATGTCGCCTTCCGCCTCTTGCCTTCAGCAGTGAAATAGGAGCAAGCATAATCGAGAATGGCCCCGTCAACGCTATCACGGCAATTATTATGTAATCAAGTATTTCGCGCAGAGCCGTCGACGCCGGTTTTGCAAAAATAATAGCCACGCCGAGTATCGGGAAAAACCACTGGCTATTCGTGATATGTCCGTGGATTTCTGGAGCATAGGGAAACGCGATTACCAGCGCCGCGATAGTCAGTTGAGAAGCTCTGGACGAGAACTGATCTGCAAGTCTATCCGACATTCCCACGAAAGTGCATATTCCAGCCTGCACGCAAAGCGCCACACAATTCAAAATTAAGGGCGTCTGCGCGAGCGAAATGTTTGTAGCGATGAGCGCTACTATTCTTTGGAATACGACCAGGTATCCCGCGTATGGGTGGAACACACATCTCAATCCGATATTGTAGGCATCGGCAATAAAGATCGTTCCATCTTCGGCCCAGGGTTGAGGATTCGTGATGGCATCCGGACGATGGGTAACCGCCAAGATAAAAGCTATGATGAAGACGGCTATTGTCCACAATATGCTGCTTTGCCTGCTTGCAGTCAAATGAATCTCTTGCTCGTCAGCCGACTTTTTATCAGGTATGCAGTATCTTAAGTATAAATCCATCGCCATCCCGCGCAGATGCCCGCGATAGGTATCTACGGCGATTTTCCAGATGGAGACGTCGGGCGCGCCGTTCACCACATGGCCGGCACGACGGACTAAACGCCAGATGGCAAGTATCTCTACAACCGCCAATAAGCCAAGCGGCACAAAGCCTCGTTCCAGAACAAACCAGACGTACAGCAGGGACATGGCAGCCAGCACAATAGATGCCATCACTAACAGTCTATACATCAACCCAAGAACCTTGGTCTTATGCTCGGCCAACACTAATCCCTTTCACTCTCACTTATACATGATACGGGAGCATGGAAATTATAACTACATGCCGTCCAACCGTCAAGGAAACGACTGTAATAATTGACAATGGGGCGGCTGCGATTGTATACTGTGCCTGCATCACACACCGGCAGGAAAGATAATATGCTTAAAGATTTAGCTGAAGTTTGGCGGTTTAGAGAACTTCTGCGCAATATGGTCATCCGCGATATTAGAGTACGGTATAAGAACTCATCTCTGGGGTTTTTTTGGTCGTTTCTACTGCCGGCAGCTCAGGTCACAATACTGACTGTTGTTATCAAATACATCATTGGCGTGAAGATTCCGAACTATTCCGCCTACTTGTTGTGCTCTATCCTTGCTTTTAACTTCTTCTCACAGTCGGTACTGGAGTCCAGCACATCCATCCTCGCATACGCCGGCTTGGTGAAAAAAACATACTTCCCCAGGGAAATCCTTCCTGCTGCCGTAGTGATCTCAAATCTCTTGCACTTCATTCTCGCCATGATTGTGTTCTTTCTCTATGTCGTGGTACTTCGGCTCACTCATCACACTGGAGAACCGGCGATACTGGTCACTTGGCTGTTGCTTCCCGTGGTCATACTAATCAACTTCATGTTGAACCTGGGCTTGGCGTTCTACCTGTCCTGCCTGAACACCTATTATGAAGATGTGAAGTACATTGTCACCGTCATGATGAACTTAATATTCTACTTGCTGCCTATCGTCTATCCCGTTGAGTTGGCTATAAAGAAATCTGAAAGTCATCATAGCCTTCTCATTTTGGCTAAGCTGCACTTCTACGGCAATCCTCTCAGTTATCTGCTGATAGCGTATAGAAAGCTTCTTCTGCCGGCGTTCCAAGGGGAGATAGGTGGCGTGACCATCTATACCACGCCTTTTAACTATATGTATCTGGGATTGGCGGCTTTGACTTCATTTTTAATTCTAGTATCGGGGTATGCCTATTTCAATAAGAGGAAATGGTATTTCGCGGAGCGTATTTGAATTATGCATGCCATAATAGTTGAAAATCTTCATAAGCAATTCAAGGTTTACCACGACAGGCCGAAATCCATTAAGGCTTTCTTTGCGGGTGGGGTGCGTCCCGTGCGTGAAACCGTGGAAGTCTTGAAAGGCATCAGCTTTACCGTTGAGCCGGGCCAGACTTTGGCGCTCGTCGGTCGAAACGGCTGTGGAAAGAGCACTCTGTTAAGTACTCTGGCAGGCATATACAGACCGGACCAGGGCACGGTTACCGTAAATGGACGAGTATCGCCTCTTCTGGAACTTGGGGCTGGGTTTCACCCTGATCTGACCGGTATAGATAACATTTATCTGAACGCTTCAATACTCGGTCTTCGCCAGGCAGAGATTACCTCGCGCATCGGTTCGATCATAGAGTTCTCAGAACTCAGCCACTTCGTAGACCTGCCGATACGAACTTATTCCAGCGGTATGATAGCGAGGCTCGGATTCTCAGTGGCGATTCATACCGACCCGGATATATTGATTGTCGACGAAGTTCTCGGAGTTGGTGACGCTGCGTTTCAGGAAAAATGTCAGGCAAAGATCAAAGAACTGCAGAACAATGGGAAAACCATCATTTTCGTATCCCATTCCGTCCAAATTGTACGCCAAGTATCCAGTCGCGCCATATGGATTGATTCCGGCAAGATTCGGATGGATGGCGGCGTAGATGAAGTCACGGACGCGTATACTCAAGATATCCACAAAGTCGCCGCAGAATTACCGCACGCGTGAGTCTGCTCGCCTACCCAGTCTGTCCCTATGAGCATCCAGATATCCTAAGAACATCATTCTTATCTTTGCCATCTTCTGCTTCTCGAACAAGAGCACGACCTTGAATATCTCCCGATTATTCCGTTTCGCAAATTCAGCTACGCTTGGAAACGTCTGCCGATATTCCTTTTGCAAGATCGCGCAGTTCCTGATCATATAGTATCTGCGTAGAGGAGCGTGCTTCGTCACCATATATGTTCTGCCCCCAATTTTACAAACAACCGGGCTGCCCACGCTGTGCTCCATAAGTGGCCCACGAGCCGACAGAATGATGAAGCCCTCTTGCCTAGCCCGAAAACAATACTCCATATCAACCGCATCCACAAAGAATTCTTCCCTGAAAGGCCCGACCTTCTCGAATACGGTGATGGATAACAGGCTTCCCGACGTAATCACGAAATCGGATTCCTTCCAAATTCTTCCGCGAAAGCCAACAAACGGCTGTATTCCGTATAACTTCCCATCCCAATAGTTCGCCCCGATAACCGCAACTCTTCCTTTGGATTCAACCGCGCCATAAATCTGGGCGAATTCCTGGACCATCGATTCATAGGCCAACGTATCCTGATCGAACAGAAGCGCCCATGAATATCCCGCCTCACGCGCGCGATTGACGCCCTGGTTCAATGCCGTCGCGACTCCAAGGTTCTCCTCGTTCAAAATCAATTCGACTAAAGAGTTCTCCGTAAGCGAGCGCAGGTGCGCCACTTCGTCCTTGTCTGACCCGTTGTCTACAATGACAACCCGAGCCACCTGTGACAATATCGAAGATATACGCTCCCAAATCTTCATATCTGGATGGAAAGTCACGAACACCGCGCAGATGCCTTCTTTAGCCAAAGCAGGGGCATTCTCTGGCATCGGAGATTCGCGCTTGCTGATCTGAATTCCCGCATTTTCGCTCGATTCTTCCGCGCGCCTCGGGCGAAGCGTCTTAAATGGGCGAAATACCGACCTGATGCATTTGACGAGCAGGCGCAAAGGCTCATGGGCGAGGCTGGGACGAAATGGGATGTGAACCGGGAAAAGACGTCGCGGATGCAAACGATATTGAATAGCTATCTCCGTTGTAAAACCGATCCGGCTGCATTTCGCCGCCGAATAAGCTATCCAGCAACTCGGAACTACATCCTTAGGAATGGGCAAGATTTGATCTAGAATCTGCCGCTTGAAGGCCAAGATCGGCCCAAGAATGTATTCTTTATCGAGAATCAACCGAGGATCAGCGCCGACGCTGAATTCCTGCGCTTCCCAAACGGTGCAACTGAGAGGAATCATATCCTCATCAACAATTTCCGCATCCGAACAGACTAAGCCGATGTCAGGATTCGAGCGAAAAACCGACATCATCGCTTCTATCCTGGTCGGTTGCCAGACGTCTTCCTGATCGGACAGGACGATTACATCACCTAAACACTCCCTGATCGCCCTTTCAAGCCCCTCAGACATGCCGGAGAACGCTGGGGCGAGGAGTATTTTTACGGGAAACGGCGACTTCGAGGCATATTCTTCAAGAATATTTGGTGTAGCGTCCGTGGAATAATCATCGTAGACTATGAGTTCGGTTGGCTGACTTACCTGCGACAGGAAGCTCGACAACTGTTCGCCGAGAAAGCGCTCGCCATTACGAGTATACATGGCTATGGAGACAGTTTTCTCAGGCATAAAAGAGCGACCTCACTTGATCTTTCTCAGCCACAGCGAGCCGCCTGAGTTTTTCAGACATAACGGCAGTACTTCTCCCACTTCTTTGGCGTGGAAGATGCCCAGATAACTCCCGAACAGGATGATCTCAAAGGCTTCGTTGTATTGCAGAAAGGCACGCATGAGATAGTCCTCGGTCCAAGCTCTCCCCTGGTAAATCCATTCCTTCGGATACTCGAATGGGAAGAAAATGTCATGAAAATGAATATAAACGCCCTTCTTGAGTCTCGGCAAGATATCGAAAAAGATATAGTTCACATCGCTATGTACTTTGCTTACATGCGTGGAATCGATGAAAAGTATGTCATTCTCTTCCAACGAATCGAATGTATCGAGACTGACTTCCTGGAGTTTCCGTTGGATTATCTGGACTTTGTCTCTTTCTTCGTCCTTGAGTAAAGATTCCAGGAGTTCCGGATACGGCTCAATAAATGTGCAAGTAAGCGAGTTGCCCAGAAAATGCTCGTTAGTATCGAGCGTAACGCAGGAAGAATAGCCTGACCCCACCTCGATGATTCTATTAGGTTTCACATGCCTTAACATGCAATAGAGATAGATGGCATCGGAATAACCGTACTTGTCATTGATAAAATAATACCGAAATCCTTCAGTCTTCTCATCTTTGAAGGGCAACTCCTTGTAATAATCGGCGAATGATGCCAACAGGCGTAGTTGGCTCTCTTCGTTAAGATTCACCGAGGGTATGCTCTCAGGAATATTGAATATCTCCTCCTCATTTTCTCGCAATTCTTCGAGATCAGGAAACGGCGAATAGAAATGACCGGGCGGAAATACCTGAGTAGGACGTAATCTTGCCAGTTCTGCTCTCTCATCTAAGATACGTCTTACTTCTGGAGAAAGCATCAGAATTTTTTTGAGCATATTATTCATAGTCCGACCTTCCGCGTCAATGGGGTGAAAGCTGTGTGGTCTATCCGGCAAATTTCACCAGAATCCGAATGAGGGCGCGCATAATAAGCCTCAGGCTGGTGTGCCTCCGCATAGCTTTGTTTATAATCGAAGAGTCCGTCCCTTGTATGCTATTGGCCTCTGAAAGGAATTTATCTATGTCGTTATACTCTTTGCCGAGCATGCCCATAGTTACTTTCGGGGAAAGATTGGCCTGTTTAGAGAGAGCTTTGTCATCGTAGGTCATGATCTCGCCTGATCGCTTATCATATTGATCTTCGACCATAGGTACTCGATACAGGCAAGTCGTTTTGTCCAGAAAAGCAAATGGCCCGTATGCGACGGCGTAACGCACCCACAAGTTCCAGTCTTCCAGATAATCTAAATCAAGATCAAAGCCACCGTATTTCTCATATATCGAACGATGGAACAAAACCGCAAGGATAGGGATGTAATTTCGGACCGAGAGTCGCGTGTAACTGAATGGGAACGCAAACGGGTGAAGAATAGACCCTTCCTCAGCGATCGAATCGCCCATCTCGCTGAACTGAGTCTTTCGCTCGAATGCTGCCGAGTAGATGAT
>Ga0182027_10016075_pt1 | contig 10247 bp, 5 predicted proteins | sample 712E1DmetaG_FD_121300 | JGI IMG/M metagenome (GOLD analysis project Ga0182027, IMG submission 121300) | Permafrost microbial communities from Stordalen Mire, Sweden - 712E1D metaG (Illumina Assembly) | ecosystem: Environmental > Terrestrial > Soil > Wetlands > Permafrost | place: Sweden... | reverse complement strand
TTTTAAATCACTCGTATGGTGCCGCGCAATAAAAGCTGATATTGATGCTGCGGTAAAAACAGAGGCGCAGGGCGTCAATATTTCGTTTCCAATATCCGACATTCATCTTTCTGCTATGAATAAATCGCATGATTGGGTTTTTGAAACGCTGTATGAAATTGTAAACTATGCAAGGCAACATTTTGAATATATAGTTATCGGAGCACAAGATGCTTCTCGTGCAAAAGAATCATTTTTGCTTGAATTTCTTGGTGCAATTCAAGCATACAAAGTGGAACGGGTTCGCATAGCTGATACAGTAGGAATTCTAAATCCGATTTCAACGCGCGCGTTGTTCAAGAAAATAAAGAAAGCACATCCAACAATGAGTTTTGAGTTTCATGGCCATAACGATTTGGGCATGGCCACTGCAAATACGATTGCAGCACTGCTTTCCGGTGCGGAAGGTGCAAGTGTTACGGTGAACGGACTAGGCGAGCGAGCCGGCAATGCGGCTTTAGAGGAAGTAGTGATGGCTCTTGAGCTTTCATGTGGCATTCGAACAGAATTAAAAACATCGTTGTTTGGAAAGCTCTCTGAAATAGTAAGCTTGGCATCAGATATTGGCTTGAGTAATCAGAAACCCATTGTGGGATGCGACGTACTACACCATGAAACTGGTATACATACGAATCTCATTTTAAAAAATCGGGCAACATATCAAATTATTGAGGCAAATCGTATTGGAAAGAAAGAAATGGAATTCATTTTTGGAAAACATACTGGCTCTGCTTCAGTTAAAGAATATTGCTTGAAACATGCAATTGAACTACCGGATTATATGTATGGTGAAATAACAAGTATGCTAAAAGAAAAATCTGTGCTGTTTAAACGTTGTCTTTCTTCTGAGGAATTACTAAGAACAATTGGAGATGTGGTTGAGCGGTTGTCTTTAGAAAAAAATAGTTTTGCACATCAATGAGCAACGATTAATGTGCCAATTTGTTTTTATAACCATTTATATGTCTGTTAAAATAAAGAAATGAAAGTATTTTTATGACTCTAAATTGCGTGCGGCAGCGGGGTCACGAAAAAAAAGAGGCCGAATCTTTTCAGAAATGGTCTTCCAGTGTAGCGGGGGGGGGATCCCGATGAAAAACATCGGGACGTCGCTTCTCTCCGTTCTCACTTCGATCATCCTGGTACGACAAATAAAAAGGCCCCCAAAAACATGGAGGCCTTTTTATTTGTAGCGGGGGGAGGAACCTCTCTGAACCCAGCCAAATAATTGAAGCTCCTATTAGCGATTTTCTCTAAAAAACGTGGAATCGCTGAATATGAGACTCAACTATTCAATCATAGTTGGTTTGGTTATCATTTTATTCCCTGCGCTGACTTATAGCCAGATAACCGATACCATTACTATTCATCATAAATATTATTCAACCACCTTCAGTAAGTCAAAGCACTTTCCGGTCGTGGTCAAGTATTGGCTAACAAAGACAATGCTCGACTGTGAACATCGATATAAGCGTTCAAACAAGTTCAAGCCCGATCCATTGATATCTGATTATACTAATTTGGATATGGATTATAAGAATTCTGGATATGATCGCGGTCATCAAATGGACGCCCATGATTGTGCCTGCGATTCAATTGCTATGGTAGAGAGTTTCTATTATTCAAATGTCGCTCCTCAATTGCCGGCATTGAATCGAAGCGGTTGGAAAAAACTTGAAGAATATACACGAAAGTTGGTAAAAGAATACGATAGCGTTCTGGTGTGGTGTGGATCAGTGGCCTTTGAGAATAAGTATATCGGAAGATTGGCGGTCCCGGATTATTGCTGGAAAATTATTTATATCAAGAAATCTGGCATTATAAAGGCATATTCATTTAGAAATGATATCACGCCGAGTGGAGAACTGCGTTATTTTGAGGTTTCGGTAGATTCTATAAGAGATTTATCTGGATACATTTTTATTGCAAAATAAGAGTGTTCGGAAAACAACTCAGATGTGCAGTATGTGTGATTTCTTTGAATACTGCACGAAGTTGTCACAACAGTCAAAGAAGAGATCTTGAAACGTGATTTTTACGTGAGGGGAAGTAATCATTCCAACAATGCCAATTTTAATGTCCAAATCGTTTAACAAACTAAACAGACCTTCCATTGATGCATGGCTTTTGCAATGTTCGACTGTCGTTACTCCGATTATGGGTGCTGAAAGAGATGCGATTGCAAAAAAGAAGGCTGATCGATGCCATTCTGGCGGCACAATCTTTTCTAAGACCATATATTCGCAAAGACATTTGTAAATAAAGCCTTGCATTTCAATACGGGATGGTATAACTTTTACTCAATTTGACGACGGTAAGGCCTCGGAAAGTATGATCGTTAAAATGGGGTGCACATCAAAAAGTTATCATATTAATGAGAATTATCCATTCAGTTCGACCGAATGATATCCAAACATTAATTTTGATGCGTTTAAGTTCTTAACAATAATGCCTATCAACAGGAAGGGGAGTCAAATGAAATATTCTCTAATGTTATCTAGTGTTTTATTGATGGTTATCTTATCGACAATCTTTTCAGGATGCGAAGAAAATAACGATTCAACTCCTTCAAAACAAACCAATGAATTAAAAGACAAGGATAAGGATAAAAGTAGCATCACAAATTTGATAATTAAAAAGAGATATACTGAAGCACGTAGAGAGTTCTACAAACTTAATATAGATGAGCAAATGCTTCCAGAAAATCAAACTTTTCTGAATCGAATCAATGTGGGTGAAATGAACGGATTAATAGAAAAAGCTAAATATCCTGAGGCATGTAAACTTTATGAAACATTTGATTCAACAACTCAATCTTTTGGAGAAATAGGAAATCTCATCACCAAGGCACGGAACGGTTTAAAAGCTATAATTGCAGGCAACTGGCACGGTTGGGCTGATCAAGGCCGTCCCGACGAGATTTCTCTCTATAATATCTCCTGCTCTACTAATTGCTTCGAGGGTACTATAGTTCTGAAACGCGCTAATCATGTCGGAGTTACCCGTGTTGCAATTATCCGTGGGGGATCATTTAACGGTCGAGAATTCTTTGCTGTTGCTTTCTTCCAATCACCACCTCCGTCCTGGGGGCGTCCCTCAAATACTAATCAACGAACCGTGTTTGGGACTATTGAAAATGGAATAATGACATTCAATTTGGATGATGACGATTATTTGGGTGGCCCATCTAGACCATGGACTTTACACAAAATTTCTCAAAATTTACCCAAAGGGGGATTCCTACTAAAATGAATTATTCGGATTATACGAATCCAACAAACCAAAGTGTCCATCTGAGTTTTCAGGGCTAGCTTCAATATTATTCAGACAATAAATCCATATAGGATTCATACTTATGCCTCAAGATGATGAAATAGTAGATTTTGGAGAAAGAACTGTTCAATCCAACGATGTTGTTGAAAAAATCAATTATGTATTTCCATCGATAGATTTATTAGATGTTCAAAATAGCAATAATGATATTAATGAGGGTGAATTAAAGGCCAGTGCCGATAGATTACGTTCAAAAATTATTGAATTGAATTTAAACATAGATAGTATCACGATCACTCCAGGTCCACTAATAACCCTTTACGAGCTTTTACCTGGTAGAGGAGTCAGGATAAGCGAAATATCAATTTTAAGAGATGAAATCCAATTTGCACTACGGACTACAAATATTCGAATTGTGCCAATGACGGAAAAGGGAACTATAGGAATAGAAGTTCGGAATAGCAATCCATCAGATTTGAAAATAAGAAACTTAATCATTTCGAATAGTTTCAGAGCTTCGGGTATACCATTGCCAATAGCAATCGGAAGGACAAATATTGGTAAAGTCTATATTGAAGACCTTTCAAAAATTGGTTACCTGTTTATCTCGGGACCAACAGGATCGGGAAAAAGCGTCTGTATTCATTCCATCATTGCAAGTATTTTATATCGCTTACCTCCAAGTGATGTCAAGTTAGTTCTGATCGATTCACGTAAAATTGAATTGGTATTATATAAAGAATTGCGCCATCATTATCTTGCAGTCTCTCCCGATATTGATGAAGAAGTCGTTACAGAGCCAAATAACGCGGTTCTTCTTTTGAAGAGTGTAGAAGCGGAAATGGAAGGACGAAATAAACGTATTGCTTCTGCCTGTGTTAGGGATATAACGGATTATAATGAACATTTGAGATCTGGACGTCTGCAGGATACAAAAGATGTAAAGCATTATAAAATGCCTTACATTGTTGTTGTTATTGATGAAATTGCCAGTCTAGTAGAAAGGGCCGCTAACGAAATTTGCGAGCCAATCAATAATTTGATTCGATCAGGAAAATCTGTCGGAATTTGCCTTGTCATCTCTTCTCAGCATTACTCTAACCAAGTAATTCAATCAATGACAAAATCGTTTTCTAAAATTGCATACAAAGTTGCATCTAAAATCGATTCGGAAGCGATTTTGAATATCGATGGTGCTGAACAATTAGCTGGTAATGGTGATATGCTCTATCTTCCTTCAGGGACAAATAATTTAATACGCCTACAAAGCCCATTTATTTCATCAAATGAAATAGAAAGAATTGTAGAGAGTATTAAGAACCAAAAGGGGTACAGCCAGCCTTTTAAACTTCCATCTGCTTTGCAAAAATATCCAATATTTGATATGCGAGATGGGGAAAAGGACGAATTATTTGAAGAAGCGGCAAGGATTCTTGTGCGACATCAACAAGGCTCCGTTTCATTGCTGCAGCGCCAACTGAAAGTAGGCTATTCACGTGCAGCACGCTTGATTGATGAATTGGAAGCCGCCGGCATTGTCTGCCCATTTGATGGAAGCAAAGCACGAGAAGTGTTGATAGAAACTGAAGAAGAATTAGAATCTGTTCTATTAGGTAATACTGTTTCACGCAATAATAATATTCAGAATCAATCTGTCACAACACAATCAACACAAGGAAGAGAGCCAAGTGATTTACGATTAGATTGTCCATATTGTCATATCAAGGGACATGTTAAAATAAAATATAAAAGATTCCTTTTGCCTTTCCAAGACCCTGATCCTAGCATTATAGATTGGTTTCTTGCTATAGGAACATGCGGAATCTGGTTTCTGTTTATGCTATTGATGGGATGCCCGTACACCGAAAAGCGCAAGGTTGCTTATTGTCAGAAATGTGGGCAATCATTCCCACTTCGATAGATTCATCATATAATCAAACGGGGTTGTATATGTCTAAAAAATTATTGGATAAATTAGCTGGCCCATCAAAAGGCGAATTTCGGCAATTCATTGATAGTTTCAATAGTGAGCCAAGAATTGCATGGTATCCATCAGCAGGCGAAGACTTACGTGATTTATTATTTCTACATCCTGATTATTCAAAGAAAAAACCCGCAACCCAATTGGAACCACCAGCACCTGACTTGTTTCTTCATACAGATTACTTTCCAGGGAAGGAACAAAAATTTCTTGATTCCCCGATAGTTTATTCTGATGACCGAACGACAATGACAATTACAACTATCGAAGAGCTGACTCGAATTAATCTACCATTGGATCCAGGCATCGTAGACTTCCCTAATGGTAGCATCGTAACTGGTCGAGTCGTTTTCCTAAATATCGATGTGAAATCAAACCTTTTTGGTGAATATAGCCGTTCCCTTGTCTATGCATTTGTTGAAAATGCCGCATTCTGTTCGAGAATTGTTTTTCCGAATAAAGGCAAGTTTTCTCATGTAATCCATGTCAGATATGGTGGTGGTTGTGGGGGGGGGAGGAAAATCAACGGGTTCTTGGATACTGGGCATTCTTCCAAAACTTTCGTGTGAAATCTTCATCACTGATGGACATCATAATGTTCAATCGGGTGATCAGAGGGTTCTTGAACTTTATCCCAATATTAAAAAAGCACAAAGTGCCCCTCGGTTTGAACCCATACGCCAAATAAATGGAAAAAGTTGGTCTGATCATGGAGATGTGATATGGAACCTGATCAGAACATAAAGTACCTGTGAAAATATGCATGTAATAATTATGTGTATGAAGTTGCAACGATAATAGCGAATAGAAAATACGAGATTTGGAGAAAAACTATATGAATAAGAAAAATATAAGCAGTGGATTTGCATGCCTTGATAATCTTACACAAGGATTTGACATAGGCGGTTTGACTTTTGTGCTTGGCTGGTTGCCATGGAATGATATTGAAATATGGTTGGCAGTCCAATTTGCGATGAAAACGATTCTTGATCATAAGAGTTCTGCGTCCCTTCTTTGTTTTCACACAGACCCTAATGATTTGAAGGATGGAATTCTTCGCCTTTATCCGGAAGCTGAAGATAAGATTGCTATTCAAACATCTTCAGAGATTATTCCAAAAAATAATTATGGGTTAATACTTTATGACTGTAAAGGAAAACACGGTAGTCAGGTAGTTGATGAGGTTCGCAAGGCATCTGCCAATAATCCACGGATGATAATTTTAGAATGCGTAAAAACCGCGAAAATCGATAGTAAAGAATATGACAAGGATATGTTCCTTGAGATCGAGAAAATTGCTCAAACGAGTTGTTCAACAATCGTGATAGTACCGTACGGTGGTTCGGTTGGTCTGCTTCCGCCTGCAGACGCAAATGAGCATAAACAATATATGGATGATGCTAAAAATCACCAAGGAGAATTCGGATATTTTCATAAGTTAGAAGACAGATGGTTAAAATTATCAATGTTAGTAGATGATAAAACTCCGGAGTATCTTAACGGAATACTTCAGAAAGGATTAGTTCGCCTCGATGTCTGGGGTTCGATTGTTGGAGAACATATTAATTTTGCATTTATGAGATGTATTAGAGGGAAGACAAATCAAGCAGATTCAAATAAAACCATAGTCGGTTATAGGTATGTATGTGCAAGTCCAGATGAAATACCCAAATGATATTTATCTTTAATAATGGTGTGTCGGATAAATCTATTCTATCGGTAGCTTTGCTTATCTTCGATAGAAAGCACGAAATACATTCTGCGCAAATCAGCGATTAAATTATGAGCAACTTTCCAACAAAGTTCCAAGTAAAATAAAAGGGAATAAACGCCGTGGCATCTTAGCAATAAAATTCTTTACGACCTGTGCAATAATAATTATAGATACAAAAGTGATGAACAAATTGTGTGCAAAGTATTGTTGATTGGTTTTGAGCAAACATCACGCCGTCGTGCCTCCGTCATGCTGTTTGCTGCACCGCCTGAGAATCGGAGGATGTCGCAGGCGCGCTTTGATAAACTCTTTAATCGCGTGACATTCCAAAAATCGGAATGACACGCTAACTCATGACTTCAAATCTCTAAGAATGTTTTAATATAGATTTGCGCATGTTCGTCGCTCGCCGAAAGGTGAAGCCGGCGAACTCCTCACAAGCGCTCATTTATAGTGCCCCGAATATGCTGACGCAATACGGGGCGTGGTTCTTTCCATATAGAATTGTGCTCGTTCGTTCGCGTGCGACTCGGTGCGGACATGCATTGCCATGCATGACCGCCCCTTCGCCGCCCGCTCCTCACCAGCACTCATTTGTAGTGTCCCCAATATGCTTCGCAATTGGGGACATGGAATCCCTAACGGGCATTCTGTTTAGGGCATCTCCGCGAACTTAATTCATTCCTATTATCAAATAGATATTAAGTCCGCGGAGATGCCCGCTATGACCTTTCACTCCTAAACGCTCGCTCCGAACTGAGAAACGATTCGGAACGAGCTAAAATGTCTTAACTTCACATCTAAAAGAAAAAAGCTAACCTGCGTCAAATACCACGCCGTCTTTTCGTTTCGTCATGCTGTTTGCTGCATTGCTTGAGAAGCAGCGGATATCGCAGGCTTTCTTTAATCGCGTGACATTCCAAAAAGCGGAATGTCACGCTCACTCTGTTATATCACCGCCTTCAATTTCCTAAGGCCATTTTAATATTGACAGCATCTCACGTCCAATCTATCATTTCGTTTCCAATAGGAATGTTTAATCCTTTCCAAATACAGTGCCCTCGCTTCGCTCCGTCACAGTATTTGTGACCTCCGCCGATAAATCCCGGCAGAGCACAATAGCTTCTCGTCTCCAATCTTACCCTTCGTTTCCATACTGAACGTGCATTTCTGCAAACATCACGTCGTCGTGCCTCCGTCATGCTGTTTGCTGCACCGCTTGAGAAGCAGCGGATGTTGCAGGCGTTCTTTAATCGCGTGACATTCCAAAGAGCGGAATGTCACGCTTACTCTGTCATATCACTGCCTTCAGTTTCCGAAGGCCATTTTAATATTGACAAAAACCGCGCCGCTAAGAGGCAGCGTCACGGTTTTTGTGACATTTCCTCGATTCCACGGGGGTAACGTCCCTTGAGAGATGCTTGCTTCTCTGACCTTTAAATCGTGAATCGCATGACATTCCAAAAAGCGGAATGTCATGCTCAAGTCTTTCAGATCGCTTGTTTTAGATCCCAGATAAGAAGAACTTAGTACTATAAATCTCTAAGAACATTTGAATATAAATTTACTTCTGTTTACCACTTCGTGGTTCTTTCCAATATAGAATTGCGCTCGTTCGTTCGCAGCTTAGTCGTCGCGGACATTCGCCTCCGGCGAACGACCGCTCCTCCTGCGCCGCTCCTCACCAGCACTCATTCGTAGTATCCCCAATATGCTTCGCAATTGGGGACATGGAATCCCTAACGGGCACTCTGTTTGGGGCAACTCCGCGAACTTAATTCATTCATATTACCATATAGATATTAAGTCCGCGGAGATGCCCGCTCTAACCTTTCACTCCTGAACGCTCGCTCCGAACTGAGAAACGATTCGGAACGAGCTAAAAGGTCTTAACTGCACATCTAAAAGAGAAAAGCTAACTTGAGTCAAATACCACGCTCTCGCTTCGCTCCGTCATGGTATTTGAATGCCCGCTTGATAAAGTGGCTGACGTCGCAGGCGCTCATTGATAAACTCTTTAATCGTGTGACATTCCCAAAAGCGGAATGTCACACTACCTCCTGACTTCAAAACCCCTAAGAACGTTTTAATATAGATTTGCGCATGTTCGTCGTCCGCCATAAGGTGGAGCCGGCGAACTCCTCACAAGCGCTCATTCGTAGCGTCCCCAATATGCTGTCGCAATAGGGGACATGGCAATCCCTACCGGGAACTCTTGTCTGGGCAACTCCGCGAACTTAATTCATTCATATTACCATATTGATATTAGGTCCGCGGAGATGCCCGCTTCTTTGACCTTTAAATCGTGAATCGCGTGACATTCCAAAAAGCGGAATGTCACGCTCACTCTGTCAAATCACTGTCTTCAATTTCCTAAGTCCATTCTAATATTGACAAAAACCGCGCCGCTAAAAGGCAGCGTCACGGTTTTTGTGACCTTCGCCGAAAAAGCCCGGCGAAGCACAACAATATCTCACGTCCAATCTATCATTTCGTTTCCAATACGAACGTTTACTCCTTTCCAAAAACCGCGCCGCTAAAAGGCAGCGTCACGGTTTTTGTGACCTCCGCCGAAAAATCCCGGCGGAGCACAACAGCATCTCTCGTCCAATCTCTCATTTCGTTTCCAATGCGAACGTTTATTCCTTTCCAAATACAGTGCCCTCGCTTCGCTCCGTCACAGTATTTGTGACCTCCGCCGAAAAATCCCGGCGGAGCGCAACAGCATTTCTCGTCCAATCTATCATTTCGTTTCCAATACGAACGTTTAATCCCTTCCAAAAACCGCGCCGCTAAAAGGCAGCGTCACGGTTTTTGTGACCTCCGCCGAAAAATCACGGCGGAGCACAATAGCTTCTCGCATCAATCTTACATTTCGTTTTCAGTACGAACCTGCACGTAACGGCAAACATCACGCCGTCGTGCCTCCGTCATGCTGTTTGCTTCACCGCTTGAAAATCAGCGGATGTCGCAGTCGTTCTTTTATCGCGTGACATTCCAAAAATCGGAATGACACGCTAACTCGCATGACTTCAGATCTCTAAGAGCGTGTTAATATAGATTTGCGCATGTTCGTCGCTTGCCGAAAGGTGAAGCAGGCAAACTCCTCACAAGCGCTCATTTGTAGTGTCCCAAATATGCTTCGCAATAGGGGACTTGTCCATCCCTGTCGGGAGATCTGTTAACCGGGCAACTCCGCGAACTTAATTCATTCCCGATACTATTGATATTAAGTCCGCG
>Ga0182027_10016074_pt1 | contig 10247 bp, 3 predicted proteins | sample 712E1DmetaG_FD_121300 | JGI IMG/M metagenome (GOLD analysis project Ga0182027, IMG submission 121300) | Permafrost microbial communities from Stordalen Mire, Sweden - 712E1D metaG (Illumina Assembly) | ecosystem: Environmental > Terrestrial > Soil > Wetlands > Permafrost | place: Sweden... | reverse complement strand
TTCTGTGGGTGTTAAAGTTTGTTCGGAAACGGGAATTATTGAAGGATGGATGGTCTTTAAAAATATCAGCGCCTCCAAATCTACCGATACCTTATGGTATGAAATGCTTTTTAAAACTACTGGAGAAAAGTCGATTATAGCCCATGCATATATCCAGCAAAACAGTAATTATTGCGATACTATCCAAATAAATGTCTTTAATATGTCAGCCCCGGTCATAACGGCAAACCCTGCGGACCAGGCGGTATGTCTTGGAGCGCCGGACAGTTTTTCCGTGACCGCCACCGGGCCAGGGACGCTTACCTATCAATGGAAAAATGCCGCGGGGAACTTAACCGGCGCACATTATAAAGGGACAACGACAAACAAACTCACCATTGATACGGTTTTGATAAGCGATACGGGAGCCTATACATGCTTAGTGACAAATGCGATGGACAGCACGGTTTCGAGTTCAGGGGCCAAACTAACGTTAAATACTGATATCGTCAAGTTCAACAGCAATGGCGGGAGCGCCGTCGATAGTCAGAATATCATATGCAATACTCTTGCAACGGCTCCGACAACACCCAGGAAAACTGGGTATACATTTTCCGGTTGGTATTCGGATTCAACCTTGATAACAGCATTTAACTTTTCAATGCCGATAACCGCGGCGATTACCCTTTATGCAAAATGGACATTAAATATCGAAACTGTTAGCTTTAATAGCAATGGCGGAAGTCCTGTATCTGACCAAGCGATCGCTTATGATTCTACCGCCACTCTTCCGACTCCCGCGCCAACCAAGGCCGGATATAGTTTCGCCGGATGGTACTCCGATTCAACGCTATCTACCGCATTTAGCTTCTCAACACCCACCACGGCATCTATTACACTGTATGCAAAATGGGCATTAAACACGTATACCGTCAGTTTCAATAGCAACGGCGGAAGCGCCGTTAGTGCTCAAACGATTGGTTATAATACTACCGCAACCCAACCTTCCGCACCGACCAAAACCGGGTATAATTTTGCGGGGTGGTATTCGGATTCATTGTTAACAACGGCATTTAATTTTTCAGTACCCGTCAAAGCAGCAATTACGCTTTATGCAAAATGGGCCTTGAACACATACATAGTCAGCTTCAACAGCAATGGCGGAAGCGCCGTTAGTGCTCAAACGATTGCTTACAATGCTACGGCGACCCAACCTGCTACACCCACGAAATCCGGAAATACTTTTGCAGGATGGTATTCGGATTCGGCGTTTGCAACGGCATACGGCTTTTCAACACCGGTGACGGCCGCCATTACACTTTATGCAAAGTGGACGATAAACTCGTATACCGTCAGTTTTAACAGCAATGGCGGAAGTTCTGTTGGAACCAAAATGATCGCTTATAATGCTATCGCAACTTTGCCAACTCCCGCCCCGGCGAAAGCCGGGAACGTTTTTGCGGGATGGTATTCGGATTCGACGTTAGAAACGACATTTAGCTTTTCAACGCCGATCACGGCCGCTGTTACACTTTATGCAAAGTGGATATTGAACACGAACACAATCACATTCAACACCAACGATGGGAGCGCTATTTCCAATCAGACAGTTGCTTACAATGCAACCGCAACACTTCCAACGCCGGGACCGACCAAAATCGGATACGGCTTCTCTGGTTGGTATTCGGATTCACTTTTAGCAAACGCATACACGTTTTCTACCCCGGTCACATCCGGTATCACGTTATATGCTAAGTGGACGATAAATACGTACTCGGTAAGCTTTAACAGCAACGGCGGGAGCGCTGTTGCCGGCCAGACTATTGCATATTATTCTTTCGCAACCCTGCCTTCGGCAGCACCAACGAAGACCGGATATGGTTTTTCAGGATGGTATTCGGATTCGACATTAGCAACCGCATTTAGTTTTTCGACCGCGATCACGGCAAATATTACTCTCTATGCGAAGTGGTTAACAAATGCGTACATCATCAGCTTTAACAGCAATGGAGGGAGTGCAGTTCCTAACCAGACCGTTGCTTATAATTCCATTGCAACCCAGCCAGCCGCAGCACCTACGAAAACGGGATACGCTTTTTTGGGCTGGTATTCAGATTCGTTGTTAACAGCCGCATTTAGCTTTTCAACACCGGTGATGACATCGATCACTCTTTACGCCAAGTGGATCTCAAATTTATATACTGTTACTTTTAATAGCAATGGTGGGAGTGCTGTCGCTAGCCAGACCGTAGCATATAATTCCACGGCAACTCTTCCAATTCCTCCACCAACGAAAACCGGATATGGTTTCTCGGGCTGGTATTCCGATTCGACCTTAACATCCGCATTTAGCTTTTCAACGCCAATCGCGGCGGCGATTACGCTTTATGCCAAGTTGACAATAAACACGTACATGGTCAGTTTTAACAGCAATGGTGGAAGCGTTATTGCCAGCCAGACTGTTGCTTATAATTCAACAACAACCCTACCAACCCCAGCACCGACGAAAGTAGGCAGCACTTTTTCTGGTTGGTATTCAGATTCCTTGTTGACAACCGCATTTAGCTTCTCAACGCCTATCGTGGCGGCTATCACGCTGTATGCAAAGTGGACGATAAATACATACCAGGTGAGCTTCAATAGCAATGGCGGTAGCGCTGTTGCAAGCCAGACGGTTGCCTACAATTCCACGGCAACGCAACCGACTTCGGCGCCAACAAAGTTTGCAAACACTTTCTCAGGCTGGTATTCAGACTTGTTGTATTCCTCAGCTTTCAATTTCTCTACCCCAATTACCGTGGCAACAACTATATACGCCAAATGGACGCCCATAAGCTGGACCGCTGCCAATTCCGGGCTCACAACTGATTCGGTCTATTGTTTTGCCGCTTATGGCAATACCATTTATGCCGGGACTATAGACGGTGTCTTTTCGTCCACTAATAATGGTACAAGCTGGCATAGTTCTGGACTCACGAATCTTCCTGTTGTATGTTTAGAAGTAAGTGGTGGCAAAATCTTTGCCGGTTCGTGGGGTGGCGGTGTTCATCTTTCCATCGATAGTGGCGTAAGTTGGACTGCGGTCGATTCTGGACTTACCGATAGTCGTATCGTTGCTCTTGCTGCAAGTGACGGTAATATCTTTGCGGGGAGTCCTAGCAATGGTGTTTGCGTTTCCACCAACAATGGAACAAGCTGGACTGCGGTCAATTCAGGCCTTCCGAATCCGCCGAATTCCCAAGTTTATACACTTGCGGTGAGCGGCATCAACATTCTCGTGGGGGAAAATCCTGAGGGAGTCTTCCTATCCACTAATAATGGCACGAGCTGGACTGCGGCCGATTCAGGACTAACAACTGGTGCCATCATGACTTTTGCAGTTAGTGGTAGCAATGTTTTTGCGGGAACTTACGGTGGTGGCGTTTTTCTCTCCGCTAATAACGGCACGAGCTGGACTGCAATCAATACTGGACTCACGGATGTTCTTATCTATTCTCTTGCAGTGAGCGGCAACAAAATCTTTGCGGGGACGGCGTATGGTGGTATTTTCGTTTCCGTTAACAACGGAATAAACTGGGCAGCAATCAACTTTGGGATCCCGAATAGTCACATAGACGCTCTCATGGTGAACGGGAACACTATTTTCGCCGGAACTGTGGGTGGTGGCGTTTATGTTTTGCCATTGCAGTAAACAGTGAATAGCCTTGTCTGGGGTAGTCTCAGGAAAACAAATCGTATGTTTGAGTATTCATAAACTTTTAGGACAAAAGTATCATAGCCATTGACATAGCATAATTGCTAAAGTCGTGCAACCTTAATGGCAACATATTGCTTGCCTAAATCCGAGGTTCGCAGCACGGCGCTTGATCTGTTTCTCCGGTCCACCAACCGGAGAACGTGTCATGCCGCAAGCAGCAATTGCCTGCTGATGCGGCTTGTCGGCAAGCGCTTGTTGCAATAAACAGGACATGCCGCAGCGTCTTCGTCCGTAAAGACAAACAAGCGATAGGTCTTTTGCAGTCAGGGCTTTTTCCAGTTTTCCGGTAATCGGCGATATATGAATTAATCATCTTTCGAGCTATGCCTCGGCAAAAGGCCGAGGCAATCGCCTTACCTTCCCTGCCTTTGCCAATGCAACCTGGGATCGTGCTGAGGTTGTGAGTACCGTATCGGGGGCTCTCTGGTTCGGGAGAACTGGTTTGTTGCCGCGGCATGCTTGGCAAGGTCGGCCCGGGAAGGCTGTCCGTGGTTTGCCGATGCTAAAAACGCATGATTGGCGCCGGCGGATTGCATGTGCTGCGCCTGCTGAACAGTCGGGGGAATGTGTTTTTCACGCACCGAGACAAGTTCCTTGGCCATTGGCTTGGCGAGCGTTCCGCCCATGCCGCCGTTGTAACTCACACGGCTTATTGCAGGGCTTTTAATGACCGTTTTAGCATACACATTGTGAACGACGGTCACATTGACGTTTGCAACAGAGCGGTTATAATAATAGACGCCATGATTCCAGCGTCCGCCGTAAAAACCGACCCCCGTGTATCCGAAACCGTAGCAGACCCCTCCATAATATCCCACATGCCGTCCCCAATAACCCTCATGCCAGACGTAGACGCCGCTTGACCAGCCCCAATAACCGGGAGTCCACAAAAAGCCTGGCTGGGGGGCCAAAACCCAAATTCCAGGAACCCAGTAATAGCCATCGGGCCCGTATGCCCAATAGCCGGGCTGCCACATGTAACCGGCGTCAGGACATTCCGGTTGTTCATAATCCGGCAGCGGAGGCGGGGCCACATCGACCGACACGCTGACCGAAACCCCCGCCATTGACGTTGAAAAATGAGCCGGCAAAATTAAAGCAAAGAAAAAAAGGAAATAGGATTTTTTCAAATGTCCCATAATGTATTCTCCCTTTCGGGCCATGTGAAGCAAGTAATAAAATAATTTCGCATTGCATGAACTAAAATAATTCCTGTTAAACCCATATTCAATCAATTGCGCCTTAATAATTTCTTATTTAACATGGGGAACTCCAAGCAAGCGCATTACTCAGAAATAACAATGTATTTTAATATCATACGATTTGACTTGTGACCGTGTTTGTTTATTGAAACAGGCTCCTATGTATTCAGACAGGTCCTCTTCAGCCGTCGATGATTATGAAAAAGAGGGAAGGATCCTGAATGAAGACGAATATGTAAAGGCGCTTTCTGATCGTGACGACATATTTCTGATTGAAAATAAATCTTTGTTCCTTATCATTGAAGCGATGGTTTTGGCTGCCGGTCTGGTCCTTGGGCTCTTGTTGACGGCGATGCCTCTTGAACTAACAACGTACGCGCCGGATTTTTACCAAATAAAGCCGATGGACCGAACGGTACGGCTTATTCATGCTCAGGAACGGAAATTGGCCGCTGGTCCAGCCGAAACAAGGGCCAAACTTGTAAGGTTTTCGATAAAAAATAATACCAATAAAGTCTTTCCAAAAATAAATGTCAGAATACGGCGCGCAACTACGTTCGAGCAGCAGGAGCTCCATGAAGCCCTGAACGCCGGCCCGGGCGATACTGATCTTATCAGTCAAGGCATTGCCTATAACAAAAAAGAAAATTACGGCAAAGCAATAGACTATTTCAGGCGCGCCCTCAGCAAAGATTCCCATAACGAGCGGGCCCTTTCCGGACTCGGCGATGCTTATTTATATGCCGGGCTTTTAGATTCCTCCGCGGCCAATTATAAAGCGGCCATAGCCGTAAATCCACGAATTGCAGCGATGCACATCGGGCTTGGCTCGGTCTTCTATTTCAACGCCACTTCTCCGTCGTTTACCAGGGCCACCAGGGCTTTTAAGACCTCCGAGGTATTCATCAAGTCCCAGTACGACAGCGCCATGGCCGAATATGACAGGGCAATATCCCTCGACAGCACTCGTGTTGAAGCGTTTGTAAACCGTGGGCTTGTCCGCGAACTGCGCAACGACTCCGAAGGGGCCATCGAAGACTATTCCCGCGCCATACAAATCAAACCGTCGAGCGCCGACGCGTATGTCAAAAGGGCGGCAACCTACAAATCTCAAGGCAAATTCAACCAGGCGCTTAAAGACTATACTGAGGCCATCGCGCTGGATAGCGTTTCATATTTATTTGATCCCACGCTCCATTTTTCGAACGCGTATTTCGGCCGTGGAAACCTGTATTACCAAATGGGAGAATTCGAAAAGTCCATTGCCGACTATGACAGCAGCCTCAGGCTTTCTCCCGAAAACTCCCTTGCGTTTCTTAACAAGGCCCGCGCACTAGGAGATGAAAACCGCTACGACAGCGCCATTGCGTCGTTTACACGGGCCATTACCTTGTTGTCTCCGACGGAATATAACGGAGCCCAGGAGCATGCCTATTTTGGCAGGGGGCTGATTTACAATATAACCAGGCAATTTGATAAAGCGTTACTTGATTTTAACAGAGCGATCCAGTTGAAAGCCAATGACCCTTATGCATACTTCCAGCGCGGGAATGCCGAAAAGGCCTTGAACAAGTTGGATGACGCCATTGCCGATTATACCATGGCGTTCCGCTTTCAAAAACTTGCCGCAAAGGCATGTTGGCGAATGGCGGAATGCTATGGGCTTAAGAAAGATCGCGCACAAGCTTTAAAATTGCTCAAAAAAGCGGTTTTCTGCGGATTCAATGATTTCGCCGCCCTGGAACGGGACCAGGACCTTTCCATTCTCTGGGACGACAAAGAATTCCTTGCCCTTACCAGGTGATCACCTCAAGCATTATTCTGCAATTTCAAAAAATCTAAAAAAAATAATCATAGAGAAAAAATAATTCATTATATTACTAGACTATACTAACATACGACGGTGTTCTGATCCTTATTTCAAGAAATTTTGGTTAATTTAGCTAAACAATATTATTTTTATTTATAGTAATATCATTATTTTAGATCAACTTGGAGCAATTTATCAAAAGAATATTACTAAACATTTTTTTGACAAACGGCTTTTTTGCTATTATATTACTTATAGAGGATAGAATCAAAATAGAGAATAGAATCAAACAAATCTAAAAGAGAAATAGATATCGCTCATTATTTTTTTTGCTTTATGTTCGGGGAATGAAACGGCGATTAGTTACAGAAATTAAATCGATTAAGTAATGATTATTTTTGGTATAAACTTTTTTTAAAGGGGGGTTTATGTTAAAAAACAAACTTTTTCATTTACGAGGTCAGAAGGCAAGGGCCTTGATCGGGTTTATCTGTTTGGCCTTTTTTTCCCTATGCTTTGGTGCCAAACCGGCAATGCATGGCCAACTTCAAACCAAGGTTATTAATGGTAACGGCTATATTTGCGATCAGAACGGCAATCCGGTTCAGATGCGTGGAATGTCGATGTATTGCTGGGCCCAAGCGGGCGGATGGAGCTACTACACAGCCGGTTGTATCGCCCACCTTTATTCGGACTGGCGTTGCCACATCATCCGATTGCCCTACATGACCGACGGTTCCATCCCGATGTCAAACTACACCGCCGTCATTCAGGCGTGCATTGACAGCGGAATGTACGTCATTATTGATTGGCATGCCGGTCAAGGAAATCAAACGGCTACCACCGCGGCAGGGAATTTCTTCAAGACCATTGCCACGCAGTATCATACATATCCTAATATCCTGTATGAACCGTGGAACGAACCGAGCAGCATTCAATGGACGGGAGGCATCAAGCCATACATGGAGACATTATGCGGCGTCATACGCGCTATTGACCCCAAAAATATCATCATCTGCGGAAACCCGAATTGGGACCAGGAACCTCAACAAGCCGCCGCGGACCCCATTACCGATTATACGAACATTGCCTATTCCATGCACTTTTACTCTGGCAGTCACCCGGAAGCCAGTTATGGGCCTGGAATTACGACCGCTATGAGTAAGGGTTGCCCGGTTTTTATTACAGAATACGGTGACTGCAATACAGGCACTACACTGGCCCAGCCAGCGTGTACACAGTGGTACACTTTCCTTGATGCGAACAAGATCGGTTCCACGAACTGGGCCGTTGAATACCTTGACCAATGTCTATCTTGTTTTACACATAGCGCCAGCTATACCGGACCCTGGACCGCTTCCGATCTTACCGTTGATGGCACATTCGTGCAGGCGTATATACTAAAAGGTACCGATACCCCAATTGGCACCGAGGTCTTGCCTAACGCGTCAAAATTTCAGCAGCACGCTGCCATGGCAGCGTTGAATGGTTTATTGACCGGCACAAGCAAAATAACCACCCCTGTTTATAGCATTAACGGCGTGCGATGTCCTGTTGGCAACAAGCTGCCAAACGGTCTTTATATCGTCCAAGCACAGGGGAACAACAGTGCTAAAGTTGTTAATTTTGTTCGGTAATAATAGGGAAAATTGAAGGCTGAAGGATAAAAATTATCTAATCTAACCCGCCTGCCTACCTGCCGAAGCGGCAACGCAGGCAGGCGGATACAAAGTTCCCTTGGTTCCCTTGAACTCCAAGTTTGAATTATCTGGGCATAAGTCCAGATGATTCAAACGGAGTTTTTACCCCGCCAGCACTCAAAAAAAGTGTCCTTCATTCTGTATTATTTACGCTTTTCCGATTCTACGGTTCCTTTTCTCATTTAAAAAAGTTATTTTATTACAATTATGCATTTCGATTGTGCAGATTTATCCAGCTTATGGGTTAGATTGATAAGGCTGAAAAGAATGAATAAACAAAACAGCCTAATTCTATTAATAATATTAATTGCAAGTGCTCATTTGATGGCGGCGGACGAGTATTCACAATGGACTTACAGCAAACCCATCACACTCAATACCTCTTCCAGCGGCGCCAACAGCGGCAATGATGTCCATAAATTTCCAATTCTTATCAGGCTTACCTCCGCTAATGCCGCCGATGTTTTCAATAATGCAAACGCGAATGGATCAGACGTGCGTTTCTCCAAATCCGATGGCACCCACATCGCATACGAAATAGAGCGATGGGACAAAACGAACAAGCTCGCGGAAATCTGGGTCTTGGTCGATACGATAAAAGCAAACAACGCATCCCAATCCATCACGATGTATTGGGGCAATGCTTCGGCCGTCGACAGCTCGAAATCGACTGCGGTCTTTGATACTGCAAACGGTTTCCAGGGGGTTTGGCATTTCGGCGAAGGGAACAATTCAAGCGCCAATGATGCGACCAAAAACAATTATGACGGCACCGCAGGCGGAACGACGCCTCCCGCCGATGCGGCCGGCATGGTCGGCAGATGCAGGAAATTCGACGGAGCGACAAGTTATTTTAATATAGCCAATAGCGCGAACGGTAAACTTAATTTTCCCGAAGCCGGAACATATACGCTTTCCGCCTGGGCAAATACCAGTATTCTCAATAACGCTAATGACGAAATAATTTCAAAAGGCGATCATCAATATGCGCTTAAGCTCTCGGATCAGAATGAATGGCTCTATACTGAATTTAGCAACACGAATGGATGGCTGTCGGTGAATTCCGCCGCAACCACGGCTGGCGCCTGGCACCATGTCGTGGGTGTGCAAAATGGGACTGGTGAATCCATATATGTCGATGGCGCACTGGCCAGTAATACCATTAATACCTACGGAGGGACAGGCAGAATTACAACGAATGACGTGAATATCGGAAAATGGCCCGATGCCCTCTCAAGATTTTTCAATGGCTATATCGATGAAGTTGAAATCTCGAATGTGTCGCGCTCAGCGGACTGGATCAAACTCTGTTATGAAAACCAGAGCGCCAGCCAATCCCTTGTTGTTCTTGGAACAACGGTGGTACAGACCCCGCCTGCCAATTTGAATTACCGATCAGCCGCACTTTCCTGCGTCGTCGGCACCGCGATCATTCCCGATACGCCGACGGTGACCGGGACGGTTACTGCCTGGACCATTTCTCCTGCCCTGACCTCAATTGGACTTTCATTGAACACGGTAAACGGGATCATTAGCGGAACTCCAACGGCGGTAACGAGCGGCCCAGTTCAATATATTATCACGGCCGCCAACACTGCGGGGTCCGCAAAAGACACCGTGACTATCACGGTTATCGCGGCCCCGACTAATTTGAATTACCGATCAGCCGCGCTTTCCTGCGTGGTGGGCACGGCAATCGTGGCCGACACGCCGACGGTGACCGGAACGGTTACTACCTGGACCATTTCTCCTGCCCTGACCTCTATCGGACTTTCGTTGAACACGGTAAACGGGATCAT
>Ga0182027_10016073_pt1 | contig 10247 bp, 8 predicted proteins | sample 712E1DmetaG_FD_121300 | JGI IMG/M metagenome (GOLD analysis project Ga0182027, IMG submission 121300) | Permafrost microbial communities from Stordalen Mire, Sweden - 712E1D metaG (Illumina Assembly) | ecosystem: Environmental > Terrestrial > Soil > Wetlands > Permafrost | place: Sweden... | reverse complement strand
TTGCTTTTAAAGACGAGTTAGTTTTATCTCAAGGGCTTAAAAAAACCATCGATTATTTGGCTTTGGAAAAAGACCTAACCATTATTTTCTTATTTGACCGGTTTGATGATTACATTTCTGTTGTTGACAGTGAATTTTTTGCCAATTTAAGAGTTTTAAGAAATAGGGCCAAGTATAAATTTTCGGTTGTTTTTTCTTTAAGCCGCCCTTTAGAGGAATCCCTGGAAGCAACTTTAATTGCGGATTTTTATGAAAACGTTGCCGGAAAAATTGTTTATTTACCCCTTTATGACAAACCGGGTGTTGATTTTCGCATTGCCTATCTTGAAAAAATTACCGCTAAGAAATTAAACAAACAACTATTGGAAGAGGTTATGACGCTTACCGGAGGACACAGTAATTTGGTTAGGCTTTCTGCCGAAGCGCTTCTGGCGACCAAGCAAAAGTTTGCCAACAAACTGGTTTTAAGAAAATTTTTGCTCGAGCAAAAACCGGTCAGAAGCGCTCTGTTTGCAATTTGGAATTCTTTAACCCCTTCCGAGCAAGGCCTTATTTCGGCAAATCCTAAAGACCAAAATGCAAACATTCAGGAAACGTCTTATCTTGAAAACGTCGGATTAATCAAAAACGGTTTTTTGACCATTTCGCTATTATCCGATTATATTAAGGAAAAAGCTTCTCTTGCAAAACAAAATGAAAACTTCTCGATTAATGAGGCGTCGGAAATTTTAAAGGGCGAGACTGTTTTGTCCGATAAATTAACTTCCCTTGAGTACAGACTTCTAAAATTTATGCTGGAAAACCAAGAGCGGATTTTGGAAAAAGAAGAGATTATTAATGCTGTCTGGAAAGAAGCTAAAACCACCTTGGGCGTAACCGACCAAGCACTGGATCAGCTAATTTTCCGCTTGAGAAAAAAGGTTGAAGACGATCCGAATAACCCCCAGCATCTTCAAACAGCAAAAGGCCGCGGCTTTAAATTTGTAAATTAAAACTTGCATTTTCCCCCACTTTTGGTCTACGATAAAATAGTGAAAAAGATTTTAATCTGCTTAATATTTTTTATTGCCTTTTTTTCTCTATTTTCGGCAAAAACATATGCAGCTATTGTCAACAAGAGTGGTTGTCCTAATGCCTCCATTAGCATAACAGTAGGCAGAACTCCAAAGCCGCTTGCGCATGACAACCCGATAACCGTAGATACCTGGCCTGGCGATATTAAAATCACACTACATGGAGCAGTGGCAAACGCAGGACCTTTTACAGTAAAAGTGCGTGGCGCAGGCAAAGAAGACTGGATATTTAGTGACATACACAGGACGAAGAAACAATTCTATTCTAATGGTAATGGTGATCTGGACATTACCCCTGTGGGTTTTGACATCTATAGTATGCTACAAAACATCGGCAGCATCACTCAAGGCGCGAACGGCGGCGATAAAGATAAGCTTAAGCAAGAGTTTGGCAACACCGAGGACACGAATCGCGTCTCACTCCACCCCTTCCCAGACGCGACTGATTATAAATTTCTGCTTTTCTACGGAAATGACACTACTGGTAAGGATGACGTTTGCGAATTTTCCCTTTCTGATTACACATACACATACACAGACCCCGGTAGCACTACAGATATAACAGAGACAGGAGTAGTTAAACCTGCTTTTAAAGATTCTTACTATTGCGATGCCACGGTGCATATGCTAACCGTGGGCAGTGGAAATAATCCCGGCAATGATGTTGGCGAATGGCCCGCAAAAGGCGCGGACCCCACAGATCCAAATCCCAATAATTTCGTTTTTGATCATAAACACATCCCGGCAATTAATGTAAAGGGTGTTGCCGTTCCGCATGTGGATGAGAAAGAGCAGCTGCCTTCTGTCTATGACTCTTTTGGAAGTGACTGGGTGAATTACAGCATCGGGAATAGGCCCGGCTGCTGCACCGCACCACTTAATGCTTGCTTCAATCAAGACGGCTGTAGTTTTGAGATATATAGTCGTTCCGGAAGCGCCGGGAAATATAGAATTATGCTGTTGCGACGAAACACTGACGATCAAACCGAGCAACAACAAATGTTATATATGTCAAGTGACAAGGTACTTAATGGCGACCAGTTTACCGATTTAACTGCCGGTGGGATTCCTTATGACCAGGAAGCAAGCAATGGCAAAAATGTTCTATTTTGCGACGGAAGCTCAAAAAATCCGTGCAACAAGGTCGAAATTCAAGAGGGATGGTACTATGCAGTTGTTACAACCGACGAACCATTTAAGATTTCCGACTCGCATAGTAGCAGCGATGGCAGCTGGTATTTCCCCCTCTGCTCTCAGGCATTTCACCTTGGCGGGGCCCAACCACCGGGATCCTTATTAAGCGGCTGCATACCTTTAAATCAAAACGGCTGCACCATAGGAGCAACCGCTACAACTAAAACCCCTGCTGGAGATTGCTGTACAGACAAAGTTCCTAATCCCACCTGTATGGTATATTCTGTACCTGTTTCAGTATCGCAAGCTGCAGCGAGCAGTACTATTCCAAACAGTATGTGCATAGATGGCAAAGAGGCGAGTAGCCAACTGAAACAACTGGCGACGGACATGTACACTACCTCCGGGAAAAGATATACCCCCAGAGACGTGTGCCCAGACGGCATATGCGAGACTGCGCTTGGCAACATAGCTACCACTCCTGAGGGATTTGTAAACTCATTACTCAGCGTTGTTTTAAGCGTTGTCGGAGGAATTGCCATAATCTTGATAATAATCTCCGGATATAGACTGATGATCTCCCAAGGGAATCCGGAAAATCTCAAAAACGCCAAAGATCAACTGACTGCCGCTATTGTTGGTCTTTTATTTGTAATTTTTTCGCTCGTACTCTTGCAAGTAATCGGATATAACATTTTAGGACTACCAGGATTTAATCAATAATGAAATTGCTTGCGCTTACAATATACAACGCCGATGGGGATAAGATACCAATTAAAGGTGTCGGCGGGATGCCCCAAGGCGGCCCCGGTGATGCGCTCCCCAATATCGTGAGTGTTGGTCTTGATCTACTTGTCTTAACAGCAGTAATCCTTTGCCTTTTTTATCTTATCTGGGGTGGAATAAATTGGATGATGTCCGAAGGCGATAAGGAAAGATTAAATAAAGCAAGACAAAAAATAGTTTTTTCCATAATCGGATTGGGAATTGTATTCATATCATTTTTGATAATTAATGTTTTCTATGCGTTCTTTTTGGGAAAGGACGTAAGTCCGTTTGTTTATGGCCATTAACTAAAATAAAATGGGTACTTGACAACGGCAAAAAAACAGATTAGCATTTACTTAATAGATGAAAAAATTTGCAATTATATTATCCTTAGGCACATACCTCTCGCTTGCTTCTTCTGCACTTGCCGATACAAATGTTAGTGCTTGTGTTAATGGACAATTCTCAGTATTATGCGGGTTTGGAGCAGGCGATTTTGGAAACATAGTCGGTACCTTAATCTCGTTAGTATTTGTAGTTGCGGTTGTTTTTGCACTTTTTTACCTGATCTATGGAGGGTTCCGCTGGTTAATTTCCACCGGAGACAAACAAAAAGTTACCGAGGCAAGAGAGCACATTATAGCTGCTATTATTGGTTTAGTTATTATCTTCTTAGCTTATTTTATACTTAACATTATCTTGGGCTTTTTTGGAGTCGGAAGTTTGTCTAACCTAACAATGCCTAATCTCACGATTAATCACTAGTTATTACGCTCAATCCCCTATTTCTTGCTTTTTAATCTAATTATTGTTAATCTTTAATTATGCTTGGATGCTTTGCCGATGGGACAGACGTTGCAACAGTAGACTGTGTTTTTCAATTAATGGCCAACCTTATTTACTGGCTTCTTATTTTCTCGGGGACAATTGCCTTAATCATTATTATCATTTCCGGTATTCGATTTATTACGTCCGGCGGAGAGGCAAAAAGCGTGGAAACGGCAAAAAAAGGAATGACATTTGCAGTTTTAGGATTATTACTTGTTTTTCTTTCTTTTTTAATTCTCAATACAATCGCTTTTGTTACCAACGTTGCTTGTATTAAAAGCGCTGCCAACGGAGACAGCGTCTCGTTAGTCGCTCCCTTTCAAGCTTGTAACTAATTCTACCTATCTCTTGTTAACCAACAATCTCACAAGCATTACAATTGTTAAATCCAATAGAATTGGCGTAATTAAAAACGGGTCTGCGTTTTTAAAAAAATTGACAATTTCTTTTTCTTGTATAATTTGCACAAAAAACCGTGCGGCTTCTGCTTTAAGAATAAAAAGGGCTGCCAAAAGAAGAAATAAAACAAACAGAAGCTCAACCGTTCCCTCAAGGTCTTTTTTGCTGGAAAACAAGGTATTTCCTACCGCAAAAATAACATAAAATGAAGATGCTAATATAATCAAGTTTTTGATAGCAAATTCATTAATGTAAAACAAAATTCCAAAAATCAAGGCCAATCCCAATAAAACCGGGGCAACTCCTATTATCGTTCTTCTAAAAGGATCTGTTTTTGCCACCTCAACACTCCCCAACCGGATTTCCCCTCCCGTAATTTTCGGGACTAGCTCCATGCCCCCTGTTTTAACAAAAAACAAACCCGCGGATAAAAGATGCGCTAACTCATGTATAACAATTCCGGGAAAAAATAAACAAAAAATTAAATTTACAGTCATCTCCTCGCTATTTGTAAATTTAAAAAACAATCTTAATAAAGACTTTGTTAAAAACTTAGACAAAATAAAAAGAGCAACAAGTTCGATAAAGAATGACAACTGATACATTACTTTATTTTAAACACATCTCTCAAATTTAACAAATTTATCTAAAAATTATTTGAGTTTTCACATCTAGCCTCAAAGTTAATTTTTTTTGACCTAGTTTGATAATCTTGCATCATAATTTTTCACGTAATACACTTTTTCTATATGGATAATCACCCTATTCCTCAAGATATTACAGGCTTTGAATTTAAGCTCGTAGGCGACATGACCGTTAAGCAATTTGCATATGTTGCCAGCGGCGTTATCAGCGGATTTATTATGTATGCCATGCCCCTCCTCTCCTTGATCAAAATCCCGCTTATTCTTCTTTTCGTGGGAACTGGCGCCGCTTTTGCTTTTTTACCGATTGAGGGACGGCCAATGGACTTAATGCTTAAGAATTTCTTTAGAGCTATTTTTAGCCCAACTCAATATGTTTATCGCAAAGCGGGCGGGCAGCTCTTTGCCGAAGAGAGAGCTACATCTACAGACCAGGATAACATCTCCAATGCCAGCAAAATTGCTGCATTTTCGGAGAAACAACTTCGGGATTTTCTAAACGCATTGCCGAAGAAAAAAAGCAAACTTGACCAAAAAGAAACAGTTTTCTTTCAATCCCTAAACCAGTATGGAAATGGGAATACTAAACCTGCTCAAACCGTCCCAAACTTTATTCCGGAGCATATCTTTGCAAAAAAACCGCAACCAGTAGCACAGCCCACGCCAATTCCTGTAAATAAAAACGACAATAAAACCGCTGCTACTCAGGATTTGTTAAAAACAGCCGCGGTCCTGGATAAAGAATTAAAAGAAGCAAAAGCGAAAACAGCGACACAACCAAATATAGACACAAATCGATATTTAGGCGCTCATCAAAAAGTTGTCGAATTGCAGGGGAATTTAAGCGATCTTCTTTTGCAAAAACAGCAACTCGAAGCAAAGCTTACTGATCTACAAAAGAAAATGGAAAACCAAGGAAAACCCGTGTTTAGCCCATCTATGGCCCAGCCAACCGCTGCTGAAACAAAATTTGTCAGAAGCATTCCCCAAAGCATGCAAAAAAGCGTCGGGCTTCCAGTAACCCCTGAGTTCCCAAACGTCATTACCGGCATTATCAAAGACCCAAGAGGAAACCCCTTGCCAAACATTTTAGTTGAAGTAAAAGATAGCGGAGCAAATGCCGTAAGAGCTTTTAAAACGAATGCGCTTGGTCAATTTGCCTCCGCCACTCCGCTTAGCAATGGCGACTATACCATCTCTTTTGAGGATTCAAGGGAACAAAACAAATTTGACACGGTTACTTTTAAAGCGGATGGGAAAATCATTCTGCCAATCGAGGTCATCTCGGTTGACACAAGAGAAGAATTAAGGAGGTCTCTTTTTAACTAATATGGCTAATACTGTCCGCAAAAACGCTACACCCTCCCAACATTTTATCGAAATTACCGATATTATTGACGAGCTTGTTATTCTGGCGGGGGGCAACGCATGCCTAGTAATTGAGGTTCAAGCCACAAACTTTTCCCTTTTGTCGCTGGAAGAACAAGGCGCTAAGATTTATTCCTACGCTTCACTTCTCAATGCCCTTTCCTTCCCTATTCAAATTGTTATTCGAAGCAAAAAGCTTGATGTTTCAAATTACTTAAAATTGCTTGACGAAGAAAAAGCCAAGGCGCAAACAGAGGTCCTCTCAAAACAAATAGGGTTATACCGAAATTTTGTTCAGGAATTGGTAAAAGTAAACACCATTCTTGATAAAAAATTTTATATTGTAATTCCTTATTCTTCTTTAGAAAAAGGTGTCGGCGGGGTAGCAGAAACTGTTGGAGATAATTCATCGCAAGGGAATTTTATTGCAGGAGCAAAAGCGGCTCTTTATTCAAAGGCTGACTCTGTGCACACTCAGCTTAACAGATTAAACCTAAAGGCAGAAACATTGGGCAAAGAAAAGCTAACAAAACTATTCTACAATATTTTTAATGACGAGGGGATTAGCCATCAACAGACAGAGGACGTAACAAAACCGATAGCAAGCGGCATAAAACAACTATAATGTTTAATAACAAAAAAGCAAGCACTACAACAGTTTCGCAAAACGCTTCAAGCGTTCCAGAATCTATAAAAAACGTTCAGAAGGGAATGGTTTCTATCCCGGATATCCTTGCCCCGTCCTCAGTTGAAGTAGACTTTAGCCATATTCGGGTTGGCGAAAAATATTACAAAACCTTATTTGTAATCGGGTACCCAAGATTTGTTTCCGCAAACTGGCTTGAACCATTAATAGATTTTGATCATTCAATGAATATCTCTATGTTTATTTATCCCGCCTTGGCTGCCGATGTTTTGTCAGACTTAAGAAGAAAAATCGCCGAGATGGAGGCAACGGTATATTCTCAGGCAGAAAAGGGGTTAGAGCTTGATCCCAAAGTAAAAGCTTCCCTAGAAGATGCCCTCGCCGTGCAAGAAGAACTTGCCAAAGGCATGGAAAGATTTTTTCAATTCAGCCTTTATATTACTATTTCATCCGATAGTCTTAAAGAGTTAACCGAAACTTCAAAAAGATTAATGATAACCCTTAACTCAATTCTTATTATGCCAAGAGCTGCCACTCTTCAGATGGAAGACGGATTCAAATCCACCATCCCAATTGGACGAGACAAGCTGTTTATGATTAGGAATATGGACACCACTTCTTTAGCTTCAACATTTCCCTTTACATCTGCCATGCTTGCCCAAGATAAAGGAATCATGTATGGAATAAACCAACAGAATGGATCATTGATTATCTTTGACCGGTTTTCGCTTGAAAATGGCAACGAAGTTGTTTTTGGGAAGTCTGGATCTGGAAAGTCCTACTTAATTAAACTCGAAGCGTTAAGACAATTTATGTTTGGGGTGGAGGTAATCATGATTGACCCAGAAGGAGAATATGGCAACTTATCAAAAACAATAGGCGGTGAAGAAGTTAGTTTTACACCATCCTCCATGATAAAGATTAATCCTTTTGACCTCTCCGGATTTTACGAAGAGGGAGAAAATGAGTTGGGTCTTAAAATACTTTCCCTACATGCCCTTTTAAAAATTGTCATGGGCGATCTTGATCCTACTCATGACGCCATTTTAGACCGCGCACTAGTTGAAACTTACCGACTAAAAGGGATAACAACCGACCCGGCAACTCAAAAAAAACAACCGCCAATCATGGAAGACTTATACAAAGCCCTACTCGGGATGGAAGACGCTAAATCCGGAGAACTTGCTTTAAGGCTGGAAAAATTTATTAAGGGGAGCCTTAGCGGAATATTTAATCAACAATCCAATTTTGACATCAAGAATCCATTTACATCTTTTAATCTAAAAATGTTGGAGGATGAATTGAGACCGATTGCCATGCACATCATTCTAGACTTTGTTTGGACAAAAGTTAGAAGAACGGTTAAAAAAAGACTTTTGGTCCTAGATGAAGCTTGGTACATGATGAAATATGAAGATTCCGCTTCGTTTGTCTACAGCATAGCCAAACGATCCAGAAAATATTACCTAGCCCTAACCACTGCCACTCAAGATGTCCAAGACTTTTTATCAACAGACTATGGGAAAGCTATCTTGTCTAACTCTTCTATTCAAATGCTTTTGAAACAGAGCCCAACTGAGATTGATTTAGTAGCTAAAACATTCTACTTGACTGCAGGTGAAAAACAATTGTTGTTATCGGCAAGTGTCGGGGAAGGATTGTTTTTTGCCGGACAAAGCCATGTCGCGATGAGGGTTATTGCCGCACCACATGAGAACAGCATGATTACTTCAAATCCACAGGAAATTATGGATAAGACCAAGACCCAGGCAACAGTGGCAAAAAACATAAATGAAATAAATATTCCAGCCGCAAAGGCTACAACTTAAAATAAATGGCACAAAATACAGAAAGAGTAATTAATATTGGCATTGCAAATGCCAAAAGATATGAAGGCGTACTTAAAATGGCCGACTCAAACACTAGGGCCATTCTTGAGTTTTCCACTGACAGAAATGCATTAATAGATAAGCTTGTTCAAAAGCTTGGTTTCTCACAACCTGATGCTGTTGAAATTGCATCCCTGAAGCAAGATTATGATATTTATAAACATGCTATTGCCCCTAAAGGGACGGGAATGGAAATCAAACCAGAAGAAAGCAGAGGAGGAGAATCTTTTTCAATTCCTTTCTCTCACAATAACGAGGAAAAAAATAACATTACTACCAAGCACGACACAAAGGCAGACGACCAACGCTTGGCAGATAAATGGAAAGCTGAATCAAAAACAGAAGCCGACAAAGAGATAAAGAGAGGAGATTACGAAACTGATAAAGAATATTCTGATGCAAAAGAGAAATTTAGACAGAAATACCATGACGATAAAGTAAAAAACAATCCGCAGATTGCCGAAAGAATGAAGGCCACACAGAGACTAGGCAAAGACACCTTGGTAAACCCTACGTTTAACAATCCTGAACTTTCTTGGGCCTTGCAAAAAGACGAAATCCATAGACTAACGGAAGAAATGAAGAATCGTCAAGCAACAACTGGTACTATCCCAGGGGCAAGCGGAGGAGAACATGAAGCTACTCCTCAATCCCCAACCGCAGGCCAAACACCTAAACCGCCTACCAAACCCAACTCTCATATGCATAACCCGCTTAAAAAATTGCCGGGAGTAGGTAAATTAAACCCAGCAGATCTCAAGTCTCTTTTTACCAAAAGACTTCCTTTAATCCTTGTAACATCTATTCTTGGCGGTCTTGCTCTTATTGTTTTTATGGTTGTTATCACTGGCGGCGGGGCTGTGGCAGGTGCCCCACAAAATCAAAAAAAATTACCTCCAAGCGGCGGAACATGTGTTGAGCCCATGGACTTAAGCCTAGTCCCCGACTATGTCAAAATTGGGTATATGGAGAATTCACATACTCTTGATGACCAAACAAATGAGCCTGGTCAACAAATAACCGATCCTTGGGAAATAAATTTTATATATAAAGCTTTTTCCATTCCATTAGGATCTCCCACCTATAGAAAGCTACTAACAAATGACGGTGCGAACCCTGTTACCGTTTACTTCTTTGACGCTGAGACGGGGGGGCATGCTTCTGGGGGCGGTGGTTATGATAATCGATCAATGGGTTTTTGGGGAACTCTTGAATTAGCCAGAAGAGCCCCCGAAGATGCATCTCATCTACTAATACATGAGTCTGGACACACTATTCAACATGCCCATGGATCAGGCGTGCTTGGCTTTAACCTCGACAGCTTAAGCTCACAAGATGGTACCGCCTGTTATGAAATTGACCCACCTATTGATGATCCCGCTGGTAATCAGTGGCTTAAGACCTACGCTTTGAGAAATGATACCGAAACTAGAGGGAGTGACACTGTCAGTTGTCCGTGGTCGGGAGTGTCGGGCAGCCCTGTTGATCACGGTCATGC
>Ga0182027_10016072_pt1 | contig 10248 bp, 13 predicted proteins | sample 712E1DmetaG_FD_121300 | JGI IMG/M metagenome (GOLD analysis project Ga0182027, IMG submission 121300) | Permafrost microbial communities from Stordalen Mire, Sweden - 712E1D metaG (Illumina Assembly) | ecosystem: Environmental > Terrestrial > Soil > Wetlands > Permafrost | place: Sweden... | reverse complement strand
TGCATTCCTAATTGGGCCGCGTGAAAAAAGCAGGATCATGAAAAAATCCGGTCAAATACTTTTGGGACAGTCTCTGCCGCTCTGCCCTGAATTCTTGGGCGGCGCAGCAGCGCCGCCCTACCGGGTTACGACCTGCCACGACTCGACAGAGTCTCGCCCTTTAGCTGCCGTCGCCGATGCGTTACGGGCCCGACACCCTGTCCCTTCACAATCCCGCGCCATCCGAGCCGGGGCTTCAAGCCCAATACCGGCCAACTTCGGGCCAAAGCAAAGTCAGCCCCCATCGCTCTTTCACCACCAACCTCAAAAAGTGTAAATAGTGAGGACACCCGCCCTAATGGGTGACACGAATGGCACTTAGATAAGACCTAAAACATTCTTGGACAACGACTTACGTCGATGGGGGTCGGGCAGGATTTGGAAGAGAATCTGGCGGGATAGCCTCTCCATTTTTCCTATCGTTTTTTGCAAGTTGCGCCCGTTGTGGATGGCCTGGCGCAAGAATTGGAACTGCTCCGGGCTGAGGGCCACGGTGATCGTCTTGCGCGCCTCTTTGCGGGTCCACTGGTAACCGGAGCGCGGTGGCTGGAGAGTGGAACGATCCAAGACCGAGCCGTGGCTGATGTAGCCGGTTCGGGCCAGGCGGTCGCGCAGGCGGCGGAATTGACTTTGCAGGGCCTCAGGGGGCGCGGGTTTCTTTTTCATGGCGTCATTTTAGGCTGGCTGTCAAGGCCTTTACAAGTATATATACTTGTTATGCAAACGCCTTTCTTTCCCTCTTGGAGGGCGCGCCTGGCTCCGTTGGGCCGGCGCGCCCAACCCCTCCGCCAGCAAAGTCTCCTTCACCTGGATCAACTCTTCGGCCCGCTGCTGCCGCCGGAGCTTTTGTCCCAAACCCAGGAGGGGGACAATTGCCGGGAGCGGGTCTTTAGCGTCCGCCGCACCTTCTTTGGCTTTCTCTATCAGGTGCTCAATCCCGACTGCCCCTGTCGTGAAATCGTCCGCCAAATCCAGGCCCTCTTCGCCTTGCACGGCGGCGGCCCGGTGGCCTCCGGCAACAGCGCCTACTGTCAGGCGCGCGCCCGGCTTCCCTGGGACATTTTGCCGCGCCTGCGTTGCGCCGCGGCGGCTCAGGCCCAGAAAGCCGGCCAGCTTTGGCACGGTCTGTGTGTCAAAGTCATTGACGGCACCAGCGCCAAGCTGCCCGACACCCCCAAAAACCAGTGTGCCTATCCCCAGCCCGGCGGCCAAAAGCCCGGCTGCGGTTTCCCGCTCTTGAAACTGGTCGGCGTCTTCAGCCTGAGCACGGGGGCTTTGCTCGATCACGCCAAGGGCAACAAGCACCAGCACGAGTTGACTTTGTTGCAAAAGCTCCTCTGCCAATTCAAGCCCGGCGACCTGGCTCTGGCCGATCGGGGCTTCAGCACTTATGCCCTGCTGGCGTTGTTCTGGCTGCGCGGGGTCTGGTGCCTTTTCCGGCTCCATCACGCCCGCCCGGCCGATTTGCGCAAAGGCAAACGATTGGGCCGCAAGGACCGCATGATGGTCTGGCGCAAGCCCTGGCTTTGGCAGAGACCCCGTTACTTGCCCAAGGCGATCTGGAAACTCATTCCCCAGGAATTATCCGTGCGCGTGGTGCGCTTTACCCTGGCCGTGCCAGGCTTTCGTTCTCAGTCCGTCACCCTGGTCACCACCCTGCTCGATGCCCAAGCCTATCCCGCCGAAGAACTCGCCCGGCTCTATGTCCGGCGCTGGCAGATCGAACTGTGGTTCCGGGACATCAAAACCTCCATGGGCATGGAAGCGCTGCGCTGCAAAAGTCCCAAGATGGTGCATAAGGAATTGGAAATGTTTTTCATCGCTTACAACCTGATCCGCTGCCTGATGGCGCAAGCCAGCCTCACCCACCAGGCTCCGCTGGAACGCCTGAGCTTCAAAGGCACCGTGGACTCCGTGCGGCAATTTGCCGGTGCCATCGCGCAAGCCCGTTCGCGCCGGAAACAGAAACTACTTATGGCTCAATTACTGGAGATAATCGCCCAGGATCAGGTGCCCGATCGTCCGGGCCGGCGCGAACCTCGCGCCGTCAAGCGCCGACCCAAACCCTATCCGTTGCTCAATCGTCCACGCAGCCTCTTCCAGGAAATCCCCCACCGCAATCGCTATTGGAAAAACAAACCCAGAAAACATAGAAAGCTAAACTAAGCGCCATTCAGGACTGATACCGGATTGGCTTACCCGGCTTTAGCCCAGCCTTATTTCTCTCGTCGGTGCGGACAGTTCCAGTTAAGCTCCCTCCGATGAAGTTGTGGACGTCAATGGTATTGGTCATGTTCGCTCTTGCTGGCCACCTGTTCGGGCAGGAGCGAGACTTTTCTCAGTACAACTTCGCCATCACGCTGTCCGGCGGCTGGCAATTGGTGACGAATCAGGCTTCCCGGCCCGGTGTGGTTGCCACCTTCGTCGATGCCGCTAAAATCCGCCAGCTTGTGCTGGTAGTTTATGATCACCAAGCGTCCGGAAACCTAGACGATCGTTTCATTTCCGAGCTTGAACGGGGGATGGAAAGCTCTGGTGCGGGCAAGCGAGTATCGGGTCGGCTTATAGAGGTACGCGGCATCAAAAGCTACGAACGACTCGGAAATGTCATGGCCGACGGAAGGCACGCCACCTCGCTGACGCAAGTCGTCCCGGTTCAAGGGCGGATTTACCTGTTGCAGGCACTCAAGATCGAAGGAGAGGCTAGCGATGACCCAGAAATCCGGAGTCTTTTGGCCAGCTTCCGGTTCATCACGCCTCCTGTGGCTCAAACAGGCCCGCCTCCGAACGGCGGTGCCTTTCGTACCTTTCTCTGGGCAGGGTTCACCCTGGGGATCTTCGGGGGCATTGCGATTCTTAGAAGCCTGCGCAAACCCCCGATGTCTCCTGCGCAGGGCCGCTGACACCCTGCGCGACCGAAGTGCCGACAGGTCTTGGAGTGCGCGCGCGCCAGCGCCGCTTTCCCACCGCCCCGATCACTTCCCGGTAGAGGACTGCCCGCCCTAAAGTAAATAGAGGTAAAGCCGGTTCAAAAAGCCGGCTCAAAAACCTTGTGGCACGGGGGCTGTTGCTCTTAGCTTGTCGGCAATGCGGCCATTGCACAAATTGGGAAAAATCCTGGGCGGCGATTCCCCTCGGGTTCTTCCGCCATCAATGGCGGCGCGTCTTCAAAACCGTTCCCGCCATGCTGCCGATTAGCGTCTTAATCCCCACCCGCGATTGCGGGGCGCTCATGCCCGGCCATCTGCAATCCCTCAAGGGCTGGATTGATCTGGCGGAGGAGGTGGTGGTGGTGGACAGCGATTCCAAGGACGGCGCCGTCGAGATGCTGCGGCGCGGTTTGGCGCATCCCCGCCTCCGATGCCTGAGTCATCCGCCCGGTTTGTACCAATCGTGGAATTTCGGAATCCAACACATCAGCGCGCAATACTTCTATATCTCGACGGTTGGCGACTCGATCACCCGCGAGGGTCTGGAGCATCTCCTGGCCGTGGCCGAGGAGTTCCAAAGCGGGGTGGTGATCAGCAAACCCGCTTTCATGGCGGAGGACACGCGCCCGGCGGCGGACATCCGCTGGCCGATTGACGATTTGATCCAAACGCTCGCGGTGACCCGGCCGCGCGCGGTCTCGTGGCTGGAATGTTTGTTGTTCACCGCGGTCCATCTCGATGGGACCCTGCTCGGCAGCAGCGCCAGCAATCTTTACCGGACGGACGCGCTGCAAAAGTTTCCCTTTCCCGCCGACTTCGGAAAAGCGGGCGACGCCGCCTGGGCGGCCCGGCATTTTGCCGACCTCAAATGGGCCGTCACACCCCGGAAGTTCTCCACTTTTCTGCGCCACCGGGATTGGACCGCCGCCGCCGAGCGCCAGAGCTGGAAGACCTCAACCCGCCTGGACCAGGTTTTGCGGGAGGCCGTCCAGACCGCCGCCGCGAACGGAGTCCTTTCCCGGGCCGAGTTGGAAGCTCATGCCGTCGCGGAATTGCTCGACGCGGCCGGCCTGTGGCTGGATGGCAAGCAGGCCTTTGACCTGCGCCGGGCGCGCCGGTGGCCGTGGCACCTGAACCCGGCGGCCTGGAGCGCCCGCTCGCTCCGCAACCGCCAGCGCCGCCGCCTTTTGCAGTGGCGCGACCGGGCGCTGGTCCGCCTCAGAACGGAGTCCGCGGCCGGTTCTTGAGAGCCGGAATCCAGCGGCCCATTTGGAAAATGGAGCGCCGGGCCGAGACCGGGGTGATCGGCGTCGTGAAAATCTTCTCGAAAAAATTCAACAGCCGTTCGCGGCTGAAAAATTCGTTCGGCTGGTTGTTGTGAAAATACGGCTGGCGCAAATACTCCAGGTATTTGGCGTCGTCCTGGTCCAGTTCGATGATCTTTTCGATGAGCGCCTCTTCGCCCGGAAAATCGAAATAATTGAGAAAGCTCCTGGGATTGAATTCCTCCGCAATCCCCGGATTTCCCCAATAAATCGGCATGGCGCGCGCTTGCATGGCCTGGATGATCTTCTCGGTCGTGTAGCCGGGCACGGAGGCGTTCTCGAAGGCGAGATTGAATTTGTAGGGCCGCAGAAACCCCAGCTTGGCGGCCGCGCCCGGCGGCACGCGATAACCCGTGTTGTTGAGCGCGCCTCCGGCCGAGTCCACTTTCTTGTATTGGCAAAGGCGGTGGAAAAACTCGTTGCGGACGCGGGTTTTCCGGTTGGCGTAGCCCGCCAGGAAACCGCAAAACCTGGTTTTCGCGGCCATGATTTGTTCCGCGCTCTCACTGTCCTTGAGCAGGGCGCGCGGATTGTGCAACGCGTAGGAGGGCAGCCGGAGGTTGCGGGGATCATCAAGCTGGCGGCAGGTCAAGGCGTAATCGCAGAGGCTGAAATCGGGCGCAAAATCTTCCACGCACCAGTGGATCTTGACGCAATTATGCACCCGGTGAACATGCTGCCCCAGGTCGGCGAAAATCAAAAAGTCCGGACAATCGCAGATTTCCACCTCGAAGCGTTCGCGCAGAAGATGGCAAAAGAAATTGTTGGTCTTGGAATACCCCGGCCAAAAATCGCAGAAATCGAGTTTTACTTTGAGCATCACTTCAAGGCTGTCAAATTCCGGCAGAGGCGCAAGACCTCTTTGGCCGAGCGCTCCATTGAAAAAACCCGCGCCACTTTCTCGTGCAGCGCCGCCGCCCCGGCCGCGTCCAGCCCCGGCTCGCCCGCCTGCGCCGCCATCGCTTCGGCCAGCGCGGCGATGTCTTCCGGCGGCACCAGTCTCCCATAATTGCCAACCCGAAAGGCTTCCGGAATTCCGTCCAGCGCCGAGGCGATGACCGGTTTGCCGCAGGCGTGCGCCTCGCAGATCACCAGCCCCAGCGCCTCGGTGCCGATTTGCGGATGGACCAGGCAATCCATCGCGTTCATCACCGCCGCCATGTCCGCCGCGTAGGGCGTCAGCCAGGCCTTCCCGCCCAGGCCCAGCCGCGCTATGTCCGCCCGCAAAACCTCCGCCATGCTGCCACGGCCAATGATCAGAAAGCGCGCCCGCGGAACTTGCTGGTGGATCCGCGCGGCGGCCGCCAAAAACTCGCGCTGCCCCTTGCCGCGCGGCAAGTCATAACCGCCCGCCACCGCGAACCCGAAATGTTCCGGGGCCAGCCCCAACTCGCGCCGGGTCTGCGCCGCGTCGCGCGGGCGGAACCGGCCGGTGTCTATCCCGCCGTAAATGACATGAATCTTCCCATGATCACCCCGCAGCGGCGGGCGGCTGCGCCGTTCCTCCTCGGGCGAATCCGGCTCATAAACCCCCTCCCGCAGCACGCGCGCCACGAATTCGGACACCGCGATCAGCGCGTCGCATTGCCCGAGCAAAAAACGCCGGCTGGCGAAGGACGCGGGGCTTTTCGCCAGATGTCGCGTGAGCACGATCCTGGGCTTTGCGCCGGACATTTTCGCCGCCAAAATCGCCGGCCACAAGTCGCGCCCATGGTGGCCGTGGACCACTTGAATCTTTTCCCGGCGAATCAGCCGCGCCGCGCGCAGCATGAATTTTAGTTTTGACGCCTCATTTCCCGTCTCGAAGAACGGCACGCCCGAAGCGCTGATGACATCGGAAAATTCCCGCCCGCCGGGACCGGCGAGCATGACTCGCTGGCCCAGCCGATGCAGGCCCGCCGCCAGTTGGACGCATTGGTCGTCGGTCCCGCCGCCGGTGAGCAGGGAATTGAGATGCAAAATCCGCAGTGGGGCGCGCTCCGGCTCAAGGGTGGATTTCATGCGGGCCTGGAGGCGTTTGAGAAATACTGTTCGATCCCCCGCTCGCAGCGGACTTTTCCCGATCGGATGGTTTCCGTCAGGCGTTGCCGGCTGGCTTCCAGGTGGCTGCGGCCCAGCATGGGGTGGTTCAAATGGAAGACAACGGCATGGCCATAAACAAATTTGCGCGGCCGGCCCAGATGATAAAGCCGCGTGCCCAGGTCCGAGTCCTCTCCAATGCCCCACCCGGTGTATTCCTCGTCAAATCCATTGATGGCGAGAAGATCCTCGCGCCAGAATCCCATGTTGCAGCCAATGATGCCGCGCTGGCCGGCGTTGCGGAGCGCCACCGCAAAGGGAAGGCGAACCGCCTTGGCCAGGCCGGTGATTCGTCCGGCGAGCATCCATCGCCACACGGGCGTGACGCCGGCGGTGAATGCCGCCGCAAATTGTTCCCGCACAAAACAGCGGCGCCCTTGCACCCAGAAATTCTTTTCCGCCAGGCTGGCGTGATCGGCAATGAATTTTCGATGCGGCACACAATCCCCGTCAAGCAGCACCACGTAATCGCCCTTCGCCGCCGCGACAGACTGGTTGAGGATGAGAGTCTTGCGGAAGCCCAGATTGGGCTGCCAGAGGTGGCGCAAGGGAACCGCCAGCCGTTGCTGCCATTGGCCGATCAACGCGCGCGTGGCGGGGCCGGAGCCATCGTCCGCGATGATCATCTCGCCGGGCATCTCCGACTGGCTCTGGACGCCCCGCAACACCTGGTCCAGCGGTTCGGGCCGCTCGTAAGTGGAGATGATCAGGGTGATTTGGGCGGCGCGCATGGCGGATGGGCGGGTTGCGAATGCTCGAACAGCCGGCTGTGCCGGACCAGGGTGGAATAGGCGGTGGAGGCCGCGATGAAAAAGCCGGGATAACCGTCCAGCAATCCCAGCCGGAAAAAATAAGCGCGCACAAAGCGCCAGCTCGCGCGAAAAATGGCCCCGGCGGCCGACCAGCGCGCCTTTTCCGCAAGCTGCCGTTGCAGATACAAATCAGCGTAGTAGTTGATCTTCCTCACGTAACTGCTGATGTCCGGATTGGAATAATGCAGCAGATCGCCCTCCAGTTTGGCCGACGCCCCTTGCAACGCGACTTTGTCATGCTCGGGGCTGCCCGCGCATTTTCCCATGCCGCGCCGGAACAGGCGCAGCACCCGGTCTGGATACCAATCGCCGTGCGTGATCCAGCGGCCCAGAAACCAGGTCTTGCGGGGAAAATCCGCCCCGGCGAAACTCTCCTGGCCGCCGGTGAAGAATTGTCCGATGGACTGGCGCAGTTCCGCCGAAACCTCCTCGTCCGCATCCAGCAGCAGGACCCACGGCTGTGTGGCATGGCCAAGAGCCAGATTCTTCTGGTCGCGAAAACCATGCCAGGGATGCCGGAAAATTGTTGCGCCAAAAGAAGTGGCGGCGCCTTCCGTGCCATCCGCCACGTCGTCGTTCAAGACCACCACGATCTCCGAAGTCCAGTCCGCCACGCTGGCCAGCGCCCTGCCGATCCGCCCGGCTTCCGCCCCGGAAATCATGCAGACCGAAATGGGCAGTTTATTCACCGTCGTTTCTTCCTCGGTGTGGTGGGTTTGATGCGGGTGAACGGCTGGTTGTGGTGGGCGATCTTTTTTTCCAGACGGGCGAGGATTTCCGGTTCCTCCTTCAACTCCGCCAGGGGCTTCAATTCCGCCCGCGCCAGTTTCAAATCCAATTTATTCCACTGCCGCGCCAGGATGCCGTCCACATCCAGCCAATCCTTCTCCCGGTTGGCAAAGCACTTAAAACAAAACCGCCATCCTTGTTTCTGGCAAACGGACTGCAACTCAAGCGCGGCGGCGATGACATCGTTCATTGCCTGATCCGTTTGTGAAACCAAGCCTGTTGTCTGACCAGGCCGGAGGTGCGCGACAGGCGGCGGTAGAAAGGAGCCAGGGAAAGCAGCCCCTCGATTTGCCGCCACGCCTGGCGCTCTGTCAGGTTGGCCAATTCATCCCGCCGCACCTCATCCAGGGCCACGGCCGCATCGCGCCATTGTTGCATCCAGCGCCGCTGTTCCGCCGGTGTTGTTGCCATCTTCATGCTCCCCACCCTACCACCCCCTCCCGCCCAAGTCAGCCTTAATTTGGCCGCCACACCTGGCAGGGGCGCGAAGTCAAGGTGGCATGGCTCCCCGCCAAGTGAAGCGCGGTAGGGCTGCGGTGCCCCGCAGCCTCACTTTTGAGGGGTCACTCTTGCGCCAAACAGGGACACCCGAGATAAAAGTGGGGGACGGACCCTTTGTCCCGGAGGGACATCGGACAATAGCCCGGCACGCCCGTGCCGGGTCCATGCGCCCAAAACTCTGTTCTCTCTGTCTGTGTGCTCCTGTTCAAAGGCGTTTTTCATATCCCCTTTGCCCATGCCCATCCACCCCTCTTCCCCGGCAGCCAATCTTTTTGACCCGATTTTTCTGACTTCCCTCCCATCCGTTCTCCCGGTGGAGTGGCAAGGATCAAGTCAGAAACATGGGGTCAGAAACATTTTCAACGCAAAGCCGCAAAGACGCTGAGACGCCAAGACGGAACAGACCCTTTGCGCCTTCGCACCCTTGCGCCTTTGCGTTAAATATCCCGGGGCCAATCCGCATGACGGGGTCATAACCGGGTAACCCGGTCAACCCCGAAATTCGGAATTTTATTCATAATCATGACGCGGCAGTTTTAGGGTCTGCCCCCTGTAGATTCGTTTTCATCAAATCCCATTCAGCTTTCCGGGCTTGACCCCTTCGCTTCTGCGCGGAAAGCTTCTATAGTTTGCTCGCTCATCGGAAAGGCCCAATTGCGCGGCGCGAGATACCAGTATGCCTGAAATGCTATCACCAGGACGATCACGAATCGAAAAGCGTGTCTCAAGATGTGTTCCGGTTTCATAAACATGTCGGGTCGAGCCCGGAATTCGGAATTCTATTCATGATCATGACGCGACAGTTTTGCGGCCCGCCGTCTCTATCTTCTTTTTCATCAAATCCATATTCAGCTTTCCGGGGTTGATTCCTGCACCTTCACCAATCGTTCGTAGAATATTTTCACTTTGCCTACTCCTCCTGTTCCCACTGTCGCACAAACGCATGGCGAATTGAGCGCAACTCTGGGTGTGAGCTTTTACTATCACGCCACCACTAAATTGAACCCTTCGGCGAAGCCCCCTCCGTCCAAAAGGAAGAGGAAATGAGTCGAAACGGCAAGACCCGGGGCAGCAACCGTAAAATGCGGTTCCAGAAGATAATTCGTTGACTTTCGTTGAGCTTCTGCTAATTTCTGTAAATACAGAAATGAATTTGGATCCTGTCATAGAGAAACTGGTATTGCACTGGGGAGAAATGGGCGCGCGCTGGGGCATCAGCCGCATGGTGGCGCAAATCCATGCCTTGCTGTATTTCTCACCCCAGCCAATGACCGCGGACGAAATTGTGGAGGCTCTCGGCGTCGCGCGCTCTCATGTGAGCAACAGCCTCAAGGATCTTCAGTCTTGGGGCGTCGTCAAAGTGGTTCGTGTCACGGGAGACCGGCGTGAACATTTTCAATCCATCAAGGATGTATGGCAATTATTTGAGATACTCCTGGATGAACGCAAGCGTCGGGAGATGGATCCGACGCTTAAGGTGCTCCGCGAAACGCAGGCGTTGCTCAATGATGGCACCAAGGTCGATGCCCACACCCAAGAGAGGGTGAAGGAGATGCTGGAGTTTTTCGAGTTGATGGATGGTTGGTTTGGCGAAGTCCGGCGGTTGCCTCTGGCATCGCGGGTCAAACTCGTCAAATGGGGAACGCAGATTCGAAGCTGGCTAAAATAATTTTTTTGGCTGTATGTTTCACAAAATACAGGAACCACAGAAATATGAATGAGAATCAAATCCACGCGGTCACCGGGGCATTTGGTTATTCCGGCCGTTACATC
>Ga0182027_10016071_pt1 | contig 10248 bp, 11 predicted proteins | sample 712E1DmetaG_FD_121300 | JGI IMG/M metagenome (GOLD analysis project Ga0182027, IMG submission 121300) | Permafrost microbial communities from Stordalen Mire, Sweden - 712E1D metaG (Illumina Assembly) | ecosystem: Environmental > Terrestrial > Soil > Wetlands > Permafrost | place: Sweden... | reverse complement strand
GGGCCGGTGCGCATCAAGGACGTCGAGGAAGGCCAGCAGAAGATCGTGGCCATCATCCGCCACCTCGAAGAGACCGGCGAGATCATCATCTCCCGCGGCGAAGGCGACGAGCTTGTACAGTAAAGGATAGCACTATGGCGAAAACCGTGTTCCGGCCTTTTGAGATCGTTTCCTTGCAGTCGACTATGGTCCTCAAGCATGGGGGCCAGGAGAGTTCGCAGGATCTCCAGTCCGCGGAAGAGGCGCCCGAGGTCCTGGAATACGCGGGTCCCACCGCGGATGACTTGCGCAGCGAGGCGGAAGCCTTCAAGGCGCAGTGGGGCAAGGAGAAGGACGCGATGACGGCTTCCGCGAAGGCCGAGGCGGAGCACATCGTGAAGGAGGCCGAGAGCGCCGCATTCGAGGAAGTCCGGCGCAAGACCAATCAAGCCCAGAAGCTCAAGCAGGAGGCCGAAGAGGAGGCCTTGAGGATCGTGGGCGAAGCCGAGAAACACGTCGCCGAGCTCCAGTCCAGCGCCGAATCCCGCCTAGAGTCCGCCGAGCGCGAGGCTTCCAAGAAGGGCCGCGAGGAAGGTCGTGAAGAAGGATATAAAGAGGGCGTTGCCGAGGCGGAGCGCCTCGTCGGGCGTCTCCACGTCATACTTGACCGAGCTATGGACAAACGCGCCGAGATTTTGGCCGAGACAGAGGTCCAAGTAGTAGAGCTCGTTCTTCTAGTAGCCAGGAAAGTCGTCAAGGTCATCTCCGAGAATCAGAAGAGCGTCGTTGTGCAGAACATTGCCCAGGCTCTGCGCAAGCTCAAGACGAAGAGCGACGTCATCGTACGGGTCAACCTAGCCGACCTTCAGCTCGCGACCGAGCACGTGAAGGACTTTGTCCAGATGACCGAGAACGCCAAGAAAATGCAGATCGTCGAGGACTCGACGGTGGATCGCGGCGGCTGCGTGATAGAGACCGATTTCGGCGAGATAGACGCCCGCATCTCGAGCCAGCTAAACGAGCTCGAGGAGAGGATCCTCGACGTCGCTCCGATCAAGGCTCGCGGAAAGGTCCAGGGCTGATATGGAAGGGCTCGCGAAATATTTGAATATCGTAGAGCGTACCGACCCGATCAAGTACATAGGGCGCGTCACCAAGGTGCTTGGCCTCCTCGTCGAGAGTTGCGGGCCTCATGCCGTCATAGGCGAGGTCTGCCAGATATTGGTGCCGAGGCTGGGCAAGGCCGCCTACGCTGAGGTGGTAGGATTGCGCGAGGACGCCGTACAGCTCATGTCATACGAGGGCCTCGAGGGAATAGAGGTCGGATGCCAAGTCATAGCGACAGGCGAGCTCCTCCAGGTGCCCGTCTCCGACCGTCTTCTCGGGCGCGTCCTCGACAGCATGGGTAGGCCGGCCGACGGGAAAGGCGATATCTCCTCGGATACCTACTACCCCGCGGTCGCCAGGCCGCCCAATGCCCTCACTCGAAGGCGCATAACGCGCCGAGTGGTCACCGGCATCCGCTCCATCGACGGCCTCTTGCCGCTGGGGCGGGGTCAGCGCATAGGCATCTTCGCGGGTTCGGGCGTGGGCAAGTCCACGGTTATGGGCATGATCGCCCGAAACACGGACGCCGACGTGAACGTCATCGCGCTTATTGGGGAGCGCGGACGCGAGGTGCGCGAGTTCATTGAGAACGACTTAGGCGAGGAAGGCCTGCGGCGTTCGGTCGTGATAGTCTCGACCTCGGACACGCCGCCCCTCTCCCGCCTACGCGGCGCCTATGTCGCCTCCGCCGTAGCGGAGTATTTCCGCGACCAGGGCAAGGACGTGATGCTCCTTTTCGACTCAGTCACGCGATTCGCTCGCGCCCAGCGCGAGGTCGGCCTGGCCATAGGCGAGCCTCCCGCGACGAGGGGCTACACGCCGAGCGTGTTCGACTCCATGCCGAAGCTTCTCGAGCGGTCGGGTACATCGGATAAAGGCACTATCACGGGCGTATATACCATCCTCGTCGATGGCGACGATATGGACGAGCCCATCGCGGATACGGTCCGCGGCATCCTGGACGGTCATATCGTCCTCTCGCGGGACCTCGCGCAGCGCTACCACTACCCGGCGGTAGACGTGCTTAAATCCGTGTCCCGCCTCGTGAGCGCCGTGACGGGGCCGATAACCCAGAAAGTCATGGGCTACGTGCGCAAGGTCATGGCGGTCTATGAGGAAAACGCGGACATGATCACGATCGGCGCATACGTGAAGGGCTCCAACCCCGCGGTCGACGAGGCTATCGCCAAGCGGGAGGCCATCGAGGAATTCCTCATCCAGACCGTGGAGGAGAAGGCCCCGATCGCCGATACGATACGAAGGCTGTCGGGCATCGCCGGCATCGCCATACCGCCGCAGGAGCTTTCCGCCTACGCCGCGGAGGCCAAGGGCATGGCCATAGGCCCGGCCCTCGCCGAGCCGGACGTCCGCGAGGCCGGCCGGGAGGACTTCGCGTGACGCAAACAAGAATCAAGGATCACGATGCGCCCGGCATGGTCGGAGGCGCATCGTGAGACGATTCAAGTTCAATCTCGAGAAGCTCCTGGAGCTGCGAAGCTTCCACGAGCGCAGGGCGGAGCTGGTACTCGCCGAAAAGGCGGGCCGTTGCGCCATACTCGACGACCATCTGCGGGAAACGGCCCAGGCGCGCTCGCGGACCGGCCGCGAGATGTTCTCCGCGGGCCGAATTCTCGAGGATTATCGCGCAGCGGAGCTCTACATCGTCCGGCTGGACCGCGATCGCGATAGGCTCACCGAGGAGCTCGCGCGAGCCGAGCTCGAGCGCGAGGGAGCCCGCGCCGTCTATATCGAGAGGCACAAGGCGCACGAGGCGATCGAGAAACTCAAGGAACGCCGACAGACGGAATACTACCGCCTCGCCGAGCGCGAGGAAACAAAGGCCCTCGACGATCTGGCAAGGCGCCGCGTCGTCGAGGCAAAGGGTTAGCGTGAGATGGCAAGTTTCGGAAGACCCCGTGTGCTCGGGCGAATAGTTCTCCTCCTGGCGATGATACTCGTCCTCGTCATAGGCGGGATCGTCTGGTTCGACTACATCGGCCTAATCGACGCGAAGACCGCCCTCGCCCCGGCCTACAAGCTGCTCGGCGTGAGGACTCGGTCGCCGATTCCCGGGGGGGCCAACGGATTGGCGGGGGCTAACTCTCCCGCCCTCCTCGAGGAGGAGCGCTACGCCAAGCGCATAGAGTCGATTTCGGCCCGCGCCGAGGAGCTCGACGCTCGCGAGGGCGGCCTGAATAAAAAAGACGCCGAAATATCCCAAAAGGCGCAGGAACTCGACGACCGGGGCAAGGCCATCGATGATAAAGAGAAATCGTTCAATGACAAGGCAAAACAGTACGACAATAGGAAGGCTAACATCGACCAGAACGCGCAGTACCTGGTCGGCATGCCGCCCGCGAAGGCGGTAGACATACTGAAAGCGATGGACGACCAGACGGTCATCGATATCTTCCACGCGGTGGAGGATAGGGCGAAGGCCGCCGGGGAGAGTTCCCTCGTCTCGGTATGGCTTGCCGGCATGCCGCCAGACCGCTCCGCGACTCTCCAGCGCAAGATGTCGGCCAAACCGAGCCCCATAGAGTAGGCGCGAGGCGAGGCCGCAGCGGCGGGAGTGCTCTTGGGTCGAGGCAAAGGAGAGCGCCGACGTCCATGCTGGCACAGTCCACCATCGCGGCCCCTAAGGCCGGAGCACATGATCCAGGGAGCGCGGGCGCAAAGAAAGCCCGAGGCTTAGCGGGACTCTTCTCGGAAATACTTACGCAGGCGCAGAAAAGCCTAGGGGCGAAGGGCGCCGAGGGCGCTAAAGGCGCCATGGGCGCAAAAGTCACCCATGCCAAACCCGAATCGACAATCGCATTATCCGCCGACCACCGCCGTCCCTCAAGCCGCGCGAATGCACGCGGCGCCGCGGGGCTAACGATCCCTAAGCTTCACTCCACGTCAGAAAAGGCTATCGCCGCAAAAAAAAGCGGTCTCGAGCTCGTAAAAACGACATTCGACTCGGGCCCTCCCTCGGCGGATGCCTCCGTAGTGCGTAGGGCGCAAGATCGGCGCCTGAATCTCCACGCTGACGAGCACTCGGAAGCGGAGGTGGGGATGGCGAAGGGGCTAGAGGATAAACGCCGTGCCAAGGCGAAGCCGGAAAATACGCCAGACGGAGCGGCTGCAGCGGCGGCCTCGGGTGTCGGCGCGAAGGCGATATCAGCCAACGCAAACTTTTTTCGCGTAAAGGCATCGCAGACTGACATAGACACCGATTCTTCAATAGATAGAAAGATCGCTCGCCATTCATCCGAGCCCAAAGTGACCGTACTCGATCTGCGCCGATCGTCTGAGTCGAGACGGGAGGCCGCTTCCAAGGCCGATGCCAATGCCGGCGGCCTTCCCAAGAACGCGATTCGCGAGGTCAAGGCGCCCGGATCGGACGCGGGGCGCGAGCTGTATCGCGAGCTTTCCCTTGACGCGAGGAGCCCCGGCGATGCGGGCGGGGCCTCATCCATGGGTAAGGCGGACGCGGCTCAGGGGCGGAGTCAGGACTTCCAAGCCATGTTGGCGGAACGCCTGCGCGACGCATGGAACGGCGAGATAGTCCAGAGCGCCCATATCGTGCTCAAAGACGGCGACGCCGGCACTATTCGGCTCAGACTCAGACCCGAATCGCTGGGAAACGTCAAGATAGAGCTGAATCTCTCCGAGAACAATATTAGCGGCCGGATCGTAGTCGAGTCCGACGAGGCGAAGAGCGCCTTCGAACGGAACATGAACGCCCTGACGGACGCTTTCAAGCAGGGCGGCTTTGATTCCGCGAAGCTGGAGGTTTCGGTAGGCGGGGGCTCGGGCGGAGACGCTCGCTCGGGCGCTTTTGCAGACTCTTCCGGCGGCCCGTTCTTTTCCGAGCGGCTGCGGAGCGCGGTGGGATCGCCTGGAGATCCCGCCACGGCTACATCCGCTTACGCGCGTCGCGGCGGCGCGGTCGACATACTGGCATAGGAGGACGAGGTGGACATGAACATCAATACCGCGTTGAGCCCGCAGGACCTCGCGGCAACGCGGACCGAAGTCGATAGCTTCAATAAGTCCATCGGCACGGGCAAGACGGCCAAGACGAGTCTGGACCGGGACGATTTCCTCAAGCTCCTCATTACCCAGCTCCAGCACCAGGACCCCACATCGCCGGTAGAAGACAAGGAATTCATCGCGCAGATGGCGCAGTTCTCCTCCCTCGAACAGATTACGAATATGAGCGCCGGCTTTCAGAAACTATCCGGACTCCTCGCATCGAGCGAGGCCTCGCAGGTTCTCGGCAAGACCGTGGAGCTGCGCGATGGCGACAACCTCGTTCGCGGCGTCGTGGACAAGATAGTCCGCGGCGACAATCCCCTCGTGGGCGTGAACGGCGGGATTTACGACTTTTCCCAGATCGAATCCATAATCGGCAATTAGGAGGGCTAGCCCCATGATGCGTTCTTTATATTCCGGCGTCGCAGGCCTGCAGAATCATCAGGTCAGGATGGACGTTCTCGGCAACAACATCGCCAACGTGAATACGACGGGTTTCAAGAAGGGACGCGCCACATTCCAGGACCTCCTGTATCAGCAGATGTCCGGCGCCTCCGCGCCCAACGGCGATGTGGGCGGCGTGAACCCCAAGGAGATCGGCTTGGGCATGTCCATAGGCTCGATCGACACAATACATACGCAGGGCGCCCTTCAGACGACCGGCGTTATGACGGACCTCGCGCTCCAGGGCAATGGCTTTTTCGTTTTGAAGAAGGGCGAAAGCACGCTATTCACCCGTGACGGGGCCCTCGGCCTCGATCGGGATGGCCGCCTCGTCAATCCTTCTACCGGCTACCGCGTGCAGGGCTGGCTTGCCCAAACGGTGAACGGCCAACAGATCCTCTCGACCTCCGGCGCAACGCAGGACCTCGTCGTGCCCATAGGCTCTAAGGACCCCGCGAATGCGACGGCCAGAGTGGACATCGCCTGCAACCTGGACAAGCGTACGGAAGAGGTGCCAGCCAACGCGGCCGCGGACACCGTCGAGAAAGGTACGTGGCGGGTAGAGGAAAAGATATACGATTCTTTCGGGGCGCCCCACACGCTACGCGTCGAGTATCGCAAAGTCGTCGGCCAGCCCAACCAGTGGCAGGGCACGGTCTCCATCGACCCCGAGGCGGCGGTCGTCACGAACGCCGGAGTAGCGCTCGGGCAGAATCCCGTGGCCGGCAACGGCAACACTTTCATCGTCGAGTTCGACAACCGCGGCCTTCTATCGCGGGTCAGGGACGGCCAGGGCAACGCCTCGCCGACGGCAGGGGCCCTCGACATGGGCGTCTCTTTTGACGTACAGGGCGCGACTCCCGCGGCTGGGGGCGGAGCCACACGGCAGACCTTTAGGATCGATCTCGGCACTGTCGGTTCGGCCACGAATACGGTGACGCAGATGGCGGAGCGCTCTTCGACGAAGGTTTTCGCCCAGGACGGCTATACGATGGGCTACCTCGACAGTTTCAAGATAGACCAGTCGGGCGTCGTCACCGCCGTATACTCGAACGGAACCAATAGGACGATTGGCCAGATAGCCCTGGGCAGCTTCACCAATCCCGGCGGCCTCGAGAAAGTCGGCGAGACTAATTTCGTCCAGTCCAACAACTCCGGCATGGCTAACATCGGGCCTTCGGGCATAGCGGGCAAAGGCAAAATAATCGCTGGCACCCTTGAAATGTCCAACGTCGACCTCGCCGAGCAAATGACGGATATGATCGTCACGGAGAGAGGCTTCCAGGCCAACTCCAAGACTATCCAGACTTCCGACCAGATGCTGCAGGAGCTGTTGACGCTCAAGAGATAGCCGAGGGCTGATAGCCGATAGTCGATTGTGGAGAGCGGGCGGCCGGTTATAATCGGCCGCCCGCGATTTTGGGGGCAAAATGATCGAGTTGACCTCCCTGTCGGGTAAAAAATTCTGGATCAATCCCCATCAAATCGAGACTATGGAAGCCAGGCCCGACACGACCCTCGGATTGGTCTATGGGAAGAAGATCGTCGTCGTCGAGAAGCCCGAAGAAGTGATCGCGCGGATCGTCGCCTACCGCCGATCCATAGCCTCCTTCGGAGAGGCTGACTGACTCGAGGGAGCCCCCGATCGCCTGGTCATATCATCCGCCGCGAGGCGGCGGCATCCCTCTTTCGCTTTTCAGCAGGCTTGCCTTCGTGTATACTAATACGGTCGCGTGAAATACCGATAATCTGAGGTAGGGGGATAGCCATGTCGGATAACGTCGACGATCAGGAGATGAGCTTTGCCGAGGGCGAGGCTGAAGCCGCCGCGCCCTCGAAGGCCAAGGGCGTCGGTCCCGGTATCGCACGAATCCTCATGATCGTCGGCATCGGGCTTGGCGCAGTCATATTCATCGTCACCATAGTCGTGATAACGATGGGCATCGTCAACAAGCAGGGCAAGCCCACTGTCCCCATGACCAAGTCCGAGAGCTATCAGGCGGCGACCCCGCTCTACCAGTATGTCGGGACGATTGGCGAGATCCGCACCAAGACGAGCGATCAGGAGTCTTCCTCGATCGCCGTTAAAATCAACCTAGGCTTCGATGCCGAGGACAAGGAATCTCCCATCGAGATCAATCAACGAATGCCCCAGATACGGGACTTCCTTCGAAACTACTTCACGGCTAAGATGGCCGATGACCTGACGCCTGATAAAGAGGCGATCATCAAGGATGATATCAAGGAGAACCTCAACCGCATCCTGAGCAAGCCAGCGGTCAAGGAAGTCCTTTTCGAGCGGCTCGACGTCGTAAAGCTGTAGGTTCAAGGCTTCGGGATCGGCATGGAGGCGGAATGACTGAAGTCCTCTCTCAGGACGAAATAGACCAGCTACTCACCGCCATCAACGCCGGCGAGACGGAAATCGAGAGCATTAAGCCTACCGCCGACACCCGCAAGATAAAGATTTACGACTTCAAGAGGCCAGATAAATTCTCGAAAGAGCAGATCCGAACCGTTCAGAACATGCACGAGACTTTCGCGCGCCTCACGACGACGACCCTTTCCGCCTCGATGCGCGCCCTGGTCCACGTCCACGTCGCCTCGGTCGATCAGCTGACCTACGAGGAATTCATTAGGTCGATCCCGACGCCCACCACTCTGGCCGTCGTCAGCATGGATCCCCTCAAGGGGCAGGCCATCCTCGAGATAGACCCGTCGGTCACCTTTACGATCATCGACCGCCTGTTCGGCGGATCGGGCGAAGGCGCCAAGCTCAACCGCGAACTAACGGACATCGAGCATTCGGTAATGGAAGGCATCATCGTCCGCATCCTCGGCAATATGCGCGAGGCCTGGACCCAGGTCATCGATCTTCGGCCGCGCCTCTCTCAAATAGAGACTAACCCCCAGTTCGCCCAAATAGTCCCTCCTTCGGAGATGGTGGTACTCGTGACCCTCGAGACCAAAGTGGGCGAGGTCGAGGGCATGATGAACCTATGCATCCCCTACATGACCATCGAGCCCATCGTCTCCAAGTTATCTGCGCAGTTCTGGTACTCCTCGGTGCGCCGTGGCGCGACTACCGAGAACCTGAACATACTCAAGGAAAAGCTTTCCTCGGTGGAGATCCCGGTGATAGCCGAGGTCGGGCATATAAACATATCGGTCCGTGACGTGCTCGCTCTTCGTAGGGGGGACGTCATAAGGCTCCATTCCGTGCACGTAGACGATCCGATGGCGCTCAACGTAGGCAATAAGAAAAAATTCCTCTGCCGGCCCGGCGTCATAGGCAAGAAGATGGCGGTTCAGATTACGAAAAAGCTCGAGAACGTCGGCCAGGAAGAATTTGAGGAACTAGCATCCGAAGGAGAAGAGAACAATGAGTGATGGCGCCCTCTCCCAGGAAGAGATAGACTCTCTCCTCGCCGGCCTAGACGGCGGTTCCGGCCCGCAGGCCGCGCCAGCGGCCGTCGGACGCCAGGGCTCGGGCCTTTCGCCCCAAGAAGCCCAGGCTTTTAAGGCGATACTCGAGTCTACCCTGAGCACCCAATCGCAGAACATGTCCATGATCACGGGGCTTCCTGTCACTATTCAGAGCCCCGTCGTAGACGGTTCCACGAGGGACGGCTTTCTCCGAGACGTTCCGGAAGAAGTCTGCATCGTGTCCGTTCCTTTCGCCGGCTCGCTTCCCGGCGATCACTCCTTCATCATGTCCAAGGAAACGGCGGTCAAGATCGCCTCGCTCGCGAATAAGGACGACACCCTTTCCGACCTCGACGACATGGCCATCTCCGCGGTGCAGGAGTGCATCTCCACACTCGCGGGAACCCAGATCACCGTCGTCTCCGAAAAGACTGGCAATCGCAATATAACCGCCGGCGTGGCCGAGGGGGCCTTCGGTCCCAAAGCTATGGCCAAGGTTCCTACCGGCGAATTCCTTCGGGCCGTTTATCCGGTCCAGATCGGAGATGGACCGCCAGAGCGACTCATCGAACTTTTCGCTCTATCCTTCGTTAGGGACGTCCTCGCCTCGTCGGGCGGGCCTGGCCAGGCTCAAGCTCCGGCCATGATGGGTGCGCAGATGGGCGGCGGCAACATGCAAATGGGCCAGCAGATGGGCCAAATGGGCCAGCAGATGGGCCAAATGGGCCAGCAAATGGGCCAGATGGGCCAGCAGTTGGGCGGCGGCGGAATGCAGATGGGCGGCGGCTACGGCGGAGGCATGCAGGGCTACGGCGGCTACAGCGGGATGAATCCGCCCAACGTGCAGCCTGTGCAGTTCGCGAGCCTCCAGATGCAGCAGGCTAACACCGAGTCCGGCAATATCGGCCTCATAATGGACGTCTACATGGAGATGACGGTCGAGCTCGGCCGCACTCGCAAGCTCATCAAGGAAATCCTCGGTATGGGGGAAGGCACAATCATCGAGCTGGACAAGTTGGCCGGCGAGCCCGTGGACATTCTGGTCAATCACAAACTCATCGCCAAGGGCGAAGTTGTGGTAATCGATGAGAATTTCGGGGTACGCGTCACGGAGATCGTTTCCCCGATGGAGAGGATGGGCGATTTAGGCTGACGCTTCGCTGATATGATGTGACCTCGTCAATAGCTATTTTTATTTTCTTTCTCTTTCTCAGCAGGGCTGTACGAGCAAAGGCCGAAGAAGCTGTAGCCGACGGTTGATCACTCTGATAT
>Ga0182027_10016070_pt1 | contig 10249 bp, 6 predicted proteins | sample 712E1DmetaG_FD_121300 | JGI IMG/M metagenome (GOLD analysis project Ga0182027, IMG submission 121300) | Permafrost microbial communities from Stordalen Mire, Sweden - 712E1D metaG (Illumina Assembly) | ecosystem: Environmental > Terrestrial > Soil > Wetlands > Permafrost | place: Sweden... | reverse complement strand
TGCCGGGTAGCCGCCGCGGAGAAGCGGAGCGCCATTTACCCGCGCTGATGGATGCCGCGCGCCGGATGGAGCGGGAGCGGGCCGCGAATTGGGTGCTGCCGGCCTCCGCTACCGCGGGAGTGGCCTTTTTTCGGGAACGCTTGGCGGGTTCGCCCATACGGGTGATCGAAGGAGAGAGCTGGGACGCCATGGCGCACGCCGATCTCGCGCTGGCCGCAAGTGGAACCGTTACCGTGGAGGCGGCCCTGTTGGGAACGCCGCTGGTGACTTTTTACAAAGTGACGGCGGCAAGCTGGCTGGCCGGCAAGTTCCTGGTGGACGTTCCGTTTTATTCGATGGTGAATCTGATCGCCGGACGAGCCGTGGTACCCGAGCTGATGCAAAGCCAGATGACCGGGGAGCGCATCGCGGACGAGGGGCTTCGGTTGCTGCGGGACGCCTCCGCGCGCGACCGGATGAAGGCCGGTCTGGCGGAGGTACGCGCCCGGCTATCGGGCGGCGAGGGCGCCCCGCGGCGCGCCGCCGCCATCGTTCAGGAGATTCTGGAAGGACAAGTTGCCCATGTATCGTGAACTTTCGATTTGCGCCGCCGCGCCGCTGGCGGCCAGCCTGCTGCTGTTGGCTGCTGCGCCGGTCGCGCTCGCGCAGAACGGCCGCCTGGCGCGCATCGACGTGACTCAGGTGACCATCGACGCGGAGATTTCGCCCACCGCACAGACCCTCTCGGCGAAGGCGGCCCTGCAACTCACCCCGCTCGACGACGGCGTGTCGTCGGCCTCTTTCGACCTGAATAACGCGCTCAACGTTTCGCGCGTGGTCGACCAGAAGGGCGTCGAGATCCCGGCCTCGCGCAACCAGCAGGATTCCAGCGTGCGGCTGAGCTTCGATCCGGCGCTGCCCAAGGGCCAGCCGGTCACCATTACCTTTTCTTACGACGGCAAGCTGACCGGGCAAGAGGAATCGCCCGTGTACGGCGTTAAGTTCGCGGCCATCCACCCGGATTTCGCCTACCTGATGTATCCCGCGCGCTGGTTTCCGGTGGCCGGCTATTCGACGGACCGGTTCGCCGCCGATTTCCGCATCACCGTGCCGGACGGATACAAAGTGCTGGCCAGCGGTCTCGATACGCCGCCCCAGAGCGCCAATGGAAAGACCACGGTCGAATTCAAGTTCGAGCATCCCTCGTTTCCCGGCAGCATCGCGGTGGTGAAAGGCGATCCGGCGAAAGTTCCTTCGGAGGGCGTAACCACATCTCTCTATTTGCGCGGCCCGGAGGCGGAGATGGCGCAGGCTTACGGCGACGAGATTGGCAAGCAGATGTCCTGGTTCACGGGAACGTTCGGTCTGCCGCTATCGGCCAATTTGACGGTAGTCGAAACCGAGGATGGCGGCCCCAATGGCTACGCGGCGCCGGGCTTGATTTTCCTTTCGCCGCCGGGCATCGGCAACCGGGTGAACGCCAGGCTGCTGGCCAACCAGATTTCACGACAGTGGTGGGAAGAAGAAGTCTCCGCCGCTACCCGCAACCACCTGTGGCTGGTCAACGGGCTGGCGGCGTACTCCGAGCTGCTTTGGGTGGAACACGAGAACAGCGCGGCCGCGATGGATGCGGCGCTGCACGACGACATGCTGGAGGCGCTGACCGTCGACGACGTGCCGATCATCCAATCGGCGCGCGAGGAGGACTATTCGCCTGAGTTGTGGGCGCTGACGGGCAGCAAGGGCGCGGCCGTGTTGGGCATGCTGCGGGCGGTGATCGGCGACGATAAATTCTCCGAGGCCCTGAAGACGTACGCCAAGGACAACCTCTGGAAAGCGGCGACCACCGACGACTTCCGCAAGGCGGTGGAGAGCGCCGCGGGCCGGAATCTGGGATACTTCTTCACCCAGTGGATTGAATCGAGCCAGGCGCCGGAGTTCAAGCTGGAGTACACCATTTTCCGCACCCAGAAGGGCTTCCGCGTGATGGGCAAGATCACGCAGGACATGGATACGTTCAACATGCCGGTGACCCTGAAGATCGAAACCGAAAGCGCCCCCGAGGTGAAGACCGTGGACGTGCAGGGCACTTCCTCGGAGTTCACGGTGGATACGTTCGGGAAACCGAAGAACGTGATTATCGACCCGGACAACCACGTGCTGCGGTACAGCCCGGACATACGCGTCGGGGTGGCCATCCGCCGCGGTGAGCAGTACGCGGAATTGAACCAATATAACGACGCCCTGAAGGAATACAACAAGGCGTTGGATACGAATCGCCTCAGCTCCTTGGCGCATTACCGGAAGGCCGAGGTCTACTTCCTGCAAGCCACCTGGCAATCCGCCGCCAATGAGTTCCACGAAGTGCTGAACGGCGACCTGGACCCGAAATGGACGGAGGTGTGGGCGCACATCAATCTAGGTAAGATCTACGACATCTCCGGCCAGAGGGAGCGCGCCGTCAGCGAATACAACCAGGCCGCCCGCACCAAGGACGACACGCAAGGCGCGCAGGCCGAAGCCCAGAAGTACATCAAGACCCCCTACGTGAAGCAGCAGCAGGCGGAAAAGTAAGCAGTGGGGTGGGCCGGGGTACCCGCGCCTTTCGTGGGTCCGCCTGCCTTCCGGGCCAGCACGATCAGGACGAAGAAGGCAGGCCAGGAGGCCCGCCCCACCCGGAGCGTCTTCCACGGAGCGGCAAAGCCGAATCTCTGGCGATGGCGTCCTTCCCGAAGATCTCCCGGATCAGGTCCTCGCCCGCCTTTCCCTTTCGTCCGGCGTCGGCCGCGGACATGAACCGGCGGTAGGTCGCCTCAACGCGGCGAGCCGATGGCGGAGACCTTTTCCTCCGAACCCCGAGCCGCCAATCTGCGTAAAGATGTAGTTAAGGACAAACAATGGCGAACCGAAAGCACGGCCCAGCCCGTTGGATCGTATTGGGGCTGGCGCTGCTCCTCGGGGGCGTGGCGTTCTTCTCGCTGCGCAGCGTCGGCCGCACCCCGGCCAAGATCGATCCCGACAAGCTCGCCATCGTGGAGCGCATGGACTTGGCGCGTTCCGTCGTGGCCACCGGTAAAATCACGCCCGTCACGCAGGTGGACATCAAATCCAAAGCCAGCGGCATTATTCTGAAGCTCCCCGTGAACGTCGGCGATACGGTCAAGGCTGGGCAGGTGATCTGCGAACTCGATCAGAACGACCTGCTGCCCAAGTTGCGGCAGGCGCAGGCGGCGCTAGCCATGGCCGAAGCCCAACTCAAGAGCGCCCAGGCCGATTACGAGCGCAACAAGGTGGAGGCCGCCGGTCCCGACCTGCCGTTCCTCAAGCGCAACGTGGAACGCGCCCAGGAGATGTTCAAAGCCGACCTGATCTCCCAGAACGACCGCGAAGACGCCGAGAAGAACTATCAAATGGGCTTCAACAAGCAGCAGCAGGCGGAAGTCAATCTGGGGGTGACCAAAGCCGCCATCGCCAAGTCCGAGGCTGAAGTGGAGCAGGCCAAAGCGGCGCTTTCCCAATCCGAGGAGGATGTGCGCAACGCCACCATCGTTTCCCCCATCGATGGCGTGGTTCTTTCGCGCGACCGCGAAGTGGGCGATGCGGTTAGTTCCATCCTGGTGATGGGATCGGGCGCCACCCTCATCATGACGGTCGGCGATTTGAGCGAAGTCTACGTCAAGGGCAAGGCCGATGAAAGCGACATCGGCAAGGTATACCTGGGCCAGCCGGCCCGCATCACGGTGGAAGCCTTCAAGGACAAGAAGTTTACCGGGAAAGTGACCAAGATATCGCCCATGGGCGTGGAAAAGGAGAACGTCACGACGTTCGAGGTGCGCGTCTCCATTTCCAACGAATCGCGCAAACTCCTTGCCACCATGACCGCCAACGCCGAAATCGTGCTGCAGGAGAAGAAGGGCGTGCTGGCCATTCCGGAAGGGGCCATCATTTACAAGAAGGATCACTCCACCGAAGTGGAAATACCGGACGCCACGGCCCAGACCGGCATGCGGCGGGTTCCGGTGACCACCGGCATCAGCAACGGATCGAAGACCGAGGTCGCCAAGGGCCTCTCGCTCGGCCAGCAAGTTATTCTCCAATAGGCTGCCGTGGAATTCCTGAAGGAACTATTCGCGAACGTCTTTTCCAGTCTGTTGCGCAACAAGCTGCGCAGTATTCTGACCATGGCGGGAATTGCGTGGGGCGTGGCGTCCATGGTGCTGATTGTGGCCATGGGCGATGGCTTCAAGGGCGGACAGCGCGACCGCTTTCGCGACATCGGCGAGAACATCGTCATCGTGTTCAACGGCCGCACCGAGATGCAGCCGGGCGGGCGGCGCGCGGGCAGGCTGGTGCGCCTGGATTACGGCGACGTGCGCGAGATCCGCGCCAACTGCTTCCTGGTGCGCACGGTGGTGGCCGAACTCCAGAGCTCGGCCAATGCTGTCAGCCCTTTCAACAGCGGCACGTTCCGCGTGATGGGCGTGGAGCCGGAATACTCCGAGATCCGCAACATTCCGGTAGACCGCGGCCGCTTCCTGGTGGACGCCGACGACCGCGAAGGCGCCCGCGTGGCCGTGCTCGGCGACAACGTCCGCAAACAATTGTTCGGCGAGCGCCCCGTGCGCCCCGGCGACGCCATTGCCATCAACGGACTGGCCTACCGCATTGTCGGCCTCACGCCGCCCAAGAGCCAAAACAGCAGCTACAACGGCCTGGACAGCGACAAGATCTTCGTTCCGTACTCCGCCATGGTCCGCGATATTCCGCCGGCCGACGACGAGAACTTCCACCCCGGAATCGTAAGCGACCTGATCTACACGCCGGCTTCGCTCGACCAGTGGAAGGCCGCGCGCGACCAGGTGGTGCGCGTGCTGGCGCGCGACCACGGCTTCGACCCCGCCGATGGCGGCGCCATCCACATATGGGACACCGTCGAGAATGCCCGCCTGGTGGACAACGTCTTCACTTCCATGACCGTGTTCCTGGCCGCCATCTCCCTGGTGACGCTGACGCTGGGCGGCGTGGGCGTGATGAATATCATGCTGGTGTCGGTTACCGAGCGCACGCGCGAGATCGGGCTGCGAAAAGCCGTGGGCGCCACCCGGCGGCGGATACTGGCGGATTTCTTTCTGGAGGGCCTGCTGCTGGCGTTGGCCAGCGGCGTGTGCGGCTGGATCGGCGCCTATGGCGTGGCCGCCGCCGTCAACCGGATGCCCAAGCAGGAGATGTTCGACGGGCTGCCGGTGAGCGGCCTGACCACGGCGCTGGCCTTCGCCGCACTCGGCATCGTGGCCGTGGGCTCCGCCATCTGGCCCGCCTGGCGCGCGGCGAATCTGACGCCCGTGGAGGCTTTGCGCTATGAGAGGTAGGGGATTTTGACGCGGAGACGCGGAGACGCGGAGAAGAACGCACAGAATGGTTTGGTTTGCCCATCGAGGTTTTCTCCGCGTCTCTGCGTCTCCGCGTCAAGGTAGTTTCCTATGACCCTAGCCTCCCTCATTCACGAAGCCGCGCAGGCGCTGAAGTTCAACCGGCAGCGCAGCATCCTCACCACCATCAGTTTGGCTTGGGGCGTGGCATGCTTCGTCATTCTCTATTCCTATGGCGACGGCTTTCACTTGGCGCTGCGGACCGCCTTCAGCACCGTCGGGCAGGATCTGGTGCTGATGTTCGGCGGCAACACCTCCAGCCAGGCGGGCGGCGAGCGCGCCGGCCGGCGCATCCGCCTTGAAACCACCGATGTCGACGAGATACGCACTACCGTTCCCCTGGTTTTGGCCATCTCTCCGGAAATGATGGACGGCGGGAGGACGGTGGTCCACGAGCACCGCTCCTACGCCACCATGGTGCGCTCCGTCCGCCCATCCTACGGGCGCATCCGCAATATGAGCGTCGAATCGGGGCGCTGGCTCGATCAGGAGGACGAGAGCCAGAAGCGCCGCGTGGCCGTCCTCGGCGCGGAGGCGGCCGGCAAGCTCTTCGGCGAAGTCCCGCCGGAGGGCGAGGACATCACCATCGACGGCCTGCGCTTCACCGTCACCGGCGTGCTCCAGACCAAAACCCAGATCGCCAACTACAATGCCCCCGACAACGAGTGCGTCTTTATCCCTTTTGAGACCGCCTCGCTGTTCCGCGACCTGAAGTACCCCGACGATATCGTCTGGATGCCGGCCAACCCCGTGTTTCGGGAAACGGCCGTGCGCCAGGTCACCGAAACCCTGGCCCGCCTGCACAATTTCTCCCCCAACGACGATCACGCCGTGCGCACCTTCGTCTTCAACGAGTACATGCGCCTGGTGGATACCATGGGCATTGCCCTGCGCGTGCTGCTGGGGTTCGTGGGCACGCTGACGCTGGCCATCGGCGGCGTGGGCCTCGCCAATATCATGCTGGTCTCCGTGACCCAGCGTACCCGCGAGATCGGCATTCTCAAATCCATCGGCGCCACCCAGCGCGCCATCCTCTCGCAGTTCCTGCTGGAGGCGGTAGCGATTGTCACCGTGGGCGGCGTACTGGGCGTAGCCGTAGGCTGGGCCGTCACCTGGTACCTGGGAGGCCTCCCGCTGCTCGGGCCGCTCTTCCATACCACCCATGGCGAGGGCGACGTCCACCTGGGAATCTCCACGTTCGCGGTGGTCACTTCCACGGCGCTGCTGGAAGCGGTAGGCTTGATCGCCGGCCTGCTGCCCGCCATCAAAGCCGCGCGCCTGGACCCCATCGAATCCTTGCGCTATGAGTAAGCTGCCTAAAGCGCGTCACAATAAGTGTCCCAAGATCGCACGCTATTTGTCACGCGCCAGCGGAGATTGATGCGGCGCACTGAGAAGACACTCCGAGCGGGGTATGCGGCGACAAAAGGAGTTTTGGCAGTTTACCTGCTAAACTTGCCCCTCCTGAGGTCCCTGAGTGCCCCGGAACGGCCGCACCGCGACGCGCTCCATCCTGTACCTCTCCCTGAACGCCCGTAGGTTGTCATGGAGGCGCTGCGCAGCCGCCGGCGTGTTGGCCACCAGACACTGGACCGCCACGTCGTCGGACGAACCACTAGCGATAAGAATCACCACAATCTGCCCCACTTCAGATCCCTGCGGTCCCGTCATTTCACAACCTGGACTCCCGTTGTGGTGTTGGTGGCGGTGAGTGTATGCCCTCCATTTAACACGGCGTCATTGAGGGCCCCAGTCAGTTCCCCGATATTCGTCCACCCGACTAAGTGCCCCTGCACGTTGACAGTCACGTGTGCCTGGCCCATATCCGCCGCAGTGCCCTGCATCGGCCCTCTGGAGCCGCTAGAGCCGCCCGATCCTGACCCGGACCTGTCCGCCCCGCTGCCTCCGCCCGCGCCGCCAGAGCCGCCCTGTGCGTTCGGCACGGCCCGTCCAGCCACCGCCGTCGCCGCAGCGAGCGACCCGAACAGCGCCGCCGCCACGAGCGCCTCCGCGGACCCAGGAAAGTCTCCTACCGCGAAGTCGAGGGCCGCCCACGCTAACGACTCGATAGCCTTTACCCCAGCTTGTTCCGAGACGGATGTCAGCACCGCCTTAGTGGCTTCCTCCATGGCCGCCTTGATCGACTTGCCATAGACCACCGCGCTCATGATGCTGCCAGCCTCGCCCTTCGCCAGCTCGCCGAAAGCCCCCTGCGCCGTCTCCTTCAAATTCTCCAGCGACACCCGCACCAGCATCGCCGATTGGTTCGTGCTCTCCGCCCAAGCCTTAGCCAGCGCCTCGTTCCGCTTCAAGCCCTCCGCAAACTCGCTCCCGAATACTCCCTGCCAGCCCTGCGAGTTCCGCAGCATCTGCAGCTCGGTCTGTTCGCGCGTGTAAAGCGATGCCCGAAGTGCAGCGAAAGACTGCGTAATCTGCCACCGTCGTGTCTCATCCGTCTCCCCCGCCAGTCGTTTCTTCTCTTCCGCCGCCGAGTACTTGGCCACGTCCGCCAGATACTGCCCCTCGATCCGCTGCTCGGAAGTCTCGTACGTCCGCGCGATCCGCTCCCGTTCCACCCCCAGCCGCGCCAGTTCTTCGTCGGCCGCCGCTTTCTGTTCCGCCTTCAGTTGCCGGTCCGCCTCGCGCCATGCGTCGATCTGCGCCATCGCCGCCAGGCCGCCTGCCACAATCGCCTGCGTATCCGCCGCGCTATGCGCCTTGATAGCGTCCGTCAGTTCGCGCTCGTGCTCGGCCTCTTCATCCGCCTGCGCCCACCGCGCCAGTAACCCCTGTTTCCACCGCTCCGCCGCCTCGGCCAGGAGGTGATCGGTCCTTTTCTGCCGCTCCTCCGCATGCTTCTCCGCGTCGGCCCCATCCTTCGCAGCGTCCGCCTTTGCCTGCGCCGTGATTGTGAGTTCCTGCACGTGCAGGTTTTGGATGTCCTGATTGACCTTGGCGATCTCCGGCTTCAGACTCTCCATCTCCGTCTTAGCCTTCGCAATAGCCGCCGCACTTGGCTGATTCGGATCGGGCGCATAGATCGGCGTACCGGCGCTCGAGGTACCAACAGACTCAGACGGAGCCGGCTTGCGGTTGATGAGGTCGCTTAACTCCTTTTGGCGGTCAACATATCCCTGCAGCTCGTCCGTCTTCTCCTTCATGTCCACGGCATTGAAAATTGCCTCCAGGCCAGCCCTGGCGGCGCCATCCTTGCCGATCAGCGCGATTTCTCGCAGCCGCTGCAGGTACGCCAGCATGGCGTCCGTGTTTGCGTATGCCTCCCTGATCCCCTCCTCGAATACCTTCCGCTGCGCTTCCCCAAATCCCTCCAGCGCCAGCTCGCCATTGTGGATCGCCCCCGGCAGCTTGCCCAGCACTTCGATCAGTCCGAAGATCGCGATGGGCGCGAACGTGGCCGCCATAATCGTGCTCACCGGCCCCAAGCTCGCCAGCCATGATCCCACGTACCGCGGCATAGCCACGCCCATTTCCGTGCCCAGCCCGCGGATCGCCATTCGCGCCGTTCCGCTCGAGCTGACAATCCGCGCCGACCCGCTTCCGCCCCCGCCGCCGCGCCCGCGAAATCCGCCCCCAGCCCCTGGATCGGGTTCCCCGCCCAGTCGTAGAGCAGGGCCGTGCTCGCCCCCTTGCTCGCTACGACTAGGCGCGCCAGCGCCGCCTGGAACTCCGCCAGTGCTGTCTGGCCTGGCGTGGAATCCCCACTGATGCGGAACAGTATTTCGGTTATATCAGAGAACATTTCTTCCTCCGTGCCCTTCCCCGTCGATTGCCGGCGGCCTCACGCCCCTGCGTACCGCCGCCCGAATCCGGCGCAGTCCTGAATCTCTGAGGGTGCGCACCCAACGGCCGGAAACGCCCATTTGGGCGGCTATCTCGACGTCGGATCGATCCGCCATCCATCCGAGAATTGCCTCCCGCTCAGTCGCGCGGGCAAACGCCAAGAGTCGCGAACTCTCCGCCCACATAGCCACCGATTCGGGCGACGCGGCGCGGTCGCGCAGGTACCATGCCTTCGATGCGTCCACCCGCGTGATATCGGGCCTTAGCCCCTCTCTGACCTTTGCGCGCTCTAGCCGCGTGAGGGGATCTTCCGCCCGCAGGAATATCCGCACGGCGCCCAACATCGATATCAAAGCAAACGTCGAAAAGCGGCATCCGCCCCTTCCCTCAAACCGCGTTGAGCAGCGCCACAGCACAATCCGGGCTTCCTGCTCGGCATCCTCGCGCAGATGATCAGGTGCAAACGCCGCGGCCCAACGGGCGCAGCGGTCCACAGCCGGACCATCGACTACGTTTGTGGGCAACAGAGGGAGCCGCCGTCTGGACGCGTGCGGTCCTCCCGCGCCGGCGCGGATCTCTGAAAATGGCGATGGCTCTGGCGACGAGCCCGAGGGCCGCGTATCCAGAGCCATTTTCTGGAGGGATTCTAAGCTGATGGAATCGGCAACGTTACCCGGCAAGCCCCTCCATTTCCCGGTCCCCCCTGAGATGACACAGCCTGTGTTGTGCAAAGCCCGCGCCAGTTGAAGCGCTGGACTCCGCGTTTAGAGGGCCGCTACTGGCCCCAACCTTCGAAGAGAAAAAGCGGGCCGCGGAACGGTAAAACGGTGGCGACACCTCCGTCCGTAGCCCGCGCGCTGACCGGCCCGTGGGGAAGCTATAACCCACTGCCGTTCCCTGGCGACAAAACCAGTACCCCAAAACTCCAAGGCGCGAGTTGGGCGAAAACCCCATGCCTATTTGCACGCGTCGATTTCAGACTTCAGCTCGCGAATGCGCCCGGCCAGGTCAGGAGCGGCGGCCTCCAGCCTCTCGCGGCC